>OCZT010007094.1_pt1 | contig 11026 bp, 13 predicted proteins | sample 1539031 | NCBI WGS metagenome assembly OCZT01 (sample SAMEA3539308, study PRJEB22396) | soil metagenome | biome: tundra; feature: field; material: soil | place: USA | collected 2010-05 | depth 0.15 m
GTAACTTTCGGTTAAATTCCTTGAAATAGGAAACTAATGACTTTACGGAAGCCGTAATATAAACAGAACAAAAGAGAACGATAATTATAACTTACTACTGGATCTTGGTAAAATTAATTTCAATATTCATGCTTTATCTCAATGCTCATGTCGTGATCTTCCTATTTATTTTATTACTTATTGATCTATATGCCTTTCAGGCATTCCGATTTGTAACCAGAGACTATTCGCAAACTGCAATTCGTTGGATAAAAACTCTTTATTGGTTTGTTTCATGCTTTTGTTATGGGGTAATTGTTTTTACGCAATTATCTGACTGGCATGGCTGGAACATATATTTTAGAACATATAGTATTGCCCTTCTTATTATTCTCATTCCTTCAAAAATTATTCTGATCTTATTCGTTCTTGTTGATGATTTAGTCAGGTTCGTACGCTGGTTATATATAAAAATTTCGTCCTGGTTTAAAAAGCCGGAACCAATTGAAACTATCCATAAGGCCAAAACCCTGAGTCGCTCTGATTTTATTATCAAGACAGGGTTAGTTATTGGCTCAATTCCGTTCTTCAGCTTGATATATGGAATGGCATTCAATCCATATAACTACAAGGTAAGAAAGCTGAAACTCATTTTACCTGGACTTCCAGGTTCATTTGATGGTTTCAAAATAGTTCAGATTTCCGATATTCACACAGGTAGTTTTTTAAGTACTGAACCGCTAGCCCGGGCTGTTAATATCATTAATGAGCAAAAACCAGATGTAGTATTTTTTACAGGTGACCTTGTTAACTACAATCATACAGAAGCATTATTCTATATAGACATTCTGAAAAGAATAGAAGCAGTACACGGAGTATTTTCCATTTTCGGAAATCATGATTATGGTGACTACTATAAGTGGAATAATATAGAAGAAAAAGAGAATGACGTTCAGAAGTTAAAAAAAATTCATAGCCAGCTGGGATGGAATTTGCTCTGGGATGAGCACCATATTATTGAACAAAATGGAGAAAAAATTACAGTAATCGGCGTTCAGAATTGTAGCAGTCATGGGTTTTCCAATTATGGAAGTCTGGAAAAGGCAACAAAAAATATTAATTACAGCCCTGTTAACATTTTACTTTCACATGATCCTTCACATTGGCGGAAAGAAGTAACTAAAAAGTATCCCAATATTAACCTTACCTTATCGGGGCACACACACGGAATGCAATTTGGAGTGGAAATACGTGGTTTCAAATGGAGCCCAATCCAGTATTTATATAAGGAATGGGCCGGCATATACCAGGAAAAGAATCAGTATTTATATGTAAACAGAGGGTTGGGATTCATAGGTTACCCAGGGAGAGTTGGAATTTTGCCTGAGATTACCGTAATTGAATTAAGAAAGAACGAAATTTGATAGAATTAATCCTTAATGCAACGAACTGATAATGCATCTTTTCTTACACTGCTACCGCCAGCTCCAAAAAAAATTGAATTATTGTAAAGATCATAAGATAAAGCATATAAAGTTGGGTCTAAATACAAATCCTCTGTTGAGGTCCACCAAATGCCGAATTCTCCCAATCCGACATATTGTCCAGTTTTAGCGCGATATCCACCAGGTAAACCTGTAAAACCAGTTTCATTTGTTGCTCCGTTATTTGGTGATTGCCAATGATAAACGCCACCTTCTTTAAGCATTCCTCCTGTTGTTGTATATCCTCCTAAAAATTCGCGAAGGGTAGCTATATCATTTTGAGTAGTAACATGCCAGCCTATGGGACAAACATTCCTTGTATCGGCCACTGCATACCAGGTATATAATCTACCATAAGTAGCCACATTGTTCTCATCATCGGCATACGCCCATTGATATTCAGGAGTACTCTCACTTGTAATATCAAGTGTAGAAGGAGATGATGTTCCAATTAAATCACCGTTCAGATATTTTGTCGATTTCAAGTTTTCAGCCATCCAAATCTGTGAGCCAATTGTCACAGTATAGTATGCGTTTCCTTCGATATCAGTTATAGTACCTGTGTATGTTTTTAATGTTATTTCATCACCATACCCTGTTCCAACACTATTAGTTGCATAAGCTCGTAAATAATATGTTCCATTAGGAATCAGACCTGAAATGTTACTCACAAAATTTCCAATACCTAAACCATCTGATGTTTTTGTATTACCAGTGGTTGGGTTGTGAGCAGTGTTCCAACATACTCCCCGAAGTGTGACAGGGGAGCCACCATCACTTGTTACAGATCCTCCACTAAATGCTGTTGTAGTTGTTATTAAGGTTGCTGAAGCTGTTGTAAGAACTGGGGGAATTGGTTGAAGTGTTGTAAAACTAATTTCAATTCCATACGCAGTACCTATACTATTGGAAGCATAAGCACGAAGATAATAAGTGGTATTAGCTGTTAATCCAGTAATTTTACTTATGAAAATTCCTGTTCCTGTAGAATCTGCCGTCTTGCTGTTAGCAATTGTAGGGCCGCTAGTAGCGTTCCAACATACACCCCTGGCAGAAACAATAGTACCACCATCAGTTGTTACATTGCCACCACTAATGGCTGTAGTTGGTGTAATTGAGGATATTGTGGTGCTTATAATTGTTGGCAAAGGACTTTTTTCTTTCTTACAAGAATTAAATAGATAGATTGATAAAATAAATAAAATAAATCCTGAGATTTTTATCAAATATTTCATATTGTAATAATTATGATTCAACGATTCAGATAATAGACCCATTAAAGATAAAATTAGTTGCAAGTAAAACAAATGATATAAGTTTTAAAACCTATCCACACATTTTGGTATAAGATTACTTTCCTGGGAAGCACAGCTTATTGTAATGCTGACAAAACCTGGTATTGGTTTATACGTTCTTGATATTTCAGTAATTACATCACGTGTCTCATTTGGCACATATATTGGAATGTTTGGAGCCAGGTCCGTTTTGACCCAAGCTTTCTCTGGTGTTTTGGGAAAACAAAAATCCCGCTTTCGCGGGATTTTATCAGATAGCTTTGGCGGAGAAAGAGGGTATGTAACCCTATTCCCAGTATCTTGATAATGTTTTATTTACAGGCTCCTGAAAATAATGTTCACCGATTGGTTCACCGGAGCATAAATATATTAAAAGAACTCTCTTAACCAAAGGTACAAGAATTTAATCGATAAAAGTATACAAAATGAAAATTACTTTCTTAAGTTGATTTAATAAGTACCTGGATTTTAATTGATGAACAAATATTATTTTAAATGATTATATATAAAAAATCAATTCCCTATTTTTTATCAATAGATTATAAACTATTACACCACTTTTGACCCCTGACTCATAATCAGGGGGTCGCTGGTTCGAGCCCAGCTGGGCCCACTTCTGTAAATCAAACACTTATGAGATTTTAATCATAAGTGTTTTTTATTTCACGCCAGGTTTACGCCAGGTTTTGAAGAAAAAGAGGGAGTTTTGACCTAAAGATTATCCGATCTTAGGATCAGGTGAAAGGAGGTTTGTGTTCAACGAAGGACAATCATTGTTGATCATATTTTGTAGTCTGTCTGATATATAGAATTTATAAGAAAAAGTTTTAAAGATTATTGCTTAATTTCCCAGAACCGACTGATCATGCTTTTCACAACACGGTCCGTATTAAACATTGTTTTTTAAACCTTGAAAAAATAATCACAGATTTCTTCAACAATCTTTTCGAATGATCTTAAAGCAATTTTCCTGCTTTTTTCATCCATATCTAAAATATATCTTACAAATTTATCTTTACAATCTGTCTTAAAACAATTTAAAAACAGATTTTCCTCCTTTGTCAATCCAATGGTCTTTAAATGATCTTTTAATGATATTTCATATTTATTCCAGTTTTCTGGATTTACTAATAATTTATCTGAATTATTTCTTGGTTCCAGCCATCCTTCTTGCATCGCGACTTCCCAATAAGGTGATTCAAACATTTCTTCAAGAGCTATAGGTAAATCTAATCCTTTTTGTTTGATAGGAATAATATGTCTCGCATAAGAGGGTGTAAGTTTAATTACTTTAAAAGTTTGACTTTCTACTGAATCACATTTGATGACCCGATTTATTTCGTCTTGAGCCCCTTTGCCAGCAAAATCACCATCTATTAAACCAATAGCTTTGGAGGCTTAAATAGTTTAATTTCTTCCCCTAGAATATATTCATCTGTTTTCCCTTCTACTAATACTGTAGGTTTGAGGTTAGTTGATCTAGTCTCTGTAATGCCAGTTTTATTGTTGTGTTTTATCAAATTAATTAATGGATCTTTCCAATCACTTATCATTGGGGAATACTGAATAGATTGCCAAACATTGTTCTTGTCTATACCTTCTTCACTAAATTGAGTTATACTTATAATGTAGTAAGGGGATATGTCTCTCATATTTTGAACGTTTAATTCAAAGGTATAATTTTAAATGCTATTCGATTACAGCAACGAATTTTCAAATCAGGGATGCCTCTATTATATTTTATCAAATATTTTCCTTATATTTTAACTACCAGATAATTAAGAATTATAGATTTCCACTACAAAAACCACTACCAATAAAAATGACCTGTAAGTTGTTAATTTACAGGTCATTCTGTTTTAAATAGTCGGGGTGAGAAAACTAAAACAGAGATCTAAATGAAGGTGGGTTTGTTGTGAACCTCTTTCAATTTATAGTACCTGTCCTCATTCATGATTCTTCCTCAGAATCCGGGTGCATCCAGCCTCCATTTTGGTTCATGTACCTTCTTATGCATAATTCCCGTTTCATTACCTGATTTTATTAGCCTGAATTGTTAGAAAGAGTTCCATATAAGATGATCTTTGTTAAGGCGAACTTATAACTTACAAAGTGAAAATTATTTAATAATCCTCTCCCAAATAACTTTATGAGGTTTATTTGTTGTTAAAATTATGGATCCTCCCCTGTATTTCGGATGTTAAAAAACCGTTCGATTATTTGGAATCGAAATTTTCAAATGTATGCAATCCAAACCTTCCCTCAGTAAGGAAAGAATAAAAAGCGTCACTTGGAGTTAAGTTATCCCTAAGGATTATTAATTCTTTGTATTGTGATAAGGAAATAAAAAAAATAACCAATATTTATTAATTTAAGGGAGATAAAAGAAACTTTGTTTATAGACCTGATTTTATTATGTTTATAAATTCATTTATTATTTTATATAAACGAATATGCCCAATTGAAACAGAATAAATTGGCTTTTGTACAATAACTATTATGTTAAGTTAGATCTCTTTGTACTTTTTAAAATTTATTAGTTTCTTTACCGTAACATCTTGTTCAAGCACGAAGAATACGATGATATTCTATCAATTAGTTTTATTTCAATCATGAATCCATCCTCACTTATGGGATAAAAATTGAAGCTCGTTGGATTTAAATTAGGCTATAAGTGATTGAATCAATATAATATTATTATATCATGTCTGGATTTAAAATATGGAACTTCACAATAAAAACAGCACTTTAGTAAAGGACATTATAATGGAATGGCTGATGGGTTAACTGTTCCATTTGCTCTTACTGCAAGTTTAAGCGGTGTTCTTGATACAAATCATCTTATTATCGTGTCAGGGTTGGCAGAGATAACTGCCGGTTGCATTTCAATGGGACTTGGAGGCTTTTTGGCAGGACAGTCTGTGACAGAGCATTATGATGCTGAACTAAAAAGAGAGCATAAGGAAATTGAAGAGATACCCCTTACCGAATTAAAAGAAGTAGAGGACATCTTCTCAAAAATGGGCGTGGATAAAAAATTAAGCAAACAAGTCGCATTACAGGTAAGCAGAAATAAAAATAAATGGGCTGATTTGATGATGAAGTTGGAATTAAAAATGGAAAAACCAGCAAAAAACCAAGCAGCAAAAGTGCCAGCACCATTGCGATTTCCTATTTAGCAGGTGGATTCATTCCCTTTTTTCCTTACATAGTTCTTAGCAGCAATAAATCAGGGTTTCTTGTTTCATGCATTGTTGCAATCCTAGCATTAGTTGTTTTTGGATTTTTCAAGAGTAAAATTACCGAGCAACCTCTCCTGAAAGGAACTTTTAAAGTAGCAATCACTGGCATAATTGCAGCTGCTGCAGCGTTCCTACTCGCAAAAGCGGTTAGTTAAAATTAAGTGAAACAGGTGGAACAATAAAAACGTTTTAATTATGATCTCGCTTTAAATCTTGATTCATTTTATAAGGTCAGATGATTTGCAGATTTCCTTTTTGGCAGTAGTTATTACGATATTCTGGAATTCGATCGGACCATGATCTCCCTGTAATAAAATAGGGCCTAGTTCTGCTTCCTTACTGTCTATTGCTCCACCTGTTATTCCGAGTATGATCGCGTCACAAATGGAAAAGCTAGTGGACTTTACAACATCTGGCCGGATTATTTTGACCACTTTAATCCGGAGTTAAATCCTTATTGGTTTGAATTGTATGTTCAGTGAAAGCAGACTTGTCAAATGTGGCCAAAGAAGGACGGATTTTGCATATATTCTCATTCCTTTTCACTCTCACGTAACCAACTTGCGGGATCTACATTGTGAAATAAAATCGTATTTCTAGGAATCTCCAATATTTAAAATCTACCTAAGTTTAGAAGCCTATCAAATTTTATTTTGGTTGTTGTATCTTTACTACAAATCCAAGAACTATTTTAATGGTTGATTTATTGAAGCTTTACATTAAGAATATGGTTTCTTTCAGGTGCAAAATGGTAGTTGAATCTGAACTTGAAAAACTTGGAATTAATTATACCAATGTCGGCCTGAGAGAGGTTGATATAATAGTCAAAATTTCAAAAGATCAATTGTATAATCTGGCTGCCAATCTTAAATTGAGTGGTCTTGAATTGATGGTTGATGAAAGAAAAATACTTGTCGAGCGAATAATAACAAGTGTCATTGAATTGGTACATTACAAAAATGACCAAATTAAAACAAACCTTTCCGATTACCTGAGCCAAAAGCTAAATCACAATTACACTTACCTTTCAAATCTTTTTTCCGAAGTGAAAGGGACTACAATTGACCAATTTTATATTGCCAATAAAATCGAAAGGGCAAAAGAACTTATTGTTTATGATGAACTTAATATGACCGAAATTGCCAAGAAACTTAATTATAGCAGCGTAGCACATCTATCGCACCAGTTTAAGAAAGTGACTGGGCTTACCCCATCTCACTTCAAAAAACTTAAGTTAAAAAGAAGAATTTCTCTCGAAGACCTGTAATTGATATAACCTATCCATGGAATTTTATAATAGTTTTCAGATACAAGCATTGCACCTTTGCATCTGACTTTTTACAAAATTCCAAATTGTTAACTTAAAATTGACACAGCATGGCAGTACTTAAAGTTATTGAATTCATGGCTTCGTCACCTAAAAGCTGGAAAGATGCAACAATAATTGCTGTCAAATCCGCAGGGAAAATTCTAAAAGGAATATGCTCAGTTAACATTCATCACATGAACGCGTTAGTGAAGAATAATAAAATCACCGAATTCCGGGTCAGTGCAGGGATCACTTTTGATGTTCTGAATTAAACGGTTTAAAGTAGATTATAAATTAAAATGTTTGGTAATCTTCTTATTTGCTCCATCAATTATTTATAGTTTTTGTCTGATTAGTAAATAATGGCATTGTAAATTTAAAATCTCTCCCCTTACCCTACTGGAAAAGCCATCGCCTCGGCTCATAGTCGGCTTAACTAAATTGACCACCTAGAGACGGAGTTAATTCCTTATGGCTTCCCACTTATCAGTCTTAAAAATGTGAGAATAATATAACTTATTCTTAAAATAATGTAACTTAATATAAAGTGTAAAGACATTCCTTTGTATCTCAAATTTGAGGCAATTTAAAACTCAAATAAATGGATATAACAGAATTAAAAGGAAACTGGACTGAGCAGGAAGGCAACCTAAAAAGAAGTTTGCATTCTTAAGGGACAATGAACTAATTTTTAAAGAAGGCAAGAAAGAAGAGCTTTTTTGGAAAACTTCAAATCAAACTTGGAAAATCAAAAGAAGAATTGGAAAAGATTGTTGCTCTCTTTGATCATCTGTTTTTACCCAAAAAATCATTAAGTATTTTGCAGTTTTTAAACCAAATATTTTATTTATTATGAAAAAATTATTAATCGTTGTTGTATTATTTGTGGCAGTTCTGGCAGTCAATGCACAGACTTACAAAACCACAGACACTCTGGCAGTCAATGCACAGACCACCAATATCACAGACACTCAAGAAAAGGGTGTTCGCACACCTGTCATGGTAGCTGATCTTCTAAAACCTATAACAGACAATATTGCTAATGAATATGTAGGTTATACTATTAAAGAAGCCGAGAGCGTTACCAAAAATAACATAGTGACCTATCATGTAGCTATTGTTAAGGATGCTACCACCATGACACTTGTCTATGACAAGGATGGAGTATTTGTTAAGAAGCTTTCTCCGACTATGGAGAAAAAATAACTCATTTAGCAATTAAGCTTATTCACTTAAGTTATTTATTGCATAATCCATTTACCTGAAGTGAGATTTAGGTGGATGGATTTATAATATTATAAGGATGGTGTTAAATAGTACTAACCATTATTAATTTGCGAACCACTAAGCCAGATAATCATTTAATACATGGCAAGAAATTTAACCAATTCTTGATCTAATTTAAAAATGCCTAATTTTAAGTTGTAGAATTTTTAGGGATATTTAAATCTTTTATTTAATAGTAATCAAAATATATTAAATACGGACAATCCTATTATAAGTATCCAGGTTATCGTAAATTCTGTTATTAAAGATATAATCAGTCATCATACTGGGTTACAAATGTGTGAATATTGCAACATATTACAAAAATTGTATAACGCTTACCACTTTAGAGATATCTAATTTAGTCCTCTAAATTTACATGATTATAAAAAAAAACGATGAATACACTAAATAATTTTAAATTTCAACCGCTTCCATACTCTTATGATGCGCTAGAACCTTCTATAGATAAGCTTACAATGGAAATCCATTATAGCAAACATCATAAAGCATACTATGATAATTTCATAAATGCAATCAAAGGAACTGAAATGGAAACTATGGATATCAAAGATATTTTCAAGAATATAAGCAAATATCCAATTGCAGTTAGAAACAATAGTGGTGGTTATTTTAATCACACGTTGTACTGGGAAAATATGAAGGCTAACGGAGGAGTTTTACCTATAAGTGAATTTTCAAAATCTATTGCCAAAACATTTAATTCGTTTACTGAGTTCAAAAAACAATTTACAGAAGCAGGTAAAACCAGGTTTGGTAGTGGCTGGGTATGGCTATGTATTGACGATAATGACAATATGTGTATCTTTTCTACCCCAAACCAGGATAATCCGCTGATGGATATAGCAGAAAAAAAGGGTACCCCCTTACTTACCATGGATGTATGGGAACATGCTTATTATTTAAAATATCAGAACAAAAGACCAGACTATATTGAAGCATTTTGGAATGTTGTGAACTGGGAAGTAGTCAATAAAAGATATGAAGCAGCTTTGAAGTAAATGGGTTTGAAGTAATCCAATATTACACTTTTCGTTTTTTATCTCATCGGCGTGCGAAGTATTGGCTGTATTATTCTTCTTAAGCAGTAGTTTTAAATAGCACCAAGACAATGAAAGGATTAGGTATAACGATTATATATTTATCCATCACCTGTTAAGTATAAGGTATGGATGCTGATGCCATTTGCAAAAGTTGTGAAAGTGGCTGAACAGAACTGCATTGTACCTTAAGCATTAAAAGTGGCCATTACATCTGAATCTCGTTTTAAAATTTAGGAAATTTTAGAATATTAGGTTTCCGGAAATACCTTTTAACAGTAACAACATATAATAATAATAAAACTATCATGGAAAAGAACAGACTTTCAAAAACGCTGTCAGCAGCATTAAATAGTCAGATGACTAAAGAAGCACATGCTTCACAAATATATTTGTCGTATGCTTCGTGGGCTTCCAGTCAAGGATACGGAGGTATTGCTAATTTTCTTTTCAGGCATGCAGAAGAGGAACGTAATCACATGATGAAGATATTGGAGTATATACTGAAAAGATGCGGGGAAGTACATGTTACAACTATTCCATCCCCACCAGAAAATCCGACAACTATTCATAGTTGCTTTGAAAAAGTGTTTGAGCACGAAGTGGACAATACAAAATCTGTTTACAAATTGGTAAAAATTAGTCTTAAGGAAGAAGACTGGGCAACCTGGAACTTTATGCAATGGTTTGTAAAAGAACAAATAGAAGAAGAAACGCTAGCAATAAACTTGATAGATAAATTAAAAATTGCAGGTGGGGAAAAGGCCAGCAGCTATGCTTTGTATTCTTTTGACAGGGATTTAGGAAATATGGATGACACGTCAGTATCTGCGCAAGATGTGACAGCAGTCAATCCATAAAAATTGAAGTTCAGGAATGTTTCTATCAAAATGGGAAATAGAGCATTATAATATTCGTAAAATAGAACAAATATGGTTACACAAGATGAAAACTATTCCTAATTAATGGATCTTGTTGAAAAGCTGAATACACTTTCGGACCAAATATTATTTGCATATAATGATGCAGAGATTAATAGCTTTAATAAAGCGTTATGAAAAATTAATACTGCAAAAATTTGAATCCCATTTCGGGAAAATAAATGAACGAGGTTATGAAAGTGCAAAAGTCGGGCGCATTGACCATATCAAACATGCTCAATTGCAATTATCAATATATATTAAAAATAAGTACTTAATTCCGGCCAAAGATGGTCAATTTACTCCAGCGATAAGTGGTCATAGCCAATTGCTTCTCCAGCCATAGCATGTTTTTGGAGGAAACTCATAAATTTAATGCAGAGTTAATAAAATTTGCAGGAAAATTACTTGAATGGCCGAAATTGATTTTTTTACAACTTTATGACATTTTTGAAATTCTGTTTGGTATT
>OCZT010007095.1_pt1 | contig 11025 bp, 12 predicted proteins | sample 1539031 | NCBI WGS metagenome assembly OCZT01 (sample SAMEA3539308, study PRJEB22396) | soil metagenome | biome: tundra; feature: field; material: soil | place: USA | collected 2010-05 | depth 0.15 m
AGTGCAGCGCAGGATCGCCCGCCAGGAGCGGGAAGTCGGCACGCGGCGCCAGCGGCTTGATGGTCATTCGACTGGCGCCTTCGCCGCGCCCGCCGCGTCGTCGAGCGCCGAGCGCAGCGCGTGCCATGCGAGCGTCGCGCACTTCACCCTGAGAGGAAAGCGCGACACGCCGGAAAACGCCTTCAGCTTGCCGAGGTCTTCCCCCGCGCCGTGTCCCGTCACGAGGCCGTGGAACGACTCGAAGATCTTTCCCGCTTGCGCTTTCGTCTTCCCCTTCACGGCCTGCGTCATGAGGCTCGCGCTCGCCTTGGAGATGGCGCAACCGGAACCCTGGAAGGAGATGTCCTCGACCACGTCACCGTTCATCTTCAGGAAGACGGTGAACTGGTCGCCGCACATCGGATTCAGGCCCTCGGCGTACGCGCTGGCGAGCGGCATCGCGCGGAAGTTCTGCGGCCGGCGGTTGTGGTCGAGGATGATGCTCTGGTAGAGCTCCTCGAGGTCGGCGCTCATCGGGTCCGGCGTCACGTCAGCCCTGCCCGCCGAACGACTGCGTGAACCGCTCGAACGCCAGCGCTTCCAGCCCCTCGCGCAGCAGGTCCACTTCGATCGTCTCGAGCACCTCGGCCGCAAACGCGTACGTGAGCAGGGCCCGCGCATTTTCGGCGCCGAGACCGCGGCTCTTCATGTAGAAGAGCGCCTCCTCGTCCAGCCGTCCCACCGTCGCGCCGTGCGTGCACTTCACGTCGTCGGCGAAGATCTCGAGCTGCGGCTTGGTGTCCACACGCGCGTGGTCCGAGAGCAGCAGCGCGTGATTCGTCTGCTTGCCGTCAGTCTTCTGCGCGATGGGGTCGACGTACACCTTGCCGTTGAAGACGCCGTGCGAGCCGCCGTCCATGATTCCCTTGTAGAGCTCCCGGCTCGCGCAACCCGGCGCGAGGTGCTCGACGAACGTCTGATGGTCGGCGTGCTGCGTGCCGTCGATCAGGTACAGCCCGTTCAGCCGCGCCTCTGCGTTCTCGCCCGCGAGCTGTGTGTACACGTTCGTGCGCGACAGCGCCGCGCCGGCCGCGTACGAGAAGGAGTGGTACACCGAGTCGCGCTCCTGCCGGACCTGGGTGGTGCCGACATGAAACGCATCGGTGCTCTCACGCTGGATCTTGTAGTGGTTGACGCGGGCACCGTTCCCCATCTCGATCTCCGCGACGGCGTTCGTGAAATACGCCGCGCCGACCGGGCCGGTGCACGCGTAGCTCTCCACGATCGTCAGTTGCGAGAGCGCGTCCGCCACGACCAGCAGGCGCGGGTGAATCCCCACTCCGGCGGCATGCGCATCGGCGATGTGCACGATGTGCACCGGCGCCTCTACGATCGTGGCCGGCGGCACATGTATCACCACACCATCATTCGCGAACGCCGTGTTGAGCGCGGTGAACGTATGCCCCTCGCCGCTCGCCAGCTTGCCGAGGTGCTCGGCCACCAGCTCCGGCGATTCCTTCAGCGCCTCCACGAGCGTCGTGACGCGTACCTCGGCGGGGAGGCCGGCGAACCCCGAGAGCGAGGCCTCGAAGCGCCCGTTCACGAACACGAGCCGGTGCCAGTCCGGAGCGCCGATCACGAGTGCCTCGACGTCCGCGGAGCTCAGGGCAACCGGCCCGCTGCGCGCCGGGGCGGTCTTGAAGACGCGCTCCGCGATCGGCGTCACGCTGGTGAAGTGCCAGTCCTCGTTGCGGGTCGTCGGAAACCCGAGCGTGTTGAACCGGTCCATGGCTTCGCGGCGGAGGACCGGCAACCAGGCAGGCCCGCCCGGGCCGCGAAGCGCCGTGAACAGCTGCTCGTACGTCGTGCTCGTCGGGCTCACGCGGCCTCCATCACCCAGTCGTATCCGCGCGCCTCGAGCTCGAGGGCGAGCTCCTTGCCGCCCGACTTCACGATCCTGCCGTGGGCGAGGACGTGGACGAAATCGGGAACGATGTAGTTGAGCAGGCGCTGGTAGTGCGTGACGACGATCGTCGCGTTGTCCGGCCGCCGCAGCGCGTTCACGCCACCGGCCACGACGCGAAGGGCGTCGATGTCGAGCCCCGAGTCCGTTTCGTCGAGGATCGCGAGCTTCGGCTCGAGCACCGCCATCTGCAGGATCTCGTTGCGCTTCTTCTCGCCGCCCGAGAAGCCGGCGTTCACCGACCGGTGCAGCATCGCCTGGTCCATCTCGACGAGCTTGAGCTTCTTCTCCATGAGGTCGAGGAACTCGATCGGGTCCAGCTCCTCCTTGCCGTTGGCCTTGCGGACCTCGTTGTAGGCCGAGCGGAAGAAGTACGCGTTCGTGACACCGGGAATTTCCACCGGATACTGGAAGGCGAGGAAGACGCCGGCCTGCGCGCGCTCCTCTGCCTGCATCGCGAGCAGGTCCTTTCCTTCGTAGGTCACCGATCCGGCGGTCACCACATATCCCGGGTGTCCCGCGATGATCTGCGCGAGCGTGCTCTTGCCCGAGCCGTTCGGCCCCATGATCGCGTGCACCTCGCCCGCGTTCACCGTGAGCGAAATGCCCTTCAGGATTTCCTTGTCGCCGGCGGTGGCGTGGAGATTATCGATCTTCAGCATCTGCATCCGTCTGTTTGAATTTGATGTCGTGACTATCCGACTGAACCTTCGAGCGTGATACCGAGGAGCTGCTGCGCCTCGAGCGCGAACTCCATCGGCAGTTCCTTGAAGACTTCGCGGCAGAATCCGCTCACGATGAGCGAGATCGCGTGCTCCGCGGAGAGTCCCCGCTGCTTGCAGTAGAAGATCTGGTCCTCGCCGATCTTCGACGTGCTCGCCTCATGCTCCGTGGTGGAGCTGTTGTTCGCCACTTCGATGTACGGAAAAGTGTGCGCCCCGCATTTATTGCCAATAAGCATCGAGTCGCACTGAGTATAGTTGCGCGACCCGTGCGCTTTCGGGAGCATCTTCACCTGCCCGCGGTAGCTGTTCTGCCCCCGTCCCGCGCTGATCCCCTTCGAGATGATCGTGCTCTTCGTGTTCTTGCCGATGTGGATCATCTTCGTGCCCGTATCGGCCTGCTGCATGTTGTTGACGACGGCCACGGAGTAGAACTCGCCGGTTGAGTTGTCGCCCTGCAGGATCACGCTCGGGTACTTCCAGGTGATGGCCGAACCCGTTTCAACCTGCGTCCACGAGATCTTCGAGTTCGTGTGCGCCTTGCCGCGCTTGGTGACGAAGTTGTAGATGCCGCCGACGCCGTTCTTGTCACCGGCATACCAGTTCTGCACGGTCGAGTACTTCACCGTCGCGTTGTCCAGCGCGACGAGCTCGACGACGGCCGCATGGAGCTGGTTCGTGTCGCGCTTGGGCGCGGTGCACCCCTCGAGATAACTGACGTATGCACCCTCGTCCGCGACGATGAGCGTGCGCTCGAACTGGCCGGTGTTGGCGGCGTTGATGCGGAAGTACGTCGAGAGCTCGATCGGACAACGTACTCCCTTCGGCACATAGCAGAAGGAGCCGTCGGAAAAGACGGCCGAGTTGAGCGCCGCGAAGAAGTTGTCCGAGTAGGGCACGACCGACCCGAGGTACTTCTTCACGAGCTCGGGATGGTTGTGCACGGCCTCGGTGAACGAGCAGAACACGATGCCGTGTTTCGACAGTTCCGCCTTCATCGTGGTACCGACCGAGACCGAATCGAAGATCGCGTCGACCGCGACGCCCGCGAGCACTTTCTGTTCGCTGAGCGAGATGCCGAGCTTGTCGTAGGCGCGGAGGAGTTCGGGGTCGACCTGGTCGAGCGACTGGAGCGGCGTGACACTCTTGGGCGCCGAGTAGTAGCGTTGCGCCTGGTAGTCGATCGGCGCGTACGTGAGGTTCGACCAGTGCGGCTCCGTCATGGCCTGCCAGCGATGGAACGCTTTCAGGCGCCACTCGAGCAGCCACTCGGGCTCGTCCTTTTTGGACGAGATGAGCCGGACGGTGTCCTCGGTCAGCCCGGGCGCGATCGTGTCCGACTCGACGTCGGTGACGAACCCGTATTGATATTCCTTGTTGACGAGTGCCTCGATGGACGAACTCATACCGCTCTCTTGATGGCAGTGTATTCGCACGCGCTGCAGCCCTGCATCATGTGCGACTGGCGCTGCACGGGCGCGCCGAGGATCTCTTCGATGAAGGCCGTCTCCGCGTGGCACACTTCCGGAAAACGCTGCGCGATCTCGCGCACGGCACAGTTATGCTCGAGAATGCGTGTCTCGGTCGGCGACGGCGAAACCGACTCGGCCATGTACCCGTTGGCCGTGAGCATCACGGCGAGCGCGCGGGCGCGCTCGGGGAACGAAAGCTGCGCGAGGGTCGGCGCGGCCGCCTCGGCGATCGCTTCCCAGCGCCGGCGAAAAATTCCGACGACGCCTTCGCTCCCCTGTTCCGTGCGCACGATCTCCAGCGCGTCGGCGAGCGGGTTGGCGTATGCGCGAGGGAACAACTGCTCACCCTGATCCGTGAGCGAGTACTCGTAGCCCGGCCCGCCGACTCCGCGCACGACACGATCGAAGCGCACGAGGCCCGCGTCCTGCAGCGTCTTGAGATGCCGCCGAAGCGCATTCGGTGTGAGACCGAAGCGTTTGCCGAGTTCCGTGGCGGTGAGTGGCTGTTCCTTCCTCAGCGCGACGAGCAGGTCAGCGCGGAGACCGGAGAAGCCGGCGAGAGTTCCCATGTTGACAAAACTAGTCGACAAACTGCATTCGTCAACAAAAGTGTTGACGGAAGGCCGTTCGCGGGACCTCCTTAATGGACGGAGTCGTTCTATGCAGTCGAATAAAATGTGATATTTATTGAAACATATGATTGCAATACTATTGTATCATTCTACTGATAAATGTGTTACGAATGTTATCGAACATGGCGAAAATGGCGGTCTGCTTGAAGTACCGGACCGCGATAACATGTCCCGCATCTGGGCGTGGTCATCCTCTGGCGTACCGCCAACGCCTTGCGGTTAACATAAAGCCATCTTCGATCGTCTTATCGGCGATGGGGTGGCAGGGAGATGGGGAATGGCGGGAGTTGCGCACATTCCGCGGACGCCGCGACGGGAGTTCACGCCGCGGCGCTCGTCTTTTAATGCTCGTCGAGATCCTCGCGAGTGTCGATGTCGCGCAGCACTCCCCGATCGAGCACCATCACCTCGCTCACGCGCGACGGATCGGCGTGAATCACGGCGCGAGCGCCCCCTTGCGTGACGGTCATGAGTTCACGCCACGTCTCGCGATGGAACCAGGCCGGGTGTCCGCGTCGCGATTCGAACGCTGGAACCACGATGCGCGCTCCGGTGCGGCGCGCCGCATCGAGAATCGCGAGGACGTTCTCGAGGCGCACGAACGGATGATCGACTGGCCAGAGCAGCGCCGAGGTCACCGGGGCATTGGTGAGTTGCGCGAGGCCGAGGCGCGCGCTCACGATCTGTTCCGACGCTGGATTCGCGTTTACCACCACGCGGACGCCCGCGGGCGCTGCGACCCCGGGAGGAAGCACCGCGACGATCGGATCGAGCATCGCGTCTCTCGCCGTATCCACGATTGCATCGAGAAACCGACGACCGTCGCCTAGCGTCGCCTCGGCCTTCGGGCCGCCGAATCGCGTGCCGGCGCCCGCGCCGATGATGACCAGGGCGACGGGATTGGCCCGCTCACTCACGGAGCGCTCACGCCTTTGAGAGATCGAGCATCGCGCGCCTCAACAGCGCCGCGGCCTGCACGACCTTGTAGCCGGTCTTCGAGAGCGGCGCGGCGTCATACAGCGCGCGTTCCGCGAGAGCGTCGGCGCTTTGCTCGTCGAGCGCTCCGCTCGCCACGTCTTCCTCGACCGACTGGTTCACGCGCCAGGGCGCCGGAGACACGCCGCCGAGCACGAGGCGCACTTCGCCATCGAGCCTCTTGATGCCGGCGAGGGAGACGAGCGCGAAATCCCACGCGCCGCGCTGCATCAGTTTCTCGTATCGCTGCACGCCGCCGGCCGAGCGCGCGGGAAGTTCGATCGCCTCGATCATCTCGCCATGCGCCAGCACCGTCTCGCCGAGTGGATTCGTACCGGCCTGCCCGAAGAACGCGCCGATTGATACGCTGCGCCGAGCGTCGTCAGGCCCGAGCAGTTCGACGGTTGCCTCGAGCGCCGTGAGCGCGACCGCCGGATCCGACGGATGGACCATATGACAGGGTCCTCCGCCGAGGATGGCATGGTACTGGTTCTCGCCGGTGATGGCGACGCATCCGCTGCCGCCGTTCTTCAGGCACGGCACGCCGCGGCGAAAGTACCAGCAGTGCGGGCGTTGGCAGAGGTTGCCGGCGATCGTGCTCATGTTGCGAAGCGCGGGCGTGCCGACCACGGAGGCTGCCTTCGCGAGCGCCGCGAACCGATCGCGAATCGCGGCGTGCGAGACGAGATCCGCGACGCGCGCGGCGCCGCCGATCCTCACGGAGCCGTCGGCCCGGACGGTGATGTCGCGCGCGCCGGGCAGGTGCCGCAGGTCGACGAGCTGCGCGGGCTGGGCGAGTCCCTCGCGCATCGTGACGAGGAGGTCGGTTCCGCCGCCGAACGCGACGGATCCGGAGGCACGGAGCGCGGCCAGCGCATCGGCGGGGGAAGCCGGGCGATGATAGCGGGGCGGTCTCATCCGACGGTCCAGCCTACCGCGCCGGAGACTTGGCCGGCGCCGCGCTGGTCGCCCGAGGAGGCGGCGCCAGAGTGAACACGGTGAAGTCCGCCAGCGTGCGCTGCGGCTTCCCATCGACGCCGTCGAGATCGTGGACCGGCACGAAGCTCACGACCACGATGCGCTTCCCGGGCAGCCGGCGCTTAACGCGCTCTGCGGTGCCCAGCCCGTAGTCGCTGTGAAACGCTCCGTTGACGTGCACGACCAACGCCCGCGCCGGTGCGGCCGTGAACGCGCTCGCGACCGATTCACCCATCGTCTCATCCTTGACGCACTGCGCCTGATAGATGCGCTCGATCATCGCGGTCCGTTCGGCCGCGGACTCCTTGGTGGAGTCGCCCGAGTGCGACGGCATGTCGGCCATCGTCTTCGCGAAGCGGCCGAAATAGTCGTCATGGGGGCACTGGAGATCGCGCGCCGCGAACGCACGATCCGTGGTGCTGATCGAGTCCATGATGGTCTTGAGACCACGGCGTGAGACGAGACTGGCGAGTCGGCGAGGCACGTCGCTCGCGACCACCGGCCACTTCCACGTGCGGGCGAACTCGACGAGGGGACGGTAGTCGGTGGCGTAACGCGGCCACGGGCGGGACCTGCCGAGAAAATCGGATTCGGTCAGGCGGCCGGCGAGATAGCTGTCGAGCGACGGCTGCACGTCGCGCTCGAACATTTCCATCGCGAGCACCACGTTGCCGCGACGGCGGGCGAGCCCTTCGAGCGTGGCTGCTTCGAGCCGGTGGGTCGCGGGGTCGTCGTGTTGCTCGCCGAGAAACAGGACATCGGCGCTGCTGGCGTCCGCGAGCATCGTTTCGAAATCGATGAAGCGTTTGTGGTGGGTGTCGTACACCCTCTGCGGCACGTAGCTGGGCGGGACGGAGTCGGCTGCCGACCGGCCGAATTCCGGGGACGGCGCGGCGACGGTCGCGAGGCTCAGGTAGAGCGCAGCTAGCGAATTCAGCATTTGTAATATAAGTTAGTCTAGATATTTTGCTTTATGAAGCAACTCAAATCGGCAACGGACATATATACAGAAAAAATCAGGCCTATATTTACTTAATGAACGAACTTGAGCGACAGCCTAGACCAACCAAGCCACAACGCCAACGTGCTCGCCGCTGCGGGCATCCTCTGCGTTCGAAACTACGAAGATGCCGCGGCGGCAATCGGCCAGCTCGATGCCACCGGCAGGTTCGCCTCCGCAGGTCTGCGCGAACTGCTCGTCCTTCGCTGCATCGCGACGCCGGGACGCGCCACTCACACAGGAATGATCGCGCAGGTGAGAGCGGATGGCGAGGGGGATGACGCACTTGGAGAATATGCCATCGCGCTCCGCGCCGGGGCAGCTCGTGCGCGAGGAGGAGCACTGCCCTCGGTCGGATCGCTGCACGAGTTGCTGCGGCTCCCCCATCCCGACTGGCAGACGTCGGCGATCGACGAACTGTTGCGCGATGCGCACGAGCGGACACCACCGGTGCTCAAAGCCGCGCTGGCGGCGCTCGCGCTCCGTGACGCGACCGCCGGCGAGCCCGACGGGCCGAAGACCGCGCAGCTCTTCGCCCTCGCGGTGACGCTCGTGCTCTGCGTCGGGGGCGCGATCACCGATGCCTGGCTGACACTTCCGCACGTCAACACGCGAGCCGAGCCATCGCTTCGTGAGACCTTCACCCTCCTCGCGCGCGAAGCGCGAGGGGCCCAACGCGGTCTCCTCGCCGCGCAGGAGCTCGTTGCCTCGGACAAAGAACGCGTGCGCGCGGCGCTCGGACGGGCCGCGTACTCCGCGCTCGACGTGCTCGAGCTGCTGCATCAGAAGATCGTGGTGACCATTCCGGACGCCGCCCGCGCACTCGGCCAGACGCCGCCCACCACCGGCGCCGCCATCGCGCGGCTCATGGAACTCGGCATTGCGCGCGAGGTCACGGGCAAGGCAAGGTCACGCGCGTTCGCGTACGAAGGAATCGTGCGGGCGCTCGAGCCGGAATCGACCGGCCGACCGTAGCCAGCATCAACCGGTCCAACCGCGCGGCCGTGACGCCGCCGCCACGGTCATCGTGTAGGGAGTGAATGCCGAGCAGAGCACTGGCCCTTTCCCTCCTCCTCGTGGTGATATCGTGCGGTCCGGCGCTCAAGCCGCTCCCGCCGATGGCGCCTCTGCCTGAGCTTGCTCCGGATCCGCACGGCAACGTCGTGGCGCCGGCGCCCACCGGTGAGCGCAGCACGGTCGACGCCCCCGTGCGTGACGTTGCGCTGGACATGCTCCGCTCGCGTGGGCTGCTGGTGCCCGTCAAGGGAATCGCCGCCTCGGAGATTCCCGACAGCTACGACGCGCCGCGGGACGGCGTTCGCCTGCACAACGCGCAGGACATCCTGGCGAAGCGCGGCACCCCCGTGCTTGCGGCCGACGACGGAACGATCCTGCACGTCGGAACGAATGCGCTCGGCGGCAGGGTCATCTGGGCCGCCGACGCCTCGGGGCATTTCGCGTTCTACTATGCGCACCTGGATCGGTACGCCAAGGGGTTGCATGATGGCCAGAAACTCACGCGCGGAGAGGTCATCGGCTATGTCGGCACGACGGGCAACGCGCCGAAGGACACGCCGCACCTGCACTTTCAGGTGGTGCGCATCGTGAGCGGCAAGCGCTATGCGGACGGGCCGCCGCTCAATCCGCTGCCGCTCTTCACACAGCCGGGAATCACGAGATGACTGCTTCGATGACGGGCAAGGAGCGCGCGATCCTGCGTGCGCACGCCAACCGGCTGAGCGCGACGGTGCACGTGGGACAGCAGGGACTGACCGGCGCGGTGCTGCATGCACTCGACGACGCGCTTCGCACGCGCGAGCTGGTGAAGGTGCAACTGGTGAAGCAGGCCGATCTCGGCGCGAAGGAAGCGGCCGCGCAGCTCGCAGCCGCGGTGAAGGCCGAGGTGGTCCAGGTGATCGGCAGGACCGTGACGATCTACCGGCACAATCCGAAGATCGAACGCAAGCCGGACGCCGCCCCACCGTGGGTGGTCTGAGCGCAGTCACGGCGCGCATCGTCCGCTACCACGAGGGACGCGCGCCGGAGCTGCTGGACCGCAAGTACGCGGCGATGGCGGCGAATCCGTTCGCCTTCTATCGCGGCAGCTGCCAGCTCTTTGTCGACGCCTGGCCGGTGCGCAGCGCGCTGAACGATGCACCAGCCGTCTGGTCCTGCGGCGATCTGCATTTCGAGAACCTTGGCTGCTACAAGGGCGACAACCGGCTCGTCTATTTCGACCTGAACGATTTCGACGAGGCGGCGCTGCTTCCCGTCTCCTGGGACATCACGCGCTTTGCCGCGAGCGTCCTCGTCGGCGCATCCGGGCTGCGCGTGGGCCACGCCGACGCGATCGCACTCGCGAACCTGTATCTCGACGCGTTCGGTGAGGTGCTCGCGCTTGGCAAGGCGCGCTGGGTGGAGCGCGAGACAGCAACTGGCATGGCGCGCGAGTTGCTCGACGCCGTTCGCGAGCGCAAGCGCAAGACACTGCTCAACGAGCGCACGGTGAAGGAGGGAGGCCGCCGCCGCATTCGCGTGGACGGCGTGAAGGCGCTCGAAGCGTCGCGCGACCAGCGCGCCGCTGCCACGCGCGTGGTCGAACGCCTCGGAGCGAAGCTCGGCCGGAATAAGTTCTTCCGTGTGCTCGACGTCGCGAGGCGCATCGCCGGCTGCGGCAGCCTGGGGCTCGCTCGCTTCATCGTGCTCGTGGAAGGGAAGGGCTCTCCCCGCGGGAACTTCCTGCTCGATCTCAAGGAGGCGCGCACCCCGGCGTCGGCCGGCCACTCACCGTATGCGCAACCGCGCTGGAAGTCGAACGCCGAGCGAATCGTCACGGTGCAGGGCCGCGTGCAGGCGGTGAGTCCGGCGCTGCTCTCGTCCGTCCGGATGGACGGCGCGGGCTTCGTGCTTCGCGAACTGCAGCCGCTGCAGGATCGCATGCGAATGGAGTCATGGGGCGGCGAGATCGGGAACCTTCGCGACGCCATGTCGACGATGGGGCAGGTGACGGCCTGGGCGGCGCTGCGCGCCTCGGGGCGCCAGGGTTCGGCGATCGCGGATGACCTCATTGCGTTCGGAACGGAGCGCGGATGGAAGCGCGCGGTGCTCGCGATAGCGCGGCGCGTCGCGACGCGCACCCTCTCTGAGTGGCGCGAGTTCAGCGCCGACTCCGTCGCGGGGCGCCTGAAGACCGAAGATCGAAGATCGAAGACCGAAGCCTGACATCTAGCATCTAGCATCTAGCATCTCGCATCTCGCATCTCGCATCTCGCATCTCGCATCTCGCATCTCGCATCTCGCATCT
>OCZT010007096.1_pt1 | contig 11023 bp, 14 predicted proteins | sample 1539031 | NCBI WGS metagenome assembly OCZT01 (sample SAMEA3539308, study PRJEB22396) | soil metagenome | biome: tundra; feature: field; material: soil | place: USA | collected 2010-05 | depth 0.15 m
AGTGATGAGATAAATGTCTTTTTCTTATCTGACGATTCAGCATCAGCTTCGGGAGTAATCCCAGCCTCTACCATCTTTCGTGTTCTACTATCAAGTAATGAAGCTAACTTCAATTGAGAATTTTCATCCTTAACTGTAGTAATCTCTGTTTCTTTTGTTGCAATTAGCGCCTCTAGATCAGTGATTTTCTGCGCTAGTGTAGGTACTTGTCCTGCCTGCGCCTTCAATGCTTCTAATTCTTTTTCGTCCATCTTTTGACCTCCCTTTTTGTTTTTTGATGCATATCCCCATGAACCAAATGGTTGACCCGGATACATAAGCAATGGGTCGTCTGGATTTTCTCCACCTAATGACTCTAATGCTTCTATAACATCAGTTAATTGTAATCCAGATGCTATAATCATTTGAGAAATCTTTATTGCCATAGTTTGAGTTTGAGTTCCGTCTGGACTTGGTGTTGTGGTAGCGGCAGTACCGCAATTTCCACAAAAATTATTACCGTCCGTCATATCATTACCACATTGAGTACAAGCTGCGGCTGCTAGGGCTAATAGTCGAGTCCGGTTTCCATACGCTGGTGTTTTAACAAATGTAGCTGCTTGGGTAATAATATTTTTAATCCATTGAACTCCCCCAATAGATTCACTGTTATGGTAGCCTAATTCATATGAAATTCCCGGTGCCTCATCATTAGCAAAGGCGTTCTTTAGAAATTGTATTTCTTCTGGAAATTCCTCAAGCCACAAGGCAGCTTCCGCGATCAGTTGGTGCGTAACACCATCTGGTAGAGTAAGCTCTGATACCTTTTGAATAACTCCTATAGGTATACTTCTGGCATGATCCCCAGCATTAATGCCATTGAAATGCATCTTAACAGGCATTCCTACTGCACTATTAATAATGCGGTTAAACTCACTATATGGGACACCCTGATTATTCGCATTTGGTTTATCATCTAATAGAATAAATTTTGCTATTGTTTGATAAGGGTGTTGCTGATCTTCAGGATTAGGGATATCAACAAGTTCTGATATTGCTGTTTGGAATCCTAAAATATTCTTCTTAATAAGTATCGCCCCCTTAGTGGCTGGAAAGTTTTGCTAACTTTACAGTCCCAAATTTTTTGGTAGACAGGATTGTACTTCGCAGTATAATCGTATAAGAAGATTCATCATGGTCCTCATATCTCTCAATATCAGAAACAACCAAAAATGTTTTCTTTGTCTTTCTATATAAAATACCCACCGTTAAGGTGGGCCAAATAAGACCATCTTCTGGATTCTCATATATATGTGCTCTACGGTAAGCTATATGATCCTGCCATATTACTACAACTATAGGGTACTCTCTCACATTTAATATCCTTAATATTCTGTTTTTGGGACTACTCCTGATTTATTATATCATCAGGTGTAATTGTTACTCCTGTTTTAAGGGCATAATCATCAAGTGCTTCTATTAATTGTTCGTCATCCCATAGGTCCAACGAAGCTGCAACTCTTGACTTAGGCTGCTGTCCCGAGGGTTTAACGCCTGAATTCCTATTATTGACGGGCACATTCTGTGAGCCCTGTGGTCGTCCTGCGGGCTTCTGCTGACCCGGATCACTGATAGCACCAGTAGGTCCGATCGTCGGAGGTAACGGGCTATAGGGTGTAGGCTGATAAGCTGGAAGTCCTTTCATTAGGGGGCCTTCATCCCGCATTAATTCAGTTTCAGTTTCAAAGTCTGTGCCAACAGATTCGGCTCGGGTTGTTCTTGAAATATTACCTTCCTTGAATGCCTGCGCAAAAATAGCGGCTGTTTTAATAAAGTCCTGAAGTCGTATCGGTCTGAAGTTCGGAGTTGGCAGAGATTTAAATCCATTTAGTTGCCCAGCTTGATAATAGATACCAGTCATCCATTCAAGAGCCATTGATCTAAACTCTTCCATCTGTGGTTGGATAGCGTAGGTTGAAATCTCTGCAACAATGGTTCGTGATTCACCTGTAAGCAAAGTTTTAGCAAAGCCTAAACCTTCCATTAGTTCCTCATTAACTTCTTGATACTTTGCTTGATTTAACATCGCCGCTACATCAGGATGAATCCAAGTTAGCTTTGTAGTATGGTTAGAAAATAATATGAATACTCGCTCCATCATTCGAGCATCGCCTTGGCGAGCCTGAATTTGAGTCTTAAGATCGTTTAAAGCCCCCTGATTTTCTGCGGTAATCGGGAAGTCTTTATCGCCCTCTTGGACAAGCAAAATAGCGTTGATTACTCGTGAGGCAACAGCAAAGTCCATCCGACGTAGCTGCTGCTTAAAGATCAGAGGTTCCAAAACTGGGAAAAAGTATGGTGTTGGATAAGGAGTAATCGAGATTTCTTTCCGCATAATAGGATCAGAATCTTCGATTTGAATTCTCTCGGCACCCTGAGCAACCATATTTACAAATGAGGGATAATTTTCTACCCATGCCTGATATCTTGATTGTTGATATTTGATTCGACTACCGCCTGCTCGGAGTAATCGAATATCAGATGAAGGAATTCGTAGCCAAAATGTTTTCTGGCCCCAGCCAGCCCAATCAATATCGACTAACATTGGAGGATAGTAGTCAAATACTGGCATATAATAAAGTTTATTTGGTCTTAAGTCAGCACTTATCTTATAACCCTCAACTTGAATCCAATCTATCTTAGGAACAACCATACCAGATATATAATATTCAAGCGCCATTGTGTGTAAGAATCTCATCATTCGGGAAGGTCTAGAATGTAATATAGCCTCAAAATAAGCTACAGCTTCATTAGTAGTTTGTCGCTCACCATTTCTAATTTCGGTTATTGTAAATTCAGCAAGTCGATTAATTACTGTTGATACAACCCCACCCCTTTGGTAGAAGTCATAACACATTCGTAAAACAGAATGATATGCCTTTGGAACAATTAGTTTCTCAGGGGTTAGGCCCAGCGTGGAGTTTAAATCCCCGGTGGGCATATAGAACCCACCATACCCGCTTTCTCCAAACTGGGGCATTCCGCCCGCTAAGACAGAGGCGTGAGATAATTCAAGCTTCTTTTCTATAGCTTCCTGATTCTGTATTGCTGTTGCTTTTTTAACTACCATATTACCTACCTTAATCGTTTGCGTAATCAAGCCAATGGGCTGATACTAATACGGGTCGGATTTCTACCCTTGGTGCCATAAGTGGCATTCCAAATCTATTCTCATACGCCATAATAGCGCACATAAAGGCGCTGAATTGATGATCATCTGTTGTCTTATATAAAGGTTCCCCGGTACTGGTCCTAGTCAATTTTGTCCGTTCTATCTCATCCATTAATTCGTCATCTCTATCAGAGAAAGCAAACCTTTTTTCCTGCTCAATCCATCTTTGTAGTGATTGAACAGCAACCCGCTTGATATTATCTTTTCGTTCTACCATTTCATTTTTATTCTCTTCATTTTCTTGTAGGGCTACAACCATTTTTCCGCCGAACTCCACGGGGAATAATCGCTCCGCAAAATTTCTAGATCGATATACAGCATCAGCAAGATCACTTGTCAGTTCTTGATAGACAACCTTACCTACGCCGCCCATATCAATTCCCATAAAATCAAAGTTATACACACTATCTAACCATAAAAGTGTTTCTCGTTGTAATGCGTATTCTACCCGCTGAAGATGCAGGCGCATAAGATTTTTCCAAATACCGTGACCATCCTGATACATGATAAAAAATACAGTAGGATCGGGGGAATAGCCTACGTCCCAGCCTAAACCAATCTTTGATTTAACCCCCGGATTACCAGCAGGAACATCAGGACAAACAATTACATCTTCAAGATGATATTTATCTGTGCCATCTCTGGCATCAATCCGGCGTGACCGCTCAAACATTGGCTGAGTAAGAACTACCTTTAATACCTCATAATCCTCTTTTAAGAACCGCTGTCGATCAAACACAGCAAACGTAGGAACGCCATGCTGACCCAATACAAAGTGCTTGTAATCTTCGCTATCTTCTTGTAAAGCTTTGTATGTTACTCGTCGTTCATACTCTAATTCGGGACTCCACCAACTCATTGCAGTTTGTGGAACATTGTATCTAGAATATCTATCATTTTCCTGATCACAGTTAAAGAGAACATTCTCTCTTCGCTCCCCGTTTGGTACGCCCGATACCCATTTCATATAGCCGGGAACATCAAATTTTAGAACATTGTCAAGTGATAACCAAGCTTTCCAAGGAAAGTCCTGTGCTTCATCTATCCACATTCTTGCGGTGTGTAATGAAATAACGTTGGATTCTTTACCTTCTGATCCAGCAATTCTCAAGATGTACGTAAAGCCGTTAAGGAATTTAATCCTACCCTCAGCAACATTGATCGAATTCATATCAACAAATTTAGCGATCAGCCAGTGCTTCTCGCAGGCTTCCCGTATTCGTGGAAAGATCGCATCTTTCTGTGCCTTATTAGGAACGTACATTAATAGCCCCGGATCGCCGGGAATAAACATACCATTTAAAGCCCAATAATAAAGCATTTCAATAACAGTTGTTGTCTTTCTAACGCCTCGACCACAGCACATTGAAAGATACTGTGCCTTAGAAGAAGTCCACGCCCGCTCGTGCGGCTCTAATTCCTGCCATAAAGGATCATCAATATTGATAAATTCGCGAAACAATACAGGATTTTTGATAATCTGCGCTAAGGCATACTCTGCTTTAGACTTGTCTCGTTCTTGAATCATATTTCACCTAACCCGAATACAAAACGGACTCCTTGCATTTCCAGCAAGTTAGTTCGAAATCAATTTGATTTTTCTCAAGTGGGAAGTTTAACCAATATCGGGCTAACTCAATCTGGCATTTTGGACACTCTATTTGTACTGTCTTTATTTCAAAGAAATTTTCTGCCCGGACTAATAGGCTGTCCATCCATAGTGGAATGTCATCGTTCGTTTTTTCTTTTCGTATCTTTCTAGTAATACCGAGCTTATCCTGAATCTCATTAATAGAAGTTGCAATAGTTTTTTGAAAATCCCCAAGATTTTTAAGATTGCCGTAATCTTCCCTTGTCATACTCTCTTGGCGCTGAATGGCAGAAATATCCCGATCCACATTCTCGGCCTGTATTTGGAATCTAACTAACGATTTCAATGCCTCAAAATCGTTGGAGTTATTAGTATCAATAGCGTACTCCTGTTGGAGTATCTTCATCTTCTCATTAAATCTAACATCATAATTATCGGCCTTTTGGGCAGGGGCACGTTCCTTGGGCTTCTTATTTAGGAGCATCTGCCGTAATTCTTCATCAGTCTTACCAACATTGCCACGAAGATTCTTTAATCTTTTTATCCGAGCATCGGAGATATCTATTATTGGTGTTTCCATTACTTACCTCGTAAAAAGCACAAAAAAAGACCAGCTTTCGCTGGCCTCCTTTCTAAATATTTGGTGCCTCGGGAGGGAATCGAACCCTCTCAACAGACTTATGAAATCTATTCGGTTGCCAAACCGCCCGAGGCAGTGGAAGCGGGGACAGGAATCGAACCTGCAGAATCTAGCTTATGAGACTAGGTGGGATAGCCAATCCTCCCCGCAACGAGTTATTTTCCTGTTTTTTGATAGTAAGCTTTTCGCTTAATATTATTACAGGTTTTACAGATAGAAGTTACACCCTTCCACCTATTTTTATCTCTAGCAAAATTTTCTTCTGGTGCAAAATCTTTATGGCCAAAGCACCAGAACATTCCCCTAGGACCAATCTTTCTTTTAGAAATTCCAGAATTAAATCCCCCACCACCGCCATATTTGTTGTGGGGTTTATTGCAAGCAAGATGAGAAAAGGCTATATTATTTAAATCCCAAAATAAATCAGGATCGATATGAAGCCACGGTAGTTTATGCTCTATTGAAAATTCTTCAACTGTTTCGATTCTTACACCACATTTGAAGCACTTATCTTCATCACATCTTTTAGCATACTCAAAAAGAAGCTGCTTTCTGAGTTTGCCGCAAGCTGTACCATATGGTATTCCTAGCTCGTCTTTGATTAATACTACCAAAATAAATTCCTAATAAAAGTTGGGGCCCCCGAGAGTAGTCGAAACTCCATCCACTGATTACAAAACAGTAATAATAAACCATTATACGACAGGGGCATATGAAATTGGCGGCGTGTAGGATTGCTACGCCGTTACTAATCTTTCGATTATAACCCATAAACATCTCACGATGCTTACCCCTTCGCCATGGCCAAACAAGGACTACAATTACTTCTGTGCCGATCAGACTAGGTTGGCTTTAGGTTTAATTTTCTAATGTATGGTGCCAGCACCGGGAGTCGAACCCGATTGCCCCGAAGAGTCCTGATTTACAGTCAAGTGGGATTACCGTATCCCTCATTACTGGCGTATTTATTGGCGGGGCTATTCTCTTACCCTTTTATTTAGCGCCCCTCACCATGCTGAACTTATCCGAGTTTACATCGTCAGCCTTAAGTCTGATTAGATTTCAAGGGTACATGGTGGCCATTATTTGGTACCCCTGAGAGGACTCGAACCTCCAACCTCAACGTCCGAAGCGTTGCGCTCTATCCAATTGAGCTACAGAGGCAAGAATATTTAGTTGGTGAGTCTGATGGGAATCGAACCCATGAAAACCTGTTTAAGAGACAGGCACCCAAACCAGCGAGGATGACAGACCCATTTGTGTTTTGCGTAACGATACAAATTTGTATCGTTTCGGTGAATAGAAGTTGGCTGCCCCGTAAGGATTCGAACCTTAAATCTTCTGATCCAGAATCAGACGTGTTACCAATTCCACCACAGGGCAAAGAGTTATTCAGTTATCCAAAGAGTGATTCCGGCTGCTATTAAAATTGCTCCTAATAGCAACCAGATTAACATTAAGCTACTGGTACTGTATCAGTTGGGGTGCCGGCTGTAATTGTAACTGTTGCTGTTGCACTAGCTACTACAGTGATATCAAGTGATCCTGAAACTGTAGTTCCATCTGCGTCTGTTGCTGTGGCCGTAACTGTTGTTGCACCTGTGCTTACGCCTGATACTACCGCAGTTCCATCGCCGTTGTCAACTAGGCCCAAAATTGTTGAATCACTAACTGCAAAAACAAATGTTGGTGAAGTAGGCTTACCTGCCGCATCTTGCGCTTGTGCTGTTAATACGACGCTTTGTGAATCTTTTAATTCCATTGAGAAATACACGCTCCCTATACTAAATCCGGTTCCATCACAATTGATGACCGGGCCTGCTTTAATAAAAACCCTTTCCGTTAATGGTCGGCAGCAATGTCGATATTTGCAACAATGCTTATGATGTTTATATTCATGATCTTCATCTTTGTCGAATTCAAAAATTTCCTCGACGCTATCTAGAAGTCCTATAGCCCCATCACCTTCTTCCATTTTGGTAGACCCTAGCAGAGTTGAACTGCTTTTTCCTTCTTATCAGGGAGGTATAATGAACCGTTATACGAAGGGCCTATCGATTTCTAGCGCGGCTTTTAGCCGCAGCTTTATTTTTTCTGCGCCGATCAACACGATACTTTTCCATACTCTTGGTTTGTCGTGCTGTCTGTGCAGCTAGCATTAATTCTTGCATTATATCTTGGGCTGAAAGGGTGGCAAGCTTCTCTTTTAAATCTTTTAGGCGCTGCTCTTTCTCTGTTAATGTCTTAACATATATTTGTGATGACGTGGCAGCTAATTCTTCAAGCTGTTTAGCTGTTTCCTTACTTATTTGAAATCCGGGTGATGATATCAAGCCACCACCATACTCATAATCCACCACTACCACCTTTAATTATTTGGTCAGGGGCCACGGACTCGAACCGAGATTTCCAGCGTCACAGACTAGTAACTTAACCAATTAGTTTAACCCCTGAAAGATTTGGTGCCACCGAGCGGTACCGACCCGCTACCTCGGGAGCTTCACACCCGCGTTCACACCATGTAAACCACAGTGGCATTATAATAGTTTTTTACACCTAGAGCAGGCAGGGCCGGGAGGAAATTGAATGGCCCTGCATTAGTATGAGTTTACTTGGCCCCCAAGAATATTCTACGTGCTTACCTATATTTTCTTTTTTACGAACATCTTTCCAATTACCCGTTCCATAATCTAATCCATCATCTATATATGGATGGTCATCAGTAAAAGAACCACACTCAGTTGTAATTCTAGTTTCTACATGTTCAGGTGTTACACTTGTAACATAGATAAATCCTAAAGTTTCTTTAAAACTTCCATCTCTTTTATAAGTATCAAAGGAAACAGCGCGTTCTTCTCGTCTAGTTTCAGGTATTGTCTTATAATTAATACTATAGGCTTTATGCCAAACACCACGATGATCCCGTGTGCCTTCATTATAAAATAATAGCACCATATTACTCCTAAGTATTTGGCCCTCCCAAGGGGAATCGAACCCCTTCTTGCTGATAGACAGTCAACCGTACTAGCCAGTATACGATGGGAGGATAGATTAAATTATGTGACAAGCCTTTAATACAATAAGTGCAACTACAATTGCTATGATTAATTCTATCATTCAATAACCTCCTAGGGTTTTGGCAGGTCGAGCGAGATTCGAACTCGCAAATCCAGTTTTGGAGACTAGCAGTTTACCATTAGCCTATCAACCTGAGCATGTATTAACCTACGAAGTTATTATTTGTTGGGCTGAAATATAAACTCATTTAACTTATCTTTGAATTGAAGTATCTTTCTCCACGAGGAAGCCCGCATACCATGTGGATATCTCCAATCAGATGATTTACCCCTAGCTCCAAATTCTCTAGGACGTTTTCTGCGATGATTTGCCAAGTATCATCATCCTTTTAAAGTTTGGTGGGCGGAACGGGAATCGAACCCGCGATCATCAGGTTAAAAATCTGAGGCAGTATCCAGCGTCTGCACTCCGCTCACGTTAAGTGTACCAGAATGTTTCTAGCCCTGTCAACTAGGGTGTTACTGGTATCTCAAAATCAATCTTTTCTGTTACAGCCTTTAGCTTAGATTTACACTTTACGCACGGAGTAATCTTATCTAACTCTAGCCAGTTTGTGGCCCCACATTTTACCTTGGGACAAATGATCTGATACTTATAAACTGTTACTGGTGGTTGTGTATAGTTATAATAATAAGTGCCAGAATTGCATCCACAATGGCCATATCCATGATTATAACAATAATTCCAATTCCAGCTTGTGCCATCTCCGATACTCCAACTACCTATCATATTAGAACTGGATACGGATGATGTATCAACTGTTAAGGAATAAACTTCATTATTTGCTGTCATTAACCTTTACCTCCATAAATTTGGTGCTCTATAGGGGAATTGGACCCCTGTTTGCTGATTGAGAATCAACCGTCCTAGTCCACTAGACGAATAGAACTTGGTGCAGTAAGGGAGAATCGAACTCCCGGCTCCGAATTGGCAACCCGGCGTATTAACCACTATACAACTACTGCTTATTCTAATGATGCCCCGATGGAATATGTTGTCGCTACTCCACCTGACTGTGTTACTGCTACTGATAATTCATAGGGAACATAATCTTTAGCGACATTTGTACCCGCTGTTAATTCTGGTCCGATCCGTAAAGCTGTTGTTCCTGAAGTTAATATTGATGATGTTAATATTGTATATGTTTTACCTGATGTAGCATCTTTTCCGCCCAATGTTACAACCAGATTTGGTAAACCTGCGGTAATATCTACCACAACTTCAGCAGCCTCATATTTTTCTGCTATTGTAATTACTTTAGTTTGATTTGCACTATAGGATGCGGATGGAAATATTGTTTCATCTCTTGCCATTCATATCAACTCCCTTATGGAATGGTATCTGTGCGTGGTGGTGTTGGCTTTGGTGCTTTTATTGGCAGCGGTATTGGTAATCTTGGGGTAGGTACCGGAGTAACCTCTGTTGTTGGTAATGGGGTTACTATTGGTGCTGCTGTTATCTCCACAAACGTTGGAAGCGGCGTAGCAATAGGATTTACCCCCGGCTTTGGGGCCGATACCACATTAGCAAGAATAACAACAATAATAAAAACACCTGCTAAGATTGGCAAGAAATTTCTAGTAACTATATTATTCATTTAGACCCCCAAAAATTGGTGCAGCAGACGGGAATCGAACCCACACTTTCTGCTTGGAAGGCAGATATGCTATACCGTTAAACATCACTGCTGCGTATCTTCGGGATCATACCCGATTGGAACTGAAGGAATGGCCTTACCTTCCTTCGTATATAGAATCGCAAAATCAATAGGAAGCATATCTTCCTTTGCAATGTTGCAATGGAGACATGCGGGAGCTTTTATCATACCACCCCTTGACTTGGGGTATACATGATCTTTTGTTACTTGTTTTTCTGGTGTAGGCATACCACAAAGGTAACATTGAATATGTCGATCACTTCTCTTTAGTACAAAGTTATATGTTAAAGGGTAGTGTCCTCCACGTCCCATCCTAGACCAGTCTCGGTTTGAAGCCAAGGCTGATACATTCTTTCTTCTTTAAGGTAATGGTCGGCGTGGCCAGATTCGAACTGACGGTCCTCTGCTCCCAAAGCAGATGTGATAACCAAACTTCACTACACGCCGCTATTCAGCAATAACCCAAGTGGCTAATGCTTTTAATTAATCTACTTACTTCTAAATCAACACTGGGGCATTTACAACCCCACGCATCCCTGCCATCAAATCCATAAAAATGGCGCATTGTTACAAACATATGGTTTTCTAAAACTTCTAAGCGACAACCGCAATCAGAGCAACTAGGAGCTACCTTTTTTCCGTCCCGTACTTCGATTACCCGCATTGTCCTTCTCCTTTATCTCGAAACCTTCTGTTCCCAAGTAACTAATAAATTTCGGCCAATATTCGAAAACACCATCACGCTCGTGGCGCACGGTGCTAAGATATCTATCCATATCCATTTCGACTTTATCTTTGGCTATTCTTAATGCCGACTGTAATCCTTGATTCATATAAATCCTTATA
>OCZT010007097.1_pt1 | contig 11021 bp, 9 predicted proteins | sample 1539031 | NCBI WGS metagenome assembly OCZT01 (sample SAMEA3539308, study PRJEB22396) | soil metagenome | biome: tundra; feature: field; material: soil | place: USA | collected 2010-05 | depth 0.15 m
ATACTTGGTTTATTAATTTAGAATAAGTATAATATAAGTGTTTAAATATCTGAAATAGTGACATCTTTTGAAATACGGAAATTTAAATTATATAAACTTTACTCAGAGTGAGTTAGAAGAACTCTTTATTAACTCAAAAAACGGTGATAGCAAGGCTTTTGAAGCTCTTTCTGGCTATGTGCGTCATATCTCCTATAGTTATTTTCAATCAAAACAGCGAAGCGGCAAGATTATCAATATTGAAGATGTAGATGATCTGGCTAACAACGTATATTTATCATTTGCAGAACAATATCATAAAATCGATAACCTTGAATTTTGGTTAAGAAGGGTCCTATTCCTGAATTTTATAAATTGGTATAAAAAGAACAGAAACAACAAACTTATTGAGCTTGACGAAGCTAACTACATTGAAAATAAGGAATTAAGCCCCGGCGACAAAATTGATGCTCAGAAAATCCTTTCAAATCTTGACCTGTTAAGTGAAGATAAACAAAAAGTAATCAGGATGCGTTTCTGGGAAGATCTGAAGTTCAGCGAGATCGCCGAAAACCTGAATAAAACGGAGGATGCGGTTAAAAAAATGTTTTATAGAACGATTGAAGAACTCAAGGATATGATTTAGATGTCCCCTTTTAATTATATTTTTTACTGATGTTAATGAAAGTAATAATGGTGGATCATGGAAGAATTTGATAATACTGATGATAAGCTGAATAAAATTGAAAAAATAATTAAGGATTCTTATCATCCAACGAGCGATGAGTTAGGGTATTACATATTATATAAAAATGGTGTTGACCCGGAAAATAATTCAATCCTGAAAATAGCCCCTAAGATTGAACTCCATATAAGAAAATGCGCTCAATGTAACAGCCTTTTTTTAGAATTAAACAATGAATATTCTGATCTTGATAATTTCCTGAAAGATCAGGAAACTCTGAGAATAGAAAAAAAATATGAACAGGTTAAAATACCTGTAAAAGCTCCTGTAAAATATTTTAGTTTTAAGTCTGCTGGTCTCGTTCTTGCGTTTACTTTTGTCCTGTATTTAGGTGTGTTTTCTGTTTCTAAACTGGTAACGCCGGCATCTTTGAAATACGCAGATCTGGAAAATGTATCTGGTCTTTATGAAACAAGAGGAAGAGTAACCCATGATTTCCAGGAAAGTCTGAAAGCTTTGGAAAACCGGGATTATGAAGGCACTGTTAATTATTTGAATAAGGATATTGTGGGTAACAGGGGAGATCAGACAATTTTCTATTCTTATTATATTCTTGGTCTTGCCTATCTTGAATCTGCTCAAACCGATATTATTGGGCTATTTCCGTCCTATGATAAAATTAAGGTTAGCCGAGGTATTTCTGCATTCAATAAAGCCCTGGAACTGAACAACTCTGGCAAGTTCCGGAATATAAATCTTGATATTTATTTCTTTATTGCAAAAGCTGACCTTATGCTGAATAATGTAACAGGAGCAAAAGAAAATTTGAAAAAAGTTGTCGTTGAAAAAGGGAGTAATTTGAATGAAGCTAAAAAAATCCTTTCAGGACTTGATTAATTGTGTTAATGTATAATGCAAAAAATATCATTATTAATCCTTTTATTTGTTATTACTCTCTTTCATCCTGTTAAAGAGAATAAGAATTTTGAAATTAACAATAATTCTGCTGTTAATGACCTCGACTCCTTAATGGCACATGTTAAGAAAAATGGATGGAATAATTCTGATCTTTCCTCCTACCGGTTTCACCTTCTGAACTCAATTGTTGATTTTAATATAGAAAAAGAAGAAGTTAAAAAGCTTCCTGTCTCTTTTGAAAAAACTTTCCTTTATTCATTGGTACTTAAAAGAGAATTGAAATATCAGGAAATGTTTGATTCTCTCTTCTCAGTTTTAGACAATTCCCCGGATTATCTCTACTATTATGACGAATTAAGTTTTGCGTCTTCTGCAGCAAACCGGAAGCCCTTAGTAGAATCATATTTTGAAAAAAATAAATCATTTAATACCAAATACCGCTATTACCTCCTGGGGTTATTAAATCTGTCAAAAAGCAATTCTAAAGCAGCTCTGGCAAACCTGGTTGAAGCACTGAAATCAGATTCCCTTAATCCCCGTATTTTATATCAGATATCATTTGCGTATCGTGATCTGGGAGATTACCCGAAAGCACTCAACGCTCTTAAAAAATCTTTAGAATATAATATTAATGACAAATATCTGAATGCTGAAAATTTATTGGCTCAGGGTTCTGTCTGTTTCTTTTCCGGTGAAACCGAAAAAGCGGAAAAATATTATATGGACGCTTTCCAAACAGCTTCTACTTTAAATGATCTGCATACAAAATCGAGAGCCATGGTTGATCTTGGAATTATAAAGGATATTAAGGGGAATTCAAAGGAAGCCAGAAGTTATTTCTATGAGGCTCAGAAAATTGCTGCAGATATAAATGACATAGATAATCAAGCCCTCGCCTATTCAGAACTTGGAGTGTCTTTGTCTTTTACCAATAATCTTATTGAAGCTAAGAAAAATTATCTCAAAAGTTATGAAATGTATAAGATCCTTGGTAACCGGGGAAGGCTTTCCCTGCTTTCAGATAATATTGCCAAGATTTATATGACTATGTTCGATTATACCACAGCCCTGAAATTTTACAAGGAAGGAATTCTGTTTGCTGGAGATAATAAACGGGCGCATATACTCAATTTGATCGGGCTTGCCGATGTTTATACTAACCTGTCAAACTATACCAAAGCAATCGAGTATTATAAGGAGGCCCACGAATTAAGCAGTGAAATAAATGAACTTTCACTAAAGGCAGAGGTTAACAAAGGATTGGGAATTTTAAATTATAACCTGGATAATTATGAAAATGCTCTCCGTTATTTCAGTTCATTTGAAGAGCTGAGCAAAAAATCCGGATATATTTATTTGGAAGCCGATGCTTATCATAAAATTGGTATCTGCCTCATGCAGACCGATAGCTTAAAGAAATCAGGTGAATATTTATTAATGGCAGAATCCAAATCTCAAAAAGCAGACGATAATTACCTTGATGCTCTTTGCCTTACAGACCTTGCTTTGTTGAAAGTAAAAATGAATGATTTTTCAAAGGCGGCAGAATTTATTACAAGAGCAAAGATATTAGCAGCAAAAGGAAATTATTATTACATAGATGCCCGGATAGAATTAATTGCAGGAGATGTCTCTGATAACTTCTATAAAGCAAAATTGAATTATGAAACCGCTCTTTCTTTAGCTAAAAAAATAAATGATTTTGATCTTCAGATAGAAGCATATACTTCGCTTGCAAAATTGTTTGATAAAAATAATCTGTCTGAAGCAGCCGGCTCCTACTATAATTCTGCAATTAACCTTGTTGAGGATATTTCACGCCCATTATTTAAATCGGATGAGGTTCAGATATCATATTTTTCATCAAAGCGGGATGTTTATTCCTCGTATGCTGAATTTCTTCTGAAACAAAAGGATTATGTAAAGGCGTTTAGTTTAATCGATAAATCCCGCTCCAGGAACCTTATGCAGAACCTTAATAATCTTAGACTGCAGTCACTTATTAAAGATGAAAAAACATTAAACCGCCTTTATGAATATGACTGGATGACTCACTCCGGTATATATAACAAAACTAAATTGGATTCCATCAGGTTACAATACAACCTTTTTAAGAAGGACTTAATTGCTGCCAATAAGGAATTATCAGAATACCTTGATAATCAAACAGTTATGTCGGTATCCGAAATTCAGAAAAAATTAAATATCGGGGAGAACATATTATCCATATATAGTTCCGGGGATAACACTTATTTATTTTTAATAAATAAAAAAGGATTTAAAACTTTTGAAACGGGAGTCTCTAAAAGCGAGGTAAATAAATTGTTATCTTCCATATCCCCCTATTATGGTAAGGAAGGTGGTCCCGCAATTTCCTTTTATAACCAGGATCTTTTTGCATTTAATTCAGGAGCATCTTATGAATTTTATAATAAATTATTAAGGGTGGCTTTAAATGAGATTCCGAAACAGGAAAAAATAATAATTATCCCCTCGTTTGAATTAATAGTTTTACCTTTTGATTTCCTTGTGTCTGGAATCGACCAAGAGTCAAGTTCTTACAGTTATAATGATAAACATTTCCTGATTTATGATTATGATTTTTCCTACTCAACTTCGGCATCCGCTTTTACTGAAGAAAAGACAAACCATCTTTCTAATAGTAATAAATCGTTAATCGTTGGTGATCCATCAATCGATACCCATCTTAACGGTTTTGCCGAAAGAAGAGGTTTGTTGGAAGACAATCCGGGTATCCAGCGAAGCATTGCCTTGCTTCCTCTAAAATATTCTAAAGAAGAAGTCGCTGAAATTGGAAATATTATTAATGCTGATAAAATATTAACAAACAAGGATGCTACCGAAACAAACTTTAAGCGGGATGCAGAGTTCAGAAGTATTATCCACCTGTCAACTCATTCCTTTTTGTATAATAACCAGCCCGTTATTTTCTTTTCAAATGTCTCTGATTCGGAAAATGATGGATTCCTCGAAGCGGGTGAAATTGTTCAGCTGAAACTAAACAGCGACCTTGTTGTTTTAAGCTCCTGTAATTCAGGTTTGGGTAGGATTGATGAATCTGAAGGAATTATAGGAATGTCAAAAGCATTCTTTGAAGCGGGAGCAAAAAGTATTGTCGTCTCTCTTTGGGAAGTGAATGATAAATACACTTCCCGCCTTATGACATTATTCTATAAGAAATTGAGTGATGGGCTGGATAAATCGGAAGCATTACGACAGGCTAAAATTGAATTTATTAAAGAATATTCTCCTAATCCTTATTATTGGGGAGCTTTTGTATTATCCGGAGATATTTCAAAACTCCAGATTAAACATCCTTTCAATTACTATAATTTAATTATTGGACTCGTTGTTTTATTCCTGATTATTACTTCGTTGTTAATTTGGAAATATAAATACTCAAAGAATAATTAGTTTTTACTTCCCACTCCTTTAATATCCTGACTTCATGATTGGTAACCTGTATCATATGCATTCCAAAAAGTATAATTGGATTGTCACAAATTCCTGAATGTGGATACTATATTTATTTAATAATAAAGAAGCCTTGTTATTTAATTAATTAATAACTCCTGTTTTTATATGAAAATAGCCATAGAATCAACCACAATTGGACCTAAGTTTACTGGCACAAACAGATTCCTTAATTGTCTGATTGAACAGTTGACAATCTTAGACAATGATATTCTTAATTTCAATCCAATATTTCATTCCCCATCTCATAATCGTCAAAGATTTCAGACTATAGTGAAAAGGCTTCGTTTATAGACTCAAACATCTGATTTAATTATTTATTGTTTTGATTCATAGTTTAAAATAATGATAAATTATGACTAAATTATTGAAGCTCTTTTAAGATCCATGACACTTTTTCTGATTAAGATTTACTATAGTTTTTTAACTGATTTTATCCGAAAACATTAGAAGGAGAATTTATGAAAATTACATCTCTCACCATTACCATCATCTTTTCAGTTTTCTTCACAATGGAAAGCTATTCCATTCCCCGTTTCGCAATGCGGGGAGGAGGTAATTGTATTGACTGCCATGTAAATCCAACTGGTGGCGAAATGAGAAATGACAAAGGCTGGAATATGAGCCGCAAGGGGTTAACTATGTCTGCTCCGGACTCGGGTTTTAAAATGACTAACAAATTAGGGGATAATATCCGGTTTGGTTTTGATATCAGGGGTCAGCTCCTTGGAACTTTGGGCACACTGAAAAGAATTGATTATCAGAATATGTCCGGTTTAATCTATACCAGCGTTGATTTATCAGAACAAATGAACGTTTTTGCAAGGTATGATTTTGAAAATACAGTGTGGGAAGGTTATGGTGTAGCACATGTACTGCCGAATAATGGTTATTTTAAAGGGGGTACATTTATTCCTAATTTCGGTATTCGGCTTGATGATCATACCGCATATACTAGGGGTGGTGATATGGGATTTATAACCAATGGAAAATTGGGGTTTGTTTATGATCCTTACTATGCGGAAACAGGTGTAGAAGTTGGTTTGTATATTTCAGATTATGCTTTTTTTACTGCAAGTGTTGGAAGACCCATTGGTAGACCTGCTCAGCCATTATTAACTAACGATCCGTCTTATACAGCCAGACTACAATTTAATCCGTCTCTTACGGAAAATTTAAATTTATTATTCGGCGGCTCTTTTCATCGTTTTAGAAGTACTTATACCTTCCCTAAAAGTATTGCTGATATGTATGGCGGGTTTGCCGGTGTAGGAATTGGGAATTTTACTCTGATGGCAGAATATGATATTGCAAGGAGTTATCTCATAACTGATTCCTTAACTAATGCATTGATGATTGAAGCTGCTTACAAAATTACTAAAGGATTTGAAGCTGTAGTCCGATATGATCGTATTGATCCTTCAACAAATACTGCAAATGATGATCATTCCAGAATTGTAATAGGTCTCGATATCTTTCCATATTCTTTTATGGAGATACAACCGCAGTACAGAATCCAAATGGAGCATCCCTCAGTGGCTAATGATGCATTTAATATCCAATTCCATTTATTCTATTGATCATTTATAAAAGAATGCTGAACCCTTTGATAAGTTCAGCATTTCTTAAGTTTATTCTTATAACTTCTTATTGCCCCTCATCACGAATCCAGAATTATTAAATCTTTCCTGTCCCTTTATCCCTCTAATTGTCACTTTACTTATATATGAAAATGTCGCTTATTAAATAAATTTTAACATTTAAGGAACAACAACAATGGAAAAGAAAATAAATATGATCTTATTAATTTTAAGGGTAACGCTAATATCGGCAGTTGTAATGATGGTTGGCTGCACCAAATCCGACAATTCAGTTTCTACCTCTTCCGGTGGTTCTCCCGGAGCAAATGAAGTTTGGATGCAGGGGATAGCTTTCAATCCTGTAACCAAAACCATTTCTGCTGGTACTACTATAACATGGACAAATAAAGATAATACTACTCATACAGCGACAAGCGGCGTTCCTAACTCACCTGATGGTTTGTTTAATTCCGGTAATCTGAACAACGGGGGAACCTTCTCATTTAAGTTTCCAACGGCAGGAACATTTAAGTACTTCTGTCTAATTCATGGAGCTATGATGACAGCAACTATAATTGTTCAATGAAAATATAAAATAAGAACTATTACACCGGCATAATTTACCAACTGTACTGCCTGACCTGGCGAGGAAAACCATTGACTGTCTCTGGTATTTCCTCGCACTCCTTCCTTTACTATAAAAAATCTTCTATTTTCCCTATATTACCCCCCTTAATGCAGACAATTAAAGAACATATTAAGAATACTATCCAATTGTCATACCCTGTTATAATTGGACAGGCAGGTCTTATTATGATGGGGGTTGTGGATAATCTGCTTGTAGGTGGATTGGGTGCTTCTGCTCTTGCTGCTGCTTCAGTCGCTAACAGCTTATTCATTCTAATTTTCATTTTGGGAATAGGAATCTGCACTGCAGTCACCCCACTGGTTGCAATCTCTGTGGGAGCAAAGAGGGAACAGGATTGCGGAACAATATTTACTAATGGGCATATAGTTAATATTGTCATAAGCATTATCCTGATGTTGATTACATATTTTGCGGCAGATTTTTTCTCTATATTGAACCAACCGGTGCAGGTTGTTAAACTTGCCACGCCGTATACAAAAATACTCTCTTTATCAATGGTCCCTGTTTTGATTTTTCAAACCAATAAACAATTTATTGAGGGACTTTCTATAATGAGACCCGGTATGATAATTACAATAACAGCCAATATTATTAATGGTTTAGTCGGCTGGATCTTAATTTATGGGAAATTCGGAATGCCGGCATTGGGATTAAATGGGGCAGGTGTTGCTACCTTTAGCTCTCGTTTGTTTATGGCACTCGCAATTTCAATATATATTTTCAGTTCCGCAAAGTTCAAGGATTTAAATCTGAGTCTTCGGATTAAACACATCAATTATTCAATTATTAAAAAGATATTGGCTCTCGGTATACCAAGCGCAACTCAATATTTCTTTGAAGTTGGTGCATTCTCATTCGCCGCAATAATGGTTGGCTGGCTTGGTATAGATCAGCTTGCCGCACATCAGATAGCTCTGAACCTTGCATCAATTTCATTTATGTGTACTCTGGGAATTTCAACTGCCGGGAGCATAAGGGTTAGCTATGGAGTTGGTAAAAGGGATATTACTGAAACAAGGCGCGCAGGTTTTACAGCTATCTTGCTTGGCGAAGCCCTGATGACGTTTTTCGGAATAATATTTATTCTATTCCGGAATAATCTGCCCGCCTTTTATATTAAAGATCCTGCAGTTATTTCGATAGCTTCTTCACTCCTTATTATTGCTGCTCTTTTCCAGATATTCGATGGCACTCAGGCAGTGGGAATAGGAGTATTAAGGGGATTAACTGATGTTAAGGGACCTACTGTGATTACCTTTATCGCCTACTGGGTAATTGGTCTTCCGGTTGGATACCTCTTGGGATTTCATTATAATCTGGGTGTGCAGGGCGTTTGGATTGGACTTTTGTTTGGACTGGTTACTTCCGCTGTTCTCCTAACATTAAGATTTAACCATAAGAGTAAACAGAACGTTCATTTTTAATCTGTAATAATTCTCGTTATCAGGTCCCTTTCAATCTCTTCGAAATAATAATTTCTTATCTTCAATTTATGATTTGAATATTTCCATACTTCCGAAGGATCCTTCTCCTCAGGGGAATATTCTGAATCGTAAGAATGTTTGCTCTTAGTGGTGATCACATAAAATGGCTTATTGTAATGTTTGCATAGGATTGCCAGTGTACGGCTTCCCGTTTTATTAACTATGTTTCCGTTGGATAAGATCTTATCCGCCCCCGTAATAACAGCATCAGCAAATGGGATAAATGATGCAGCAGAAAAATCGGTTATGAACTCTACGGGAATGCTGCTTTTTAATAACCTCTTTGCAAGAATCCTTCCTTCATTCCTGGGGCGCGATTCAGCAATGATAATTTCGAGTTTGCTATTCGATTTATACAGCTGGGTTAAAAAATTAGAAATAGTTAAACTGTTTGAAAGAGTAAGTACTTTTGAAATATTATGAAAATACTCCTTACCCTTATCAAATATTATGTTGTTTACCTTTCCTTCATAATCTTCATAATAACCAATTATTTTCGACAATGCTTCTGCATTATTCAATCCTTTTTCTATTTCATTCAGGTAGTTTTGGATAATAGAAAAAGCACTAAATTGTCTTCTGCTCTCCTTTATTAGGAGGAATAGATATTCTTTATTCCCTGATTCTTTTTTAATTATCATGTTTAATTTAATAAGAAGAGCCGATGAGCCGGCAGTTCTATTATTAAACAATGAAATTATGTCCTTTTTTAATTTCATAAGAAAAAACCAAATGTTTTCATTATTTACCGGTAAAATAATAATTAAATTATTATTTTAATTGCTTTACTGTAAAAAAGACAAGTTAAATTTTATATATAAATTAAATTAACGTAATTTTAAACTGAAATCTTTATTTAGTATCAATCGTCAAGAGAATTTTGAACAATTACAAGCTGATAGTTCAGTATGATGGTACGAGCTACGCCGGCTGGCAGATTCAGTTAAATGCAATTTCGGTTCAGGGTGTCCTGCAGGATAGTATCAGTCGGATTACAAATGAAAAGATAAATCTTATTGGGGCTGGTAGGACTGACTCCGGTGTACATGCTTTGGGGCAGACAGCAAACTTCCGGTTAGATAGTGAACTCGATCTTTACCGATTTAAACACTCCCTGAATTCTATTCTTCCCCACGACATCGCAGTAAAAAAGATTGAGGAAGTTGATGAGGATTTTCATTCAAGGTATGATGCAGTTAAAAGAAGCTATATATTCCTTATATCAAAAGGCAAGTCCCCTTTTTATGATAAATATTCCTGGTGGTATCATGGACCAATTAATTGTGAAAATTTAAATAATCTATCTGAATATTTAATCGGCGAAAAAGATTTTACTGCATTTTCCAGGAAGGCTTCAGATACGGAAAACAAGATCTGCTCTGTTCATAAAATCCGTTGGAAAGAATGGAAAGAGCTCGTTATTTTTTATGTGGAAGCCGATCGCTATCTTCACGGTATGGTTAGAACAATGGTCGGCACACTGTTACATACTTTTAAATTAAAATTAAATATTGATTATCTTCGCGAAGTGATAAATAAAAAAGATAGGGAGGCTGCCGGTGAAGCAGTCCCTGCTAAAGGATTATTTCTTTATAAAGTGAAATATTAAAGCTTATGGAAAAATATATTGATCTGAGAAGCGATACTGTAACACGACCTTCCCCCGAAATGAGAAAGGCTATGTTTAAGGCTGAAGTAGGCGACGATGTGTTTCAGGAAGATCCTACTGTAAATGCATTACAGGAATATGCCGCCGACCTTCTGGGTAAAGAAGCCGCCTTATTTGTATCGAGCGGCGTCATGGGAAACCAGATCTGCCTCAACGTTTTGACAGATCCTGGAGATGAGGTAATTTGCGAAAAGGATTGTCATATTTTTAACTATGAATCCGGATCCCCAGCTAAATTGAGCGGTATTCAATTATATCCGCTCGATGGGAAAATGGGTGTAATAACTCCTGCTCAGGTTGAAACTGCTATACGCCCGGTCAGCGCTTATTATATGCCCCGCTCTAAAGTTATTGAAGTTGAAAATACTCATAATAGGGCAGGGGGTACAATACAACCCCTGGATAATATCATTGAACTTGGAAAGCTGGCAAAGAAATACAACCTTAACTATCATCTTGATGGCGCAAGAATTTGGAATGCCTCCGTAGCATCTGGTGTCCCTGTCAAAGAATATGCAAAATATTTTGATACTATTTCCTGTTGTTTGTCCAAAGGACTCGG
>OCZT010007098.1_pt1 | contig 11021 bp, 9 predicted proteins | sample 1539031 | NCBI WGS metagenome assembly OCZT01 (sample SAMEA3539308, study PRJEB22396) | soil metagenome | biome: tundra; feature: field; material: soil | place: USA | collected 2010-05 | depth 0.15 m
AGTGTGGCCGGCGCCCGCGTCCCGGCCAGCGTCCGCAGCGTGACCGGCGCCGGCGGCCCCGGCTGGCGTGTCCAGCGGAAGGCTCACCCAGCGGCGCTCGTGGTGCGAGATCTCCACGGCGTTGATGACTTCCTGCACGCTCGCGCCGTCGCCGAAGTTTCCCTCGTTGCCGTCGATCTCGCCGAGCACCTCGCTGGCGAAGTTCGCCGTCAGGTTCGCGTAGTAGAGCGTCCGCCACGATTCTCGCGGGCTGCCGCCCGCCGGGTAGTACCCGGGCGGGATCTCGACCTCCCTGAACTCCACATCGTCGGGCCTGGCGACCTTCAGCGTCTCGCAGATCCCGAATTCCTCGACCAGCCTGGCGATGGCCGCGCCCTCGCTGCCATAGACGCGCACCTCGATGCCCGGGTAGTTGCCGACCGTGACGAAGCTGGTCTGCACCGAGCAGAACGCGCCGCTGGCGAACTCCCCGATGAACACGTCGGCGTCGTCGATGTTCGCCCGCGCCATCTTCCCGGTAGCGGCGATCATCCGCTCCGGGACGAAGTTCCGCATCGTGCCGACCACCGCGGTGAGGTCGGAGTCCATGAACCAGTGCCCGATGTCGATTACCGGCGCGCCGTAGCCCTCCAGCGATGCCACCCGGAGCGGACCCTCGCCGGTCCGCTCGCCGCTGCGCAGCGGGGTCATCGGGTCCAGCCACTGGGAGTTCTGCTCGTAGGCGTTGTAGATGTACGGCGTGCCCAGGTCACCGCGGTCGATCATGTCCTTCAGGTACCGCACCGCCGGGCTGTACCGGAAGGTGAACCCGACCTTGGTCTTCAGTCCCCTGGACGCGGCCAAGTCGGCAATCATGCGCACATCGCGGTAGTCATGCGCGACCGGCTTCTCGCTGAGCACGTGCTTGCCGGCCCGGACGGCGGCGCAGTTGATCTCGAAGTGCTCGGTGTCGCGGGTGACGACGTCGATGATGTCGATGTCGTCCCGCTTCAGCAGCTCGCGGTAGTCGGCGACGGCCACCTCCGCGCCGAACTCCGCGGCAGCGTGCTGCGCCCGGTCCAGCTCACGGTCGCACACGGCGACAAGCCGGCACCGCTCGTCCCTGACCCAGCCGGGCAGGTGCGCCCAGTTTGCCCACCTGCCTGCCCCGACGACGCCTATGCCGAGTCGCTTGCCTGCCATGCGCCTGACCTCCCGACCTCGTCGTGCCGCCAGCAACGGGCCCGATGGCCGGGCCCGCTCGTATCCATAAGCTCGGTCTCCCAGGTCAGGCACTTATCCGTGGCGAGCTGGCACCGCGGGGCGAACCGGCAGCCGCCCGGTGAGTCGATGAGGCTCGGCGGCGCGCCCGGGATGCTCCGGAGCTGACCGCGCTGGCCAGCGCGCGGCAGCGCGTCGAGCAGGGCGCGGGTGTAGGGATGCCGGGGCTCGGTGATGATGGTGGCCGCGTCGCCCTCCTCGACCACCTGGCCCGCGTACATCACGATGATCCGGTCGCAGACCTCGCTGATCACCGCGAGGTCATGGCTGACCAGGATCATGCTCATCCCGGTATCCCGCTGCAGCTCCAGCAGTAGGCTGAGGATCTGGTCCTGGATGATGACGTCGAGCGAGGTCGTCGGCTCGTCGGCGAGCAGCAGCCGGGGCGAGGACGCCAGCGCGATCGCGATCAGCGCGCGCTGCAGCATGCCGCCGCTGAACTGGAACGGGTAATCGCGCATCCGCCTCGCCGGGGCGGGGATGCCGACCTGGGTCAGCAGGCCGACCGCCCGGGCGCGGGCGCCGCGCCGGGACAGGCTGGCGTGCGCGTTGACCGCCTCCAGCAGCTGGTCGCCGATTCTCAGCACGGGGTTCAGCGCCGTCATCGGGTCCTGGAAGATCATGGCCAGCTGCGAGCCGCGCAGCGACTGCCAGTCCGAGCTGCTGGCGGCCAGGATGCTGCCGTCGCCGCGCGGGTGGTAGATGACCTCGCCGCTGCTGTAGGCGGTGCCGCGGGGCATCAGCCCCATGATCGTCCGGCAGGTCACCGTCTTGCCGCAGCCGCTCTCGCCCACGATGCCGAGCACCTCGGCGTCGTGCACGGTGAAGGAGACGCCGTCCACGGCCCGCACCACGCCATGGCCGGTGGCCAGGTAACTGCGCAGGTCCCGCACGGACAGCAGCGGGGCGCCCGGCGCGCTCACCTGTCACCGGGCCGCAGGATGTCGGCGAGGCCGTCGCCGATCAGGCTGAACGCGACGCCGACGAAGACGACGGCGAGGCCGGGCAGGGTGGCCAGCCACCAGGACGTCAGGATGTAGTTCTGGCCGTCGGAGATCATCGTGCCCCATTCGGGGGTGGGCGGCTGCGCGCCGAGCCCGAGGAAGCCGAGGGAGGCGGCCAGGATGATGTTGCCGATGGCGTCCACCATCGAGAAGATGATCACCGCGGACGCCACGTTCGGCAGGATGTGCCGGAACATCACCCGCAGCGGGCCGTAGCCGAGGGCACGCGCGGCCAGCACGTACTGCTGCTTCTTGGCGACGACGGTCTGCGCCCGCATGATCCGCGCGTAGGACACCCAGCTGGTGATCCAGATCGCCACGAACATGTTGAAGATGCTGGGCCCGAGCATCGCGATGATCGCGATGATGAGGACCAGGAACGGGAACGCGAAGAACAGGTCGACGATGCGCATCAGCAGACTGTCGATCTTCCCGCCGGAGTAGCCGGCCACCAGCCCGATGATCGTCCCCGACACCAGCGTGACGCTCGTCGCGCCGAACGCGATGGCCAGGTCGATCCGGCCGCCGTACAGGATGCGCGCCAGGATGTCCCGGCCGAACTGGTCGGTGCCGAGCAGGTGGCCGGCGGTCAGCGGCGGGGCCAGCGGGTGCAGCACGTCGATGGCGGTCGGTGACTGGCTGAGGAGGACCGGCGCCAGCAGCACGGCCGCGATGGCGATGGCGAGCATGACCAGGCCGATGATCAGCACGATCCGCCGCCGGCCGAAGCCGCTGCGTCGGCTCGATGCCCTGGCCGCGGCCTTCATCAGCAGCTCGGACGGGCTGGCCGCCAGCATCGCGCTCACGTGCCGATCTCCTGCCCGACCCGGGGGTCGAGGGCGGCCTGGGTGAGGTCGGTCAGCAGGTTGATGCCGACGATGAGCAGCGCGAACAGCAGCGTCACGCCCTGCACGACCGGGTAGTCGCGCGATGACACGGAGCTGACCAGCAGCGTGCCGAGGCCGGGCAGCGAGAAGACGTTCTCCACCAGCACGGTGCCGCTGATCAGGTAGGCCAGGTTGACGCCGTATACGGCCACCACGGCGAGCACCGCATTGCGGAAGACGTGCTTCCACAGCACCCGGGACCGGCGCACGCCCTTCATCCGGGCGGTATCGATGAACTCCGCCTGGAGCGTGGCGATGGTCGCCGCGCGGAGGCTGCGGACCAGCACGGTCGAGAAGCCGAGGGCGATCGTGAGGGCCGGCAGGAACAGGTAGTAGACGTGGCCGCCGAACCCGCTGCCGAACCCGCTGATCGGGAACGCGTGAATGTGCACGCTGAAGATCAGGATCAGGATGATGCCGAGCCAGAAGCCCGGCATCGCGAAGCTGAGGGTGAAGAAGACCCGGGCCGACTGGTCGATGATGCCGCCGCGGCGCAGGCCGGACACGAAGCCGATGGGGAGGGAGATCAGCGCGGCGAGCACGGCGCTGTAGGCGATGAGGAACAGCGTCGGCGCGATGTGCTGCCCGATCACCGTGGTGGCCGACTCGCCGTAGAAGAACGAGAAGCCGAGGTTGCCGTGGAACAGCCGGCCCATGAAGATCGCGTACTGGGACCAGATGGGCCTGTTGAGTCCGAGCTGGTTGTCGATGGCCGTCGCGCGGGCGTGCGTATAGCTGCTGCCGAGGATCGCCAGCGCGGGGTCGCCCGGGATCAGCCGGAGCAGGAAGAACGTCACCAGGGTGATGCCGAACAGCAGGATCACCATGTGCACGAGCCGCCGGGGGAGCGAGCCGAACCGGCTCACGGGCCACCTCCCTCGACGCGATCAGGGCCGGACGTGATCAGGGCCGGGCTAGTGCTGGTCCACCGTCAGGTTTTCCAGGGACAGGTTGTAATTGCCGAGCGGGGTGACGTGGAAGCCCTTCACCCAGCTGCCGACCCCGTAGCGGTACGGGCTGTAGTCGGTGACGATGAACGGGGACTGCTGGTAGACGATCTGCTGGATCTGGTCGTACATCTGCTGGCGCTTGGCGCTGCTGAGCTCGGCGCGGGCGCCGTTGACCAGGTTGTTCGCCTGCGCGTCGCACCAGTAGCTGTTGAAGGCGTTGGCGCCGCCCTTGCAGTCCGCGCCGAAGGTCGCTACCTCGTCGGGGTCGATGATGTCGTTCGTCCAGTACCGCTCGCCCATCTCCGAGTGGCCGTTGTCCTCCTTGCTGTAGGCGGTCAGCAGCTCGTAGGCCTGGATGTTGACGTTGATCCCGACCGCGGCGAGCTCGGACTTGACCACCACGGCCTCGGCCTGCCCGGCGACGTCACCGCTGACCGTGATGAGGAAGGTGCTGAAGCCGTGCGGGTACCCGCCCGCGGCCAGCAGCTGCTTCGCCTTCGCCGGGTCGTACGGGTACGGCTTGATACCGCTGTCGAAGTACTGCATCTCATGCGGCATGAACGAGGCACCCGGGATGGCATGTCCCTGGTAGGCCAGCTTCACGATCGCGTTCCTGTCGATCGCGTAATTCAGCGCCTGCCGCACGTCCGCGTTCTTGAACGGCTTGAAGTGCTCGTCGAGCTGGATGAAGTCGACCCGGGTGGACGGGAAGAGCTGCACGCTCAGGCCGGGCGTCTTGTCGATCTGGCTGACCAGGTTGCCCGGCGGATTCTCGATGATGTCCGCCTTCTTGCTCTCCAGCATCAGCACGCGCGTGTTGTCGTTCGGCACGATCAGGTACCGGACCTTGGCGATCTTGGGCTTGGTCCCGTAGAAGTGCGGGTTGCGGGCCAGGTCGATCTCGCTGTCAGCGCTGTAGGACGTGACCATGAACGGCCCGCTGCCGACCGGGTGCTGCCAGAACGCGGTGCCCTGGGCCTTGACCAGGTTCTCCGGCACGATCGAGTAGGCGTACATGGCCAGGTCGGCGAGCAGCGGCGCGTGCGGCTGGGAGAGGGTGATCACGACCGTGCGGGTGCCGACGGCGGTGACCTTCTTGACCGCCGTGAGCAGGAATCCCCAGCCGCCGGCCAGCTTGCGGGACCTGGCGATGGAGAAGACGACGTCCTGCGCGGTGACCGGGCTGCCGTTGGAGAACTCGGCGCCCGGGCGGAGGCTGAAGGTGTACTTGAGGCCGTTCTTCGAGATGGTCCAGCTGGTGGCCAGGTCCGGCAGCAGCCCGGTGCCGGTGGCGTTGGGCTGCAGCAGCCTGCTGTAGATGTTCTGGTCCATCCAGATCGACTCGTTGACCGAGTTCTGCGACGGGTCCAGCGTGTCGACCTTCACCGCGTTGGCGATGATCAGCGTGTTCAGGGTCCCGGTCTTACCGCCCGCCCCGGTCGCCGTGCCCGCGCTGCCGCAGCCTGCCGCGGCCAGGGCGAGGGCGACAAGTCCGGCGCTCAGTGTCCGGGTTCGGAGGGCTCGGAGCATGTCGCACCCCATTCGTTTGGTCGATTGTCGACAACGTTTCACTCACTGTAGGAAGGGGCGCCGGGGCCGTCAATACTCTCCGGGCCGCCGGCGGCGGCCCGGATCGAGTGCCCGGCTCGCAGGCAGGCAGCTGACCTGCGGCTCTTGACTGTATCGTGACCTCTGAGATAGTCGTTGACTGTCGACAATTATTCCACCGGGTCTTGTGAGGGGCGGATGACAGCAGCTGCCGGGGCCGGCCAGGCGACGGTGACCGTCCTCATCGCGACGCCCCTGGAGGCCGGGCACGCGGCCAGGATCGCGGCCGCCGACGAGCGGGTCTCGGTCATCTACGAGCCCGGCCTGCTGCCCGTGCCGCGCTTCGCGGCGGACCACGGCGGAGTCCCGCGTGACCTGAGCGCCGCGGAGCTGGCCAGCTGGGCCGAGCTGCGGTCGCGCGCGGACGTGAGCTTCGACTTCGACTGGCAGGCACCCGGGGAGATGGCGGCGAACTGCCCGCGGCTGCGCTGGGTGCAGGGCACCAGCGCCGGGCTCGGCGGATTCCTGCAGCGGACCGGCCTGGCCCAGACGCCGCTGGTGGTCACGACCGCGGCCGGCGTGCACGGGGTCCCGCTGGCCGAGTTCGCGCTGCTGGGGCTGCTGTACTTCATCAAGGACATCCCCGGGCTCAGCCGCTGGCAGGCCGGGCGGCACTGGGAATCGGGTCACACCCGGCAGCTGGCCGGCACCAGGGCGCTGCTGGTCGGCCTCGGCGGCATCGGCGGGGAAGTGGCCCGGCTGCTGGCCGCCGCCGGGATCGAGGTGACCGGCGCCGGGCGTCCCGGCCGCTCTTACGACGTGCCCGGGGTGACCTCCTACATCAGCGATAACGAGCTCGATGCCGCGCTGCCCGGCACCGACGCGCTGATCCTCGCCTGCCCGCTGACCGGCCAGACCCGCCACCTGATCGGCGCCTGGCAGCTCGCCCTGTTGCATCCCGGCGCGGTGATCGTGAATGTGTCCCGCGGGCCCGTTATCGATGAGCAGGCACTGGCCGCCGCGCTCGGGCGCGGGCACCTCGGCGGTGCCTTCCTGGACGTCTTCGAGACCGAGCCGCTGCCGGCCTCGTCGCCGCTGTGGGCGATGCCCAACGTGCTCATCTCGCCGCACTCGGCCTCCACCGTGGAGGCCGAGAACCGCCTGCTGACGGACCTGTTCATCGACAACCTGCGGCGGTGGCTGGCGGGCGCGCCGCTGCGCAACGTCTACGACCGGGCCGCGGGCTACTGACCCCGGCCGCCCCGCCTATCCGGCACCCGAACCCGGCGGAGCCGGCTGACCACCCGAAGCGAGGACATGCGCATGACAGGCAAGCTGCGAGTCGCAGTAGTGGGAACGGGCAGCTGGGCGCAGCGCGCGCACATTCCCGGCTGGCAGCGCGACCCCAGGGCGGAGGTCGTCGCGCTGGCCGACGTGGACGCCGGAGCGGCCGCCGCGGCCGCCAGCCGGTTCGGCGTGCCAGCCGTGACCACGGACTACCGGGAGCTGCTCGATGACCCGGGCATCGACGTGATCGACGTCGTCACCGGCAACCAGCCGCATTTCCAGATTTCCTGGGATGCGCTGTCCGCCGGCAAGCACGTGCTGTGCGAGAAGCCGGTGCACGGCAGCTACCTCAAGACCCGCGAGGCCGCCGAGCTGGCCAGGTCGAAGGGGCTGAAGACCAAGCTGGGCTTCACGTTCCGGTACGCGCCGGCCGTCCTGTTCGCCAGGGAACTGATCGACGCGGGCTTCGTCGGCGAGCCGTACGTCTTCAACGGCTACGAGCAGAACAGCCAGTGGATCGACCCGTCCACCCCGCTGCGCCAGGTCGATCCCGCCGCCGATCCGGCGCAGATCGCCGTGTCCTCGATCGAGGGCTACGGCGCGCCGATCATCGACATCATGCACTGGTGGCTGGACGCGCCGCTGACCTCGGTCGTGGGCACCATGCGCAACTTCGTGCCGAACCGGGTGATCCGCGACACCGGCCTGCTGACCAGGGCCAACATCGACGACGGCGACATGTGGATCGCCGAGTTCTCGTCCGGGGCGCTGGCCTCGATCCAGTCGTCCTACGTCACGGTCGGCAACTACCCGGGCATCGAGGCGCGGATCTACGGATCGGAAGGCGCGATCATCATCCGGCTGGTGGACGAGGCCGGCGTCTGCCAGACGATCAGGACGGCGCGCAAGGACGCGGTGGAGTTTACCGAGCTGGAGATCCCGGCCAGGTTCTTCCCGCCCGGCGGCGATTCCGGCGAGCCGTGGGAGTACCTCTTCTACTCCAACCTGGTGTCCGACTTCGCCACCGAGATCCTCGGCGGCGGCGAGGCGAACCAGGGTGATTTCGCGCAGGGCGCGCTCGTCCAGGAGACGATCAATGCCTTCGAGGCGTCCTTCCGGACCAGGGCGTGGGTCGACTTCCCGCTCGGCGGCCGCGCACCGGGCACCGCATGAAGATCAGGACTAACGCAGCCCGCCTCGTCAGTCAGGTGCTGACCGGCGAGGTCTGGCCGCCGCTGGCCGACCGGCATGCCTACCGGGTCGGCCCGGACGGCCAGCCGTTCGCGCTGCCGGGAATGGGCGGCGTCACGCTGGGCGCGGGATGCGGAGCCCCCGCCACCGGCTACGCGTCCGACCATCTGGAGCCCGGTGCGTCGGTCCGGCATCGCGATCCGGCGGCCAACATGGCACTGCAGTTCCTCACCTGCGTGGGCAATCCGGTCCGGGTGGAGACCGGCCCGGCGGCCGGCGCGACCGGCCACGTCATCGGCCAGCACGCCTACGTGCTGGCCGACTTCCCGGAGCGGGTGCTGGCCGGGGTCACTACCGGCGACGCGGTCACCGTCACCGCGTGCGGCCAGGGGCTCGCGCTCGCCGAGCACGGCTCGATCGTGGTCAAGAACTGCGCCCCCGGGCTGCTGGAGCGGATGCCGGGCGGCACCCGGCCGGACGGCCGCCTGGAGGTGCACGTCGCCGCCAGGGTGCCCGCCGAGGCGATCGGCGCGGGCGCGGGGATGAGCTCGGAGTACGCGAACACCGACCTGATGGGCGCCTACGCGGGCCTCGGCGAGGATCTCTCGCTGGGACTGGAGGGCCTGCGGATAGGCGACATCGTCGCGCTCGCCGACGCCGACCACCGCTACGGGCGCGGCTACCGCGAGGGCTACCTGACCATCGGGGTTATCTCGACGGGGCAGTGCATGCTGTTCGGGCACGGCCCTGGTCCCAGTTCGCTGCTCAGCGGCCCCGCTGAGGCGTTCTGCCTGGTCGATGACCCGGCTGCCAACTTGTCCCGCTGGTATCACCAGGAGCAGGAGACCGCCTCGTGAGCACGCCATCGGCCGCCCCGGCGGCGCCAGCGCCGGGCAGTCCCGTTTCCGGCCAGGCGGGCCAGGCCGGGCCCGTTTCCGCGAAGCCCTTCACTGCCAGGCCCGTCTCGGTCAACCTGCTCGGCGTGGTCGAGCATCCCGAGCTCGGCGACGGCCCGTACCGCATCGACGGCGACGGCCGCCCGTACCTGCCGGTCGGCGATGGCGGCATCGTCCTCGGCCTGCGGCTCGGTGATTCCGTCTTCGGCCGCAGCGCCGATCATGCCGCCCCCGGCGCCTGCCTCATGCACCCCGACCCGGCCGCCCGGCACGCGCTGGCCATTTACTCCTGTATCGGCAACCAGGTGAAGGTACGGACCGGCCGCGCGGCCGGCGCGCGGGGGGTGGTGATCGGCAAGCGCGGCGAGGCGGGCCGGGTGATAGCGGCCTTCCGGCAGGCGGACCTTGCCGCGATGCGCCCGTCGGATGAGGTCAGCGTCCGCGCCTGCGGGCAGGGCAGCCGGCCGGACGGATTCCCGCCGGAGCTGACGGTGCTGAACATCGATCCCGGCATGTTCGCCATCCTGCCGATGGTCGCGCTGTCATCGCGCGGCGATCAGCGGGTCAGCGTGGGTGTCCGCTGCTCGGTGCCCAGCAAGCTGGCAGGCAACGGCCTCGGCCGCCCTGCCGTCAGCTGGGATCTCGACCTGCAGCTGCCGCTGCCGTCCGCACCGCCGTCAGGGCTGTCGTCGGCGCCGGACGGCGGCGCTCCCGACGTGCTGCTCGGCGATTTCGTCGCCGTCACCGACATCGATGCCAGGTTCAACATGGGCTACCGGAGGGGGTGGGTCACAGTCGGCGTCGTGGTGCACGGCGCCAGCCCGCTGCCCGGGCACGGTCCTGGCATCACGCCCATCCTGACCGGCCCGGCGAGCGTGCTGGACATACGGCACGAAGCAGCCAGCCATGTGGGCTTGACCGCGCCCATGCTGAAGCTACAGTGACGGACGACAAGCGCTCGGGGCCGAGTAAAGGGGGCCGGAACCATTCTTGAGCATCTCTCTCTGCCCGAGGCGGTCGGGCGCGCGCTGCGGCACCGCATCCTGAACAACGAGCTGCCGGCCGAGACCCGCCTCGTCGAGGCCAATCTGGCGGCCGAATTCGGGGTCAGCAGGGGCACCATTCGCGATGCCATGCGGAGCCTGCAGGCCGAGGGCCTGATCGCCATCGTGCCGCGCCGTTACAGCGTGGTCACCAGGATGTCGCCGGAGGACGCCGAGGACGTCTGCTACGCCCGCTGGGTGCTGGAGGACGCCTGCGTCAGCCAGGGCTTCGGTGACCAGCGCGCGGATTTGGTCGGCGCGCTAAAGGCCGCCCTGGAGCAGATGGCCGCGGCCGCCGCGGCTGATGACACGGACGCCCTGGTGGCGTGTGACACCCGCTTCCATGAGCTGCTGCTGGAGACGTCGGGGCGCCGCCGGCTCAAGGATCTGTGGAGCGTCCTGAATAGCCAGATGGGTGCGCTGATGCGATCCGAGATCGAACGCCAGGGGATCAGCCTCGGCGAGGCGGTGGACCGTCATCGCTCGCTCTGCGACACGGTCGAGGACGGGGACATCGGGCAGCTGCGCGCTGCCTTGCACGAGCATTACCTGGCAGGTTTTCCCGAGCGCCGCTGAGCCTTCTGCGGCCCGGTCTCCTCCCGCGACTCCACCCTCCCAGGGCTCAGCTTCCTCCCGCGGCTCAGCTTCCTCCCGGGCTCGGCCCCCTCCCGGGCTCGGCACCTCTTGGGCTCGGCCCCCTCCCGGGCTCGGCCCCCTCCCGGGCTCGGCCCCCTCCCGGGCTCGGCACCTCTTGGGCTGGTTTCGAGCCGGCCTGAGTCCGAGCTGGCCTGGGTCCGGGAGATCCGCAATGATCGTGGAGGATCCGGCACGTTCCGGGGCTCTGGCACGTATTTCTGGATGGTTGCGAGGCTGGCGTTTCAGCTGGTCAGGAGGATGCGTTTGCGGAGCAGCGGGAATGCGGCGCGGCCGTACATCTGGCGTTTGATCAGCTTGG
>OCZT010007100.1_pt1 | contig 11020 bp, 15 predicted proteins | sample 1539031 | NCBI WGS metagenome assembly OCZT01 (sample SAMEA3539308, study PRJEB22396) | soil metagenome | biome: tundra; feature: field; material: soil | place: USA | collected 2010-05 | depth 0.15 m
CCCGCAGGGTGCGAAAATCGGGGAGGGGTCGGCCCGCACCCGCGCGCGACAGAAGGCTCTTTTCAGATGACCGATCGCGAGCTGGCACCTGGCGCCTCACGTGATCGCTCGCGCAGCAGCTGCGCGTGCCCCGCGGCATCCATCAGGCGCAGGTGGAGACGGTCGACCGCGCCGGTGTTACGGGGCCTGCGGGTCTGGCCAACCGCTCGTCGTTCGCGTCACCTGAGCGGCGCCGAGCAGCGCGAGCTTTGCTGCCCGCGGCAGGCGCTTGATGCGAGCCTCCTCGCGCCGAGCAGCCGTGCGGTCGGCCATCGGCATCACGAGCTCCAGCTCGACGGGCAGCCGGCTGGCCGTGTAGCGGCTCGCGACGCCGGCGCGGTGGCGCGCCAGCCTGCGTTCGAGATCGACCGTCCAACCCGTGTAGAGCGAGCCGTCGCGGCAACGCAACAGATACACCCAAGCCTCGGGCATCGGGCTACAGCTTCGCCGCGGCGACGCCAGGGCCTGCGCATCCGCGTGCGAGCGACCGTCACCGTCCGCTGTTGTCACGCACCTGCTTCCGTGGTTTTGGGGGTCTAAGGCCGGTGCCGGGGTCGCACCTGCAGCTGGCGAATCGCGGGACCGGGTCCCTCGTTTCGATCTCGCCCTGCTTTCACGACGACGCGAGTACCCGCGCCGGTCGACAATAAGCGATAGCGGGCGATAGCGGGCGATAGCGGGCGATCAGGATGGTGGCAGAGCAATCACGCCAGTTGCTGAGCTTTCCCGATGAAACCGAGCTTCAGCCGGTCTCTGTGTTTGCCGGCCGCTCGCGAACCCTGCGGATCGGGTGAGAACCGCCGCCGACGAGTCTGTGAGGACGTCAGCGACGACGTGTCGCGCGCAGACCTGTATCCACGATCGTGTCGGTCCGCTCACCATGGCCAGTATCGAAACGGCGTGACCGGCGGCTGCGAGTTGCGCACCGTAGACGGTGCCGATCACCCCCGGGCCGACGACCAGGATTCTCATTTCCGTCGGCGCGCCGCTCTCATAATCGGGCCGACCAGTTGCGGATCCCGCTCCCCGGCAGACGTGCGCCACTCAAGTAGGTCGGTGTGGATCGCGTCAACGAGTGGGTCGAGTGCTGCGGCGACCGGCGGGGTGAGCTCGGTGCCCATCGCGGTCGATGCCGGTTGAACGCCGTGTACGACGAGTTCATCGGGCAAGGCGTTGGTGAGTCGCGCTGCGTCGAGCAGGTCAGCGAGGCCGACGTCGTGAGGTGTCATGCCGGTGGAGAATGCGCCGTCGCCGCTCTTGAGGCGCACGAGCGTACCCGGCGGATGCCCGACCGAGATGGCGTCGACGATGATTGCTCGGCGAGCGCCGGCGAGGCAGGGCAGCAGCAAGAGCCCAGCGGTGCCGCCCTCGATCAGCTCGACGTCATGGGCGAGTGGATGGCGCTCGCGGAGGCGCCGGACGGCGTGGACGCCCAGGCCGTCATCCGAGCGGATGATGTTGCCGATGCCGATGATCACGGTGCCGTCGCGGACCGAGGTCATGGCCGGGGGCGCTCCGGGGCGTCCCGCGGCGTCTCGCCTTCGAGCACGTTGGCCTTGTAGCCGGTGATGATGCTCGAGAGCTCACCGTTGCGCTCGTCGACGTCGATCAGGATCGAGCAGTAGACGTGGAACGCGGTGAAGGCGCCGAAGACGAACATCAGCAGGAAGTGCAGCAGTCGTAGCTGCTCGATCGGGAGCAGGCTGTAGGTCCAACCGAACAGCGTTTGCCAGGCCGGGATCCGACCCACCCAGGCGAACAGCCCGAACCCGGAGATGATCGACAGCCCGAACAATCCGTAGACGGCGAGGTACGCGAGTGCCGCGAGCGGGTTATGGCCGTTGGCGCGCGGCGGGTGCAGGCGTCGGAGGGTGTAGAAGCTGAGCATGTCGCGCAGGTCGCGCCACTGGCGGCGGGTGATCGGCAGCAGCGCTCGCCAGTGCGCGTAGCGGTTGCCCACGAACGCCCAGTACACGCGGACCAGCACCGCGGCGGTGAACACAAAGCCGCAGGTTTCGTGGATGAAGCGGACCGACGCCATCGTGAACCCGGGATTGCCGACCGTCGTGCTGGCGGCGATCGGGAACGGGCTGTAGATGTAGATGCCGGTGATCGAGAGCACGACCAGCGTGATCACGATCGTCCAGTGCACGATGCGCACCGGCAGCTCCCAGACGTAGACCGCGTGGCGGGCGGGGCGGGTGCCGGCCTCGCGCGTTCGCCGGACGGAACGGCTCTCTACAGCCATCCGGGTCCCGGCGCTACGGTCACGCGGGTGCGTTGGCCGGAGTGCTCGGCGTCGAGCACGTGCACCGCGCAGGCGAGACATGGATCGAATGAATGGACGGTGCGCAGTAGTTCGAGCGGGCGTGTCGGGTCGGCCACCGGCGTTCCGATGAGTGCTTGCTCGTAGGGACCGGGATGGCCTTGGGCGTCTCGTGGGGAGGCGTTCCAGGTGGTCGGCATCACCGCCTGGTAGTGCTCGATCAGCCCATCGGAGATCTCGACCCAATGCCCGAGCGACCCGCGCGGCACCTCGTGGGGACCGAACCCGCGGGCTCTCTTGGGCCAGGTCGACGGGTCCCATTTGGAGGTGTCGGCGATCCGGAGGTCACCGGATTGCATGTTCTGCGACAGGGCGTTGAGCCAGGTCTGCAGCCGCTCGACGACGATCTCTGACTCGAGGGCTCGGGTGAGGATTCGGCCGATGCTCGAGTAGAGCGCATCCTGTCCGAGCCCGAGGGTGTGGAGTGCCCGGTTGACGGGGGTCGTGATCTCGGCGGAGCCGGCGGCGTAGGCGACGAGCACCCGGGCGAGCGGCCCGACCTCCATCACCTCGCCGTCGTATCGCGGGGCCTTCAGCCAGGAGTATTTCTCATCGGTCGTCAGCCACTGATAGGGGGTCTTCGGTCCGGTGTACTCAGCGGTGGTCTCGCCGTCGTAGGGATGGAGCGCCGCTGCGTCACCGTTCGTGTAGCCGTACCACGAGCGGGCGATCTGTTCGGTGATCTGCTCGGGGTCCATCGGGTCAAGACGTGAAAGATCACGGCCGCGGACGATCCCGCGGGGGAACAGGTAGGAGGTGGTATCCGATACCGCGCCCTTGCCGTAGCCGCCGTAGGTTAGGAAGTTCTCGGTTCCACCGCCGATCTTCGTCCAGTCGGGATACGCCGAGGCGATGAGCATGACGTCCGGCAGGTACACCTGTGCGATGAAGGTCCTCATCGTCGCGATCAGTTGGCCGAGAAAGTCGATCGAGTCGGGGTTGATCGCCTGGGGGCTGTTGGGGTCGACCGGCGTCGCCATCCCGCCCACGACGAAGGTCTGCGGGTGGGGGTTCTTCCCGCCCAGGATTGCGTGGATACGGATCACGTCTCGCTGCCAGTCGAGCCCTTCAAGGTAGTGCGAGATGACCAGCAGGTTCTGCTCCGGGGTGAGCCGGTACGCGGGGTGCCCCCAGTAGCCGCTGGCGAATAGCGAGAGCTGTCCGGAGTCGGCAAGTGTCTTGAGCCGGCTCTGGACCGTGGTGAAGTAGGCGGTGCTGGATTTCGGCCAGTCTGAGGTCGATTGCGCTAGGCGCGAGGTGCGAGCCGGGCTCGCCTTCAGCGCGTCGACGATGTCGACCCAGTCGAGCGCGTGCAGATGGTAGAAGTGGATCACGTGATCGTGGACGAGCTGGCTGCCGGCGATCAGTTGGCGGATCAGCTCGGCATTGGGCGGCGGCGAAGCCCCGACCGCGTCCTCGACGGCGCGAACGGAAGCGATCGCGTGGACGGTGGTGCACACCCCGCAGATCCGCTGCGCCCAGATCCACGCCTCCCGCGCATCTCGGCCCTCAACGATCTTCTCGATCCCCCGAAACATGGTGCCGGCCGCCCACGCCTCAGTGACCCGACCGTTCGAGACCTCTGCCTCGATCCGCAGGTGACCTTCGATCCGGGTCACCGGATCAATCTTGATCCGAGTCAATCCTCCCCTCCTTCAGGCTCGAGCCCCTCACCGGTGTCTGTGGGCAGCGGCGGCACACCCGGCACGGGTTTGATGTCCCGGTCGTTCTTCCTGGCCTCCGAGCGGCGTGCCGCCGCGCCTTGCAGGCCCTTGCCGACTCCGTGGGCGGCGGTCAGAGCTGCTACGCCTCCGATCACGCTCAGGCCGATCGTCTCTGCTGACGTGTCGGCACCGAAACCGGCGACATTCGGCAAGGCCTCATAGAACGGGCTGGCGTTGCTCCAGAAATCGTGCGACGCGCAGGCGATGCATCCGTGTCCGGCCTCGACCGGCCAGCTCGTCCCGTCGTTCCAGCGCACGTTGGGGCAGTTGTAGGTCGCGGATGGACCCTTGCAGCCCATCTTGTAGAGACAGTGGCCGTTGCGGTGGCCCTCATCGCCCCACTCCTCCACGAACAGCCCGGCGTCGAAGTACGCGCGTCGCTCGCACTGATCGTGAATCGTGTCGCCGTAGGCGAACAGCGGTCGGTTGTACTGGTCGAGCGCCGGCATCTCGCCGAACGTCAGATAGTGCACCAGCACCGCGACCGTGTTGGCGGGATTGTGCGGACAGCCGCCCAGGTTGACCACGTTGGCACCCGGCACGACGTCCTGCACGCCCTGGCCGTTCGTCGGGCCGTGCTGCACCAGGCCGCCGTCCCACGCGCACGCGCCCACCGCGAGGGTGGCCTTGGCGTTGCCGGCCACCTCGCGCACCAGGTCAAGCGCCGAGCGTCCGCCGATGGTGCAGAACCCCTCGCCGGTCGGGATCGCCCCTTCGATCACCGCGATGTACTGACCCTTGTTGTCGTGCACGGCCTGGGTGCTCATCGCCTCGGCCTGCTCGCCCGAGCCGGCCATGATCAGCTCGTGATAGTTCCACGCCAGGGTCTCGAGCACCAGTTGCGCGACATCGGGGTGCGGGGAGCGCAGGATCGACTCGGAGTTGCCAGCGCAGTCCTGGAATTCTCGCCAGATAAGCACCGGTCGCCGGACGGTCATCAGCGCGTCAGCGATCGTGGTCCGGTAGCTCGCCGGCAATGCGAGCGTCGTCGCCATCACCCCGCAGAAGTTCAAGAAGGCGCGACGGCTCACGCCGCGTTCTTCAAGACGCTCAGGCAGCGTCTGGTTCAGGAACACCGAGGCGGCCCGATCCCGCATGAGCGCGCGACAGGCCGAGTGACGGCCGAATGCAAGCCATTACGGCGTCGATGCCTGCTCCAGCTGGTCAGCGCATTTGACGGAAGGACGCGAAGCATGCGACACCTGGGGTTGGATTGGAGCCATCAGAAGTCACTCGCTCCATCCGCCCACGCGTGGGCCAACTTGACGATGCCCTCCAAGCCCTACGTTACCCCGAGCGTCAACCCACCGAAGGCGGGATCAAGCCGCGAGCCGCTGGTCAAGAGTGGCACGCTCACTCGTGACGCGCCGCGAGCGTACGACGGAGTTGCTCGTACTGATCGACCTTGATCTCGCCGCTTGCCAACCGTCGATCGAGGATCTTAAGCGCCGACGCTGTGCCAGCCCGCCCGGGCGCGTGACGCTTGCGCATCAGACGGATGGTCCAGACGCCGGCGGCGACGAGGAGCCCTACGAGGATGATGGTCGTGAAGATCGAGAAGATCCACCCGCCGGAGGTCATGTGGTTGTGCCAATACATCATGGCTTGAGTCCTTTGGGCGAGGGGCGGTGACCGCTTCGTCTCGGGTTACCCGAGACGGTCATGCGGAAGGGGAAGGCTTACGTTGCCGGGAGCGGCGGGCCGCGGGCTCCAGGGTGGCCGCACGTCGCAGCGTCTTGGCGATCGCGTCGCCGGTCGGTAGCCGGTCGGGATCGACCAGCCACTGCACGATCAGTCCATCGAACATCGCCATGACCAGCGCGGCGGCAACCTCCGGGTCAACGCGCCACTTCGGCACAGCACCGCGGTCGGACCGGCGCCCGGGTTGAGTTGGCGAGGTACTCGGTGAGCGCTGGCGATCGAGCGCTATTTGGCCAGCGGGTTGACGGAGTGGTGAGAGTGACGGACGTGCCCCTGGCGCCCGGTGGCCGTGCGTATCTCGTTGAGCGTGGGCTCGAGGAGGAGGGCGCCAACGCCAACGCGGCGCTGCATGCGTTGATCGACGATTACCTGGAGCAGGCGTCCATTCTCGACGAGGTGCCAATGGCGGCGACTCTTTTCTAAGAGGTGGGGTATCCCCTTTAGTACCCCAATTTCCCGCTTCGCTTGAGAATGCGGCCTGTTACCTGGTTACGACGTTTTGGCCGCTTCGCGCGCGGACGCAAGCGGCGCTCAGAGCTTCCCGTCGACCTGGCGGGAGTTCTGCCGCGCGCTTAGCACCTGATCGGCAACCGCGCCTTCGACTGACAGCCACTCACCTTAGGTGGCGGCGTTCGGAGCGGCGGTACAAGGAGCTGACAGGGACCGACCACGCCCATCGTTCCCGTAGGGCTATTCCTGCTTGCGCGAACGCGCGGCGCAACCTGTGGCGACGGAACCCCAACACACCGACCAGCACCGTCGTCTCCCGGTCGCGCACGACGAGGAACGTGCTTATCCATGGTGGGCAGATGACCGCCTTGGCCATCGTGATGCTGTCCTCGCAGTGCACCACGTGGTGAGGCACGGACAGTTTACGTGTAACGCCCCACGGCCGAAAGACAACCCCCTCGTCGGATGAGACCGTCAGCGTTCCGAGGCCGTTGATGGGCACGCGATGAAAGAGCGCCATTCCGCCAACACGGAACGTTTGGGAGAAGCGCTCAGGCGAAGAGGGCGATGCCTCGGAACTCGTATCAGCGGGTAGTTCTATACCTCGATTGTTGCACCGTCCAGAGCCCGCGCACCCCGTTTTCGTTGTTCAACCCGCTGAGCTGCTCGTCACCGTGCCGTCCGCGATCAGCTGGGCGAGCGAGTCGGTCAAACGGGCAAAGCTCTGTTGCTCGCGCGTGGGCAGCGCCGGGCTGGCGGTGATCACGCGCGCGAGCTCGACGAGCTGATCGCGGCGAGTAGACACCCCGGTCACCTGACCGCGCAACCGGCCAGTTGACCGGGCACCGATGACTTCCGGGTGGCAGTGGCGTCTGAAGGGTGAGCGACAGGCCCAGCCGCCGCGGCCCGGGACAGGCACGTTCCCCTAGCAGCACGGTCGCCGACGACCCGAGACCATAGAGTTCTGATCATGCGGAAGCTGATTGCGTGGGCGTTCATGTACTCGCTAGACGGCCTTCTCGCCGACGAGGGCACCGAGTACTGGCAGTTCTGCTTCGGCCTGCCCGTCGACCCGGCGGACACGAAGCAGAAGGTCGGCCTTTACCAGAGCGCGTACGCGCACATCATGGGCCGCGCCGCCTACGAGGGCATGGCCGGAGCCTTGCCGACGGCCGACCACCCGTTCTCCCCCATCATGAACGCCGCGCGCAAGGTCGTCTTCTCCCGGACTCTAAAGACGGCCGAGTGGGCCAACACCACCATCGCCGCTGGTGACACGAAAGAAGAGATCGACAAGCTCAGGCAAGGCGGCGACGGCCACATCGTGGTCTGGGGCGGCGTGAGCTTCTGGCGGTCGCTCATGCGGCTCGACTTGATCGACGAGTTCCGCCTGGACTTGCACCCCTATGTTGCGGGCGAGGGTACCCGGCTGTTCGAGGACGTCCCCAAGAACTACCGGCTCGACCTGGTCTCCAGCACCGAGTTCAGTAACGGGACCGTCGGACTGCAGTACCGCCGGCACCGCTAAACCGGCGGCCGACATGCAGACGAGTGGCAATCAGGCGGGCGCCACGACCTGTCCGAGGGGTCCATCCTCGAGCGGGACACCGTCCCTTGTTCGGAGACCTGCTTCGGTCGTGGCACACGCATCCGGCCGGGCTGGTCGCCGCCCTGCTCTGCGCGGGATCCGAGAAAGCTCGCCGGCCGTGATCGCGGATTGGCTTGGGTGTCGCATCGCTCGACTGCTGTGGGACGATGTTCCCCGTGAGGCGACTCGCCGATTGGTTCGCCGAACGGAGTGCCCGGGGGATGCTCACGCGCGCCGTTGGTGCCTGGCTGCTCGTTGGGCTTCCGGTGATTGCCGCGCGGATTTGGTGGTCCGTCGCCGCCGCCATCACCGTCTTCGTGGTCGCCGTGACGGTGTACGTAGCGGCAGCGGTCCGCTACATGCACCATCACCGCCGACAGCTCTGATACAGGCCGCAGTCAAGCGGGGTCGAAGCCCGGTTTCCCCAACACCGGCGGACCCCCGCGGTTCCGAATCGGGCCATATCCCCGCGTCTCCTATCGGCAAGGGGGTCACGCCGGTGCCCGAGCTCGACGTCGTCCTTTCGGGTGCAATCTGGCACAGGCGTCGGGCTAGCGCGTTGGCGCGTACCGGACAGCTGGATTGCCGCTCGAGCGGCGCTCTGCGGCCGTTACCGCTTCCGGCCGCCCACGGCGAAAGTGGTCGCCTTGTTGATCGCACGCTGGCGCGCTCGCCCAGGCCGATGGGGAGAGGGGCACGGCGCGGCTGAGCGCTCGCCCCGCTTATCGTGGCGTCCTTGGGCATGCAACCCGCTATCGCGATCGCCGGTCTTTCGAAGGACTATGGCTCCGGGTACGGTCTTTTCGCTCTCGATCTGGAGATCGAGCAGAGTGAGGTGTTCGGCTTTCTGGGGCCCAACGGCGCCGGGAAGTCAACGACGATGCGTCTGCTCCTGGATCTGATCAAGCCGACCTCGGGCCGCGCGTCGGTTCTCGGACTCGACACCCGAGCGAACAGCCTCGAGATCCGTCGCCGGGTTGGTTTTCTTCCCGGCGATTTCGCGCTCTACCCAAAGCTGACCGGCGCGAAGGTCCTCGACTACCTGGCCGACCTGCGGGGCGGGGTCGATCGGCGCGCGCGTGACGCGTTGGCTGAGCGTTTTGACGCGGATCTCGATCGGCCGATTCGTGAGTTATCGACCGGCAACCGCCAGAAGCTCGGGCTGATTCAGGCGTTCATGCACGACCCGGAACTGTTGATCCTGGACGAGCCGATTGCTGGCCTCGATCCGCTCGTGCAGCAGAGCTTCCATCGGCGGCTCGCCGAGACCAGTTCTCGAGGACACACCGTGTTTCTGTCCTCGCACACCCTCTCCGAGGTCGAGCGCGTCACCCACCGCGTCGCGATCCTGCGCGAGGGTCGGCTGGTCGTGGTCGACTCGCTGGAGAACCTTCGTAAGGTCGCCGTCCAGCGGTTGGAGATCGAGTTCAGCCCGTACCCGTGGACACGTTCCGTTCACTGCCCGGGGTGCGGGAAGCGACGGTCGATGGCCGGCGGCTGAGCGTGGCGTTCGAGGGGTCCGCTGACGCGATCGTGAAGGCCGCGGCGGCCCATGAAGTCCAAGCCATCCGCACGCGCGACGATGACCTCGAGGAGATCTTCCTGCGCTACTACCGGCAGGACAGCCCCTCGTGATCTGGCCGGCGTTCAAGATGACGCTGCGCCTGCGCCTACCGTCGACCGGCCTCGCGGCGCTCGGACTGGTCGCGGTGCTCCTGCTCGTCGGAGCCCTGTTCCCAGCGGTCGGGCATTCGTTCGGGAAGCTGAACATCCCTAAAGGCGTCTCGCACCTACTCGGGGGTGCCGACTACGGCACCATCACCGGCTGGTACAGGAGCGAGATCGGCTCGATCTACGGCCCACTGGTGATCTCCGCCGTGGCGATCACGGGGGTGGTCAGCGCCACCGCCGCAGAGGAGGAAGAGCGAATCCTCGCGCTCGTACTCGCCCACCCCATCGAGCGCGCCCGCTTGATCGCCGCAAAGGCCGCGGCAATCGCCGTAATCGTTTGTCTGATCGCTGTGGCCACGTTGCTCGGCCTGATCGCCGGAGTCACCCTCGCCGGCGGAGGGATCAGCCTCGGCGACCTCAGCGCCTACTCACTGCACTTGGCCTTCTTCGGCCTGGCCATCGGCGCGATCGCACTCGCCGTCGGCGCGGGCACCGGGCGACGGGCGCTAGCCACCGGAGCCGCTGCCGCCGCTGGGGTTATCGGCTGGCTGATCAACGGGTTCGCCCCCCTCGTGAACGCGATCGCCTGGCTCAAATACCTGTCCCCGTTCTACTATTACGCGGGTCACGATCCGCTCACCGAAGGCGTTGGCATCGTGGACCTCGCCGTGCTTGGCTTGCTCGCGCTGGTCTTCACAACGGTTGCCGTGCTGCGCATCGAACGCCGCGACCTGCGCGCGTAGGAAAGCAGAGCCATCCTGCCCGATTGCGGAGCTGGGGTCGGCAGCTCTTGCATCGCAGGCGTCCGCCGGCAGACGCGTGCTTAGCCACTCAGTACGATCGCCGGGGGCGGGCCCTCTCTTGACGTCGGGACGGGCCTGTGTCGCACGGTCGAGCGGCACCCGTGTTCGCGGAATGCCGAAACGAGCCGATGGCGAGACGAGCCGATGGAGCCGAGCAAGATCGAAACCGTCCGGTCTGCGGCGGAGTCCGCAGCTGGCGACACGGAGGGTCTATCGCCCTGTTACGCGCCGCCGCCGTTCAGTGCGACGGACGGCCTTGGCGACACCGCTCGCGATGCCCCGGCTGGGATCAGGGAGCAATCAGCGCAGCCGGCCGGTCAGAGTGTCGGCGTGCCGTAGCCTTGACCTATGCACAGCAGGTTCACGTGGCACAGCATCATCTACAGGCTGATCCTCGGCGTTGTGGTCTTGGCGGTCGTCATCCCAGTTTGGGCAGGTGGGCACCACCCGATGTGGCCGGTTTCGCTCAGCACGATCTTCGTGGTGGCCGCACTTGGCATCTTGCTGGCGCGCCAGCCGCGGCTGCGCGAGTGGTTGCGTCGCCGATGACCGCCCTGCCTCGCGAGAACCTGAGCACGGACGGGTCCGTCGAGGTCCGCTGACCGCAGACGTTGACGTGCCTGGATCCCGTCGCCCACGGGAACCGCTGCCTGTGTCGGGGAGCTAGTGGTGTCTCCTGTAAGTCCTGTCCTGATGGTCGTGGATCACGCGCCGAGGA
>OCZT010007101.1_pt1 | contig 11020 bp, 14 predicted proteins | sample 1539031 | NCBI WGS metagenome assembly OCZT01 (sample SAMEA3539308, study PRJEB22396) | soil metagenome | biome: tundra; feature: field; material: soil | place: USA | collected 2010-05 | depth 0.15 m
GCACCCGGAGTGGCCGGACCCGCATCAGTTGTGGGTGAAAACGCGGCGCGGCGGATGTGTAGTCCGCCGCGGAATCGCGCCTCCTTGGCCGCAAAGCGGCCAAGAGCTAGCGCCTCCGAACATGGCAAGCAGAGTTGTCCTAGGTGGGTTACAGCAGAACGGCAAGGATGGGATGGTGCAGCAGAGAGGATGAAATGCGGAGTTGTAAAGGCGGATTGCTAGAGGATTAACGGAAGCCTAGACGTATCCTTCTGGCCGGCTAGTGTTTGTGGAAAACTACATCGCGGCCCAACCTCGGCAACTCATAGCACAGGCCACAGGTCTCACAGTTCCCCGGACACCGAATGGCGTCCTCCGGTACGCGGGTTTCCGTTCCGTCCTGCATCCAGGCCACGCGGTGGCCGTGGGGATTGTCGAACCTCATCCCCGGCCAGGCCGAGAATATGATCACCAGGTTGCCCGGCAGCACCTCGCGGTCTTCGTACCGGTTGACGACGTCGAAGGCCTTGGTGAACGCGAGAAAATGCGTCTGGGGATTCACCAGGGCGATCCGGCACATGCCGCGCAGGTAGTCGGTGCTAAGGATGTCGCCGGCGACATGCCAGCGAAACAGACGCGGCTTCACCTCGGCAACTTGGGTCGCAATCTGCATGAAATAGGAATCAGGATGACGCTTGGCGACGCGCTCGTTCCTGCTCCATGCCTTGCGGGTGCCGGGATAAAGCCGATAGGCCTTAAATGCGTAGCATCCTTTGCTCGCGCAAGGGACGCCCTCCGGACAATATTTCCGCGGAGACGTTGAGATATTCATCACGCCGCCAAGTTTGCGATTTCCTTTGCTAATGCTTATCAGTTGATTGCGTTTCATAGGTTTTCCTCCGGCGGCCGAAAAGTCGGCCGCATAGAAAAGGCCCGGAACCGTTGCCGATTCCGGGCCTGGGTTGTTGGTTCGGGTCGGGTGATCGCCCGGCCTAGTTCGTCAGGATGTTGCGATCGGGTGGTTGCTGCTAGGAAGAGTTAGTGCAAGCAGATTCGAACGGTAGAGTGTTGGTTTGGTGATGGGAACTTGTGGTTTGTTCCCGTCGTTAGAGGATCAACGGGCAGCAGTGAGGCAGTCGGGCGAGACACGAGGCGTCAGCATGGCCAGCATGCCGACTCGATATCTCGACGGCTTCTAAGTTGGGCTATTTGTGCGAGGTCACAGAGGGCCTCGACAGACAGCGCATCAGCCGCAATCACGGTAGGACGCCCGGTGCAGACGCACTGGACGGCAGCCTGTTCGGACTGAGCGACCACGAAATCGTAATACCACTTTTGTTGATCGGCGTCGTGACTGATGACTAGAAACCTCATGAGCGCACCTCCGTAAAACAATCAGCGTCGTGACCCTGACCGCGCAGTTCCCACACTCGAGTGCGGATCTTAACGGTACGCGTGCCGCCAGTTTCGTCCCCGAAATCATGAGAGACCTCCAGCCGTGCCCACGTGATGGCGCAGGATTGGAAATCACCATCATTCGTGAGGTGGAGTAAGGCGTCTCGCAGGCAGGTGATTTCCATCAAGCGAGGCGCAATGCCGGGATAGGTGCGGGTTCTGCTGGTGCGTGGAATACGGGTTAGCTCGAGGTGGAATGCCTTGGTGCATTCGACAGCCGGCATCCAGATGTGGCCCGCGATCTCACCGTACAGTGTGATTTTCGTTCGCATGTTAGTTTTCCTCCGTTCCGTAATACAGCCGGTTAATGCAGTCCCCGCAGACTTGGAAGTTGAACGATTCCGTATCCTCCAAACTGCGGTAGCCCTGCAGGTCGTATACAGTTGCACCCAGTCCATCCGCGCAATGCTCACAGCGTTGCCAATTGAAATGGGGTTCATCGTCAAATGAGAAGAGACCAGAGCCGATCACTTGCTCGATCAGCTCTGGCGCACTCAGATGTTCTTGCGAGTTCGACATGGTGATTTCCTTTCTCTTGGTTTGTGGAATGTCCGTGAAGCGGAAATGAAAAGGGGTGGCATTGGCTGCCACCCTTGGTCATGATTCCGTGCTGAGTGTGGCTAAAACTGCAAGTTGAGCGCTTTGCCACCTCGCTTTGCTCTGTCCAGCATTGGAAGCAGGAAGTAGATCATCAGCACATTGACCAGTGTCCCCCCGAGGGCGAACGTAACCCCCAGCGGATCCAACCCCGTGTGCGAGTAGTTGAGGAGCTCCGTCGAAATCAGAGAAGTGCTCTTATGTTGACGAATCCAGCGTAGACATCGCTCGGAGCTGACCCAACGCTGGAAGCCGCCGGCCTGAGCGATCTCATCGGCCTTGAATAGCGAAGCCCAGATGAGGCACCACAGACCGACGCCTGCAATGAACGAGCCTTTCGTTGATGGTGTGAGATTCACAGAGTGACCCTCCTTTGTTTGGTGAGAAACTTACTGCGACATTTGAAGTCGGTTGTTCGAATCACGTGCAAGAGCACATATTCGAACGACCGGGTTTGAACAACTCGTCGACAGACCTCTGCCAGTTTGGAAGCAACGAACATTTGGACTCTGCTTGCTCTGGCGGTCTTCCGCTTGAGGTATTCATCGACAAGTGGCAGGGCACGGACCGAGTCCAGGTTGTTGCCCATCAGCACCTGCTGCCTTCGCGCTTGGCCCCGTTTGGACCGGGACGCGGAGTACAGCATGGCTTCAGCGGCTGCAATAAGTGCGATGAGTGCCATGGTCATCGACCTCCAACAAGGTGGAATCCAACGCTGACCAAGCCGGCCATGGCTCCCATGAGGAACAGAGCCAGTGGTACGGCGACCATGCCGAAGCATGCAAGACTGACGTAGTTCTTCGTCGGAGGCGGAACGGACAGCCCTTCCAACTTAGCCAGGCCAGGAATTCGCGCCCTGAGCAGGTCAACATCGATGTCCCAGCGATCAGCAAACTCCGAGCAGAGTGATTCCGCTTCAGTGCGAAGCAACCGGTACTGGCGTTCGCCGGCTGGCAACGAATTTCCCTCGTGACCAGCGGTGGCCCTAAGAATGCCTTCGAGCCTCGACTCGAATGCGCGTTTCTCGAAGAAGAAGCCAATTGACTTCCACTTGCGGTTGAGGAAACCGGTCTCCATGGAGAGCGGAGTCTTGGTTTGAGTGATTTCCGACATGGTGTAGCTCCTTATGTTTTGAATTGAGGCGTGTGAAGGGGACAGAAAATGACCCCCCTGGGCTCGAACCCAATGAACGGACGAGCCCCGGTTCACATCACCTGGAGTTGGTATCCGAGAGAAGTTTTGGTCTCGCGCGAAGATTGAAAACAGCCTGAGGTTCGGTAACCTTGCGTTTCTTAGGTGGCGGCAACAGATCGCAGGCGTGCTCTTTCGCAACGCTTGTTTGGACATTCGAAAACCACCGCTGAGCGTCGCTGGTACGACCTAATCAGAGCGCAGCCGGGGCGTTAAGCTCCGGCTCTTGTCCTTTCTGTCGCATTTCTCGCGCAACAAATTGCACCGCAAGAACGGTAAGGGCGGGAGTCAATGAGCATGACCAAAGTAATGTGCAAGGAGCCGATCGTCGGCTCAACATGCAATGAGGGAAATGTTTTTGAGCGAGCTGAAACCCGGATGAGCCTCGACACAATCTCAACTCTTTACCACTTCACAGATCGGCGGAACCTGGCATCTATCCGGGAATCGGGCGGTCTGTACTCTTGGGCCAAGCTGCAGGAAATGGGAGTAGAGGTGGAAGCCCCAGGAGGGGATGATTGGAGTCATAATGCTGACGCGATGAAGGGGCTCGATGCGTACGTTCACTTGTGTTTTAGGGGAAGGCACCCGATGGAGTACAGAGCGCGCCTGGAAAGGCGCATCGTGGAATCAGTTTTTCTTCGAATCGACCCCGCGGTCCTTGAGATAGAAGGAGTAATGTGCACGGACGACGTGTCGAACAAATCGGGGGTTGAACTCTATTCGATTGACGATGCGGCAGAACGGATAGATTTCGAGGTCCTCTGCACATATCAAGACTGGAATGATCCCGGAATTAAGGAGCGTCTACGACAAGCCGAGAAATGTGAGATCCTAGTGCCAGATGTTGTTCCAATTGACCTAATAAGGAATCTCTCTAGCGTGGCTGAGAGGCCAATATTTATCCCGTGTCCTACAGCTCCTGGTCTAGTGAATGAACGTCTGTGCCAATTCGTTTGGAACGCTGGATTGGCCCCAAGTCAGAAAAGAAAAAACATTAGGGCGTTGCACGAAGCCGCAGCGGCTGTAGGATACTCCCCGTTGCTGGAGGTGTCGACGAAGTCGGACGAAAAACTGGGCCAGCATCTCAGTGCTTTTAACTTAAAGGTTCGGCGGAGCTGGGGCGAGATCCCCTTGGAATCGGCCTTTCAAGGCAGCAAAGTGTTCGAAGGTGGCGGGCCTTACACCGATCTGTACTCAGCGGAACCGAGGGCAGCTAGACGAGATCCTCGCTTGCAGGATTCTGGGCGGCTTCTTCGATTTAACTTTGACAATTCAGATTTTCCTCTGAATCCAAAAACTGCTTTCTATGACTGGCTATACGTGAAGGCACTTTTCCCTCATCGGGAATGGCTTGCTCGTTTGGAGCAGTATGCTGGGTTCACAGACATCGAGTTCAACCCTCAGCGTTCAATCAATTGCCAAGCTCGCTCTTGCGCTTTGTTCGTTGCTTTGCGGTCTAACAACCTCTTAGAGCGTGCTCTTCAATCACCAGAGTCCTTTCTCGAATTGATGTCTGACTATACTTACTTGCCACAGCAGGTATAGCCCATCGAGTATGGCGTCCTTTCTGGAGCCAACGTCCGCAGCCACGGACCTGTCCGTGGCATTTTGGACATTCCTCGATGTCGCACCCCCGGCGTGAAATTGCCCTTTGACCGCTGTGTAGTCGTGGCAGGGGATCTGGAGGAAACTGAATTCCACTCCAGCCACATCGGCCCTTCGCTGTCGCGAGCCGAATGTATTTTCTAGGGCCTGGCCGGCTGCCCACCTTTCTCTGACATACTTCAGTGCTCCGTATAGTCAAGCTATTGAGACGGAGCAAATCGGACAGTTGAGCTGTCGGCTTTCATACTATTAGATCGATGCCGAAACTAAACATGTCCGATGTATTCGAGGCTGCACCATAAACCCCAGGTTTACGTTCGCAACGGGCCATTTCACGCGCTCTCGACACGAAAGTTTCCGGCGATATGAAACCGGTCCGCCACCCAAAGTTTTATCGCTGTTCAGACCATGGCGACGGAGGAGATGAAGGCGTATGCCCGCTGGGATAGCCGAGTTCACGAGCGTTTGACTGTGACAACTATCGAGCGGGTATCGTGCATAATGAGCGACAGGTGTGGGCTGACGTCAGCGTCTCAGAGAAGGAGAAACACGAAACGCTGTCGCATTTTACGGCTAGGGGCAGTCACGCTTCGAAGTCGACGAGGCCGACGCTCGCGAGGTCTTCCAGGAACCGGCGCAGGTCCCTCCGCAGAGTGCGCCTGGAAGTCGAGACGAAGCGGCGTTGCAGTCGCTCCACGATCTCCGCGCAGGATGTCCTGCCGTTGATCTTCTTCAGGATCAGGAGCCCGGTCGGGTTGGTGGCGTAAATGCCCATGCTCGCCGGATCGAAGATGATCGCCCCTTCCAGTTCTCGGCGGTACCGGACCGCGGGCCCCAGCGTCGGCTTCAGACTGGAGAAAGTTTTCATTTGGCGAGTTCGCATCGCGGATCAGCTCCCGTGAATTTCCCGGTAAGATTATGAGTTACGGCGGCACAGCCTCCCTGGCAGCAATACCAAAAATGGCAATCGCTGCACGCGGCGATCCCCAGAGAGCGTCGCCGTATTGCTGCAAACGGGGCCGAGCGCTTCCAGATCTCGCGTAGAGACTGCCGGTGGACATTTCCGGCGACCACGTCGCGCATCAGCCCACACGGCAGCACATCTCCATTGGCAGTGATCGTGCACAGGCTTCTGCCGCAAGGGCACGTGCACCACATCTTCGCAAAGCTATCCAGGTGGTTCTGGGGAGTGAAAAGCCTGTGCTTGAAGAGCACAAACTTGTCGATCTCAATGTGAAACTCGATGCGCTTGGACAGCGCGGCGGCCCGGTGGCTGAAAAACTTGTGCAGAACGAGCCATTGCTCCTCCGTCAGCCGTTGGTCTTCGAAGTGGGAGAGCGCCCGTCCCGCGGGCTGCAGCCCCATCAGGTGAAAGCTCCTCACCCCCAGGTCCAAGGTGAGTCGGAGCATGTCCGGGATTTCCCGGTAGTTGCTTTGACACGCCACCGTCCCAATGGCGGTGCACAGGCCTGCCCGCACCAGGAGTTGCAAGGCGCGGACGGCCTTGTCGAAAGATCCGATTCCCCGGATTCCATCGTGCGTGCGGGCACAGGCGCCGTCGAGGCTGACTTGGATCAGCGCCGGGGGAACCGCGCGAAGAGCGTCGAGTCGCCTTTCGGTGAGGAGCGCGCCATTGGTGCTGATGGTGACCGCCAGGGAGCGCTGGGCCGCAAGCTGGATGATGTCGGGGATATCTCGCCGAGCAAAAGGCTCGCCGCCCCCGAGGTAGATCTTGAACACTTGCAGGTCGACCAGTTCGTCGCACAGGGCCTCGATCTGTCTCAGGGAGAGCCCGATGCGCGGTTGGTCAGGACCTGAGTTGGAATAACAGTGAACGCACCTCAGGTTACAGTACGGCAGGAGTTCAAAACCTACCTCAATCGGGGCAGCTAAGTGCGTCAGCATCGTGCGCTACCGCTCCCCTGGTTTCCGAGCGCGCTGGGCCTTCGCTTTCTTGGGTTTAGTTAGGGTTGTTTTTGGTTCGAGCGACCCCGCGACCTTCAGTATAGTGCACTGCCTATCATGCCAATTCGTAAGGTCCAAGGTTCCGGTCAATGGGCCCCGAATGCCTGCTTTTGCCTTCTTCATTTGTGCTGCTGCTTTCCTCGTTGGCTTCAGGGTCAGTGTTGCCATTACGTATTTGTATTTCTTCATTGTTCCTCCTATCTCTGACAGCGTTGAACTTTACCAATCCCGCAGACTCGAATTCAGGATCGTCCTGATGAGCGGTGGAGCAGTAGGTCTGTTGCTGGTTCACTCCATAGCGTTTTTCACGTGAAACGACTCCTAACGACGAACCGCACACTGCGAGCTCTAATGCACCTTGGCATACTCGGCTCTGGCTTGCTGCAAGAGCGGGATGTCGGAGTCGGCATCCTTCCACAGGGCGAACGCCTTCTCGTATTCGGCGCGCGCCTCCGGTCCGTTCCGTGCCTCCGCCAAGCAGCGCGCCAAGCCGATGTGGGCGAAGGCTGCCCAGGGATACAAGGGAGCAGTCGGCTTGGCCCCTTCCAGCAGTTTGTCGAAATCGGCAGTCGCCAGTGCGTATTGGTGAGCGCGCAGGGAGATCGAGCCTCTGTACCAGAAAACGAAGGGATCGCGAAGCTCTTTCGTATTGCGGAACAGCGCCAGGGCCCGCGGCAACTGGCCGCGCCGGAAGGCCAACAACGCGTCCACGTACGGGCCGAAGGGATCATTGCTGTCCTCGAGGGCCTCGGACTTCATCCGCCCGCCCGCCTGGGGTTCCCCGGCCTCGGCGGAAGCCAACAGTGCAGGAAGGGAGCGCGCGGCCAATCCCGGATAGGCCCGCAGTTGTTCCGAGACGGGGATCTTATATCCGGCCGCAAACTGCAAACGGGTATAAGGAAGCAGTTTGGAGAGGACGAGACTCGGGAGATGGTAATCCCGGAGGGCCTCGAGCAAGCGCTCGTTCTTCTCGCGAGACCGCTGTACCTGGCCTTGTGCAAACGCCCGGTCACGCTCCATCTCGGCGAGGAAGGTTCGTCCTCCCGCGCTGGCGTTCAGGGTGGCGGTTATCTCCTGCAAGCTAACCTGGTCCTGCGCCTCCAGGGCAACTTCGTAGCAATGTGCTGCCAGTTGTGGGGACCCACTCACCCGGCTCAGCCCCTCGCGGCAGGTTGCCATCGCCTTGGCCATGCTGCCGCGCGCAGCATAAATCTCGGCCAGATCGCCGTATGCGACGGCCGCACCGGGATCGAGGCGGAGAGCATCCAACAGGTCTTTCTCAGCCTGTTGATCGGTATCAAGCTCTGACAGATTCACATAGGGAGTGGGGTCCCGAGGATAGGTGTTGCGGTAAAGCTCTAGAGCCGTCCGTTTTTTTGTCAGGTCAGAACTTTTTGCCAGGATGTACAGGCGTTCGCGCTCGCTGACACGGTCCTTCAAGGCGTACGCATGTCGAGCAGCGTCTTCCGCATCCGCCTGGTCGCCCAAGTTGCGGTAAACCGAAGCCAGCCTGGCCCAAGCCAGCGCAAAGTTTGGATCCAGCTCGAGCGCACGTTTGTACAAGCCGATGGCCTCGATCTCATAGGCGCTGAAGTGGTTGGCATCGCCTAGCGCAAACGCGCGCAGCGCTTCCAGGGACCGGGTGGTGGCTTCCGGCAGAGGCTTCTCGAACCTGTGGATCGAGGCCAGAGATTCACCCAACCGTTTCCGCAACTCGGACCCAGCCTGATCCACCATGCTCAAGACGTCTTCTTTCCGGCTGGCCTGCCTGTGATCCTCCGCCAGCACCTCTCCGCTTGCGGCGTCAATCACCTGCATGCCGAGCAGGTAATCGTTGCCGATGTTGTCGATGCTGCCCACCAGCAGCGCCTTGACGCCGTCGCGCTGACACAAATCAGTGCCCAGTTCGGGCGTGAGCTTCTCCTCCGGATCGCGGCCCATGCGCTTCAAGGCCCCCGCCAACTTACGATCGGAGACCACATTCAGATAAGGGGACTGATCCAGGTCCAGCGCGACGGCCTTGCGCAGCGTGCCGTCGAAAACCGGGTCCCCGGTTCGGTTACTGAAATCGGTGACTAGGAGGTAGTCTTTCTCGGTTATGGGAGACACCGCGAGGCCCGGCTGGCCGGCGATGCGGTGCCGGGTCGCGGGCACAACCAGCAAGACCACGAGGGCGGCGAGAAGCGCCGCGAAACACGAAATCGCTGTCCTCCGGAAGCGGGGGCGGGAAACAGGGGCAAAGAGCGGCGCGTCCCCTCTTGCCACGCGCTCTTGGTGGATGGCTAGCTCGCGCGCCGTCTGGTAGCGGCTGTCGGGATCCTTCTCCAGGCACCTTCCTATGATCCGCTCCAGTTCTGGAGACAACCTAGGATTGAGGGCGGTGGGTGGTCGTGGCGGCCTGTGCAGAATGGCACCAATCAGTTGCGAGCGTTCTACCTCAGCAAACGGGCGTTGCCCCGTGGCCATTTCGTACAGTACGGACCCAGCCGCGTGGATGTCGGTGCGAGTGTCGATCGCTTCGCCCAGCAATTGCTCCGGCGCCATATAGGGCAGAGTCCCGGCCATGGCTTGCGTCTCGCTAAGACTCTCCGTCGAGGCACTGTCCGTGACGGGATGCCACAGCTTCGCCAACCCGAAGTCCAGAATCTTCAGCCGGCCGTCGCTCGTGACCCGTAAGTTTCCTGGCTTGAGATCACGATGAATCACCCCGTGTTCATGCGCTGCGGACAAGCCTTCCGCGAGTTGCACGCCCAGACGGAGGACTTCCTTCTCCGGCAGGGGTCGACCAGCCACCTTCTCGCTCAGTGTGATTCCGGGGATATACTCCATCACCAGGAAATCCACACCTTGCTGCGTATCGAAGTCGTGAATGGTAGCGATGTTGGGATGATTGAGCTGCGAGAGAATCAGAGCTTCTTTGTGGAAATGCTTGCGTGCGGATGCGTCGGTCAGTGTACCGGACGGGAGGACTTTGATGGCAACATCACGGGTGAGGTGCTCGTCCCGGGCACGATAGACTTCTCCTATGCCACCAGCGCCGATCTCCTCGACGATGCGGTAGTGGCCCAGCTCACTGCCGACGAGAAAACCCTGGTCTGACGCTCGGCTGGCCATAGGAAAGAAGCTGCAAGCTCCTCACCGGACACAACCATTGTAGGCCGTTGGCAACGGAATCGACAAGAAACCGGTAGATTCCCCGAGTGATGAGCGAACCGAGGACAATCCACTTGGTCGGTTAACGAGCATCTATCCGGAGAGATGGATCTGTCAGCCGCCTCTGATCTTCGATAGTGTGTCCGCTGATCGGATCGTGGCCACTATGACTAAGCCCTGGTCTCTTCATCCTGGAAATAAGAATCTGTCCTCGCGCGCGGGCGAGTGGCGGACCTCTGCGTGCCACAGGTGAGTTACCGGGAATCTATTCCGGGAGAAAAGTAACCGCTGTCTGTTACTGCCGCTACCTTACGCGGCTTGAAACAAGAGGTCTAGGCTGGAAGAGAAATGATGAAGGGAAGATCCGCAAAGTGCGCGCCGATGGAAGGAACAGCATGAAGATTGAGACTTCATCCACATGGAAGATCTTCATTCTCGAAGACAGCCACGAGTGGATCCGATGGTTTCGAGAGAGGATACCCGAAGCTACTATCGTTTCGACAGCTGAGGACGCACTCGCCACCTTGCGTAGCTGTGCCAAGTCCAGGTCAGCTAGGAAGTAGACTGCGTTGTCCTTGCACCAGGTCAGGAGCTGCTTCTGGAAGATGGTTTCCAGCTTGGAGATGGTGGAGTCCTCCAGTTGTTGGCTGCGCTTGTCGTCCAGGTAGGCCTCAACAGCCTGTACAACCGTTACCGGCTCGTTGCGCTTAGGTTTCTCGCCGGCCTTGGCGTTCTCGTACTGAAGCTCAATCTCCCGAGCCTTCTGCTGAGCCTTGTCCCAGGATCTGGTCTTCGCTGAGACCCTATGCTGCTTGCCGTTGTGGTACCAGTGAAGGTGCTTCGGGCAACGGCACTGCCGGAAGTGAATGTTCTGACTGTGCGGGCAATCTGGATTGTGGCGCGCCCAGATGCTGATAATCATGGCCGCAACGGTAGCACAGAACAAGCACAGTTCGTAGGTTACCGATGGATATTATTGAAAATAAACAAGATAAAGTGGTGGAGGCGGCGGGAGTTGAACCCGCGTCCGAAAATGTTACTGGTCAAGAGAACTACATGCTTAGTCGTGTTC
>OCZT010007102.1_pt1 | contig 11019 bp, 11 predicted proteins | sample 1539031 | NCBI WGS metagenome assembly OCZT01 (sample SAMEA3539308, study PRJEB22396) | soil metagenome | biome: tundra; feature: field; material: soil | place: USA | collected 2010-05 | depth 0.15 m
CGACCATCGCGCGGGCGGCGTGCTCTGCGAGCGTTGCGCGCGGCTCGGGCTCCGCGGACGCCAGCTCCCCGCCGAGGCGCGCGAGACGTTGCGCCGCTGGCTCTCGGGCGAGGAATCCCCGCTCGACGACCCGTCCGAGCGCCGCGCGCACCAGCGACTCCTGCGCGAGTTCCTCGAGGAACACTTGGGCGACGGCCGGCCGCTGCGCGCCTTCGTGACGTGGGAAGCGCACGCCGCGCCGCGCGCGGCGGTGGAGCGCGCGTGATCCTCGGCACCGCGGGCCACATCGACCACGGCAAGACCGCGCTGGTGCACGCGCTGACTGGTGTGGATACGGATCGCTTGCCGGAGGAGAAACGGCGCGGCATCACCATCGAGCTCGGCTTCGCGCCGCTTGTGCTCGACGAGAAGGCGTTCAGCGGGACGATCGGCGTCGTCGACGTGCCCGGTCACGACGCCTTCGTGCGCACCATGCTCGCCGGCGCGACCGGGGTGGAGCTCGCGTTGCTCGTGATCGCCGCCGACGAAGGCGTGATGCCGCAGACGCGCGAGCATCTCGCGATCCTCACCCTGCTCGGCGTGCGCCGCGGCGTGGTGGCGCTCACCAAACGCGATCTGGTCGAGGACGACTGGCTGGCGCTTGTGACGGACGACGTCCGCCGCCTGCTGGCGGGATCGGCGCTCGAGGGCGCCGAGATCGTGCCCTGTTCGGCGACGACTGGAGCCGGACTCGACGACGTGCGCCACGCGATCGCCGCCGCCGCGGCGCGAGTGCCGTCGCGGAACGCGAGTGACCTGACGCGGATGCCGCTCGACCGCGCGTTTTCCGTGAAGGGCACCGGCACCGTCGTGACGGGCACCTTGTGGAGCGGCGCGATCGAGCGCGACGCGACGGTGCGGCTCTTTCCGAACGGAGGCACTGCCCGCGTGCGCTCGATCGAGTCGCACGGCGCCGCCGTGGAGCGCGGACTGCCTGGCACGCGCGTGGCCGTCGCGCTGGCGGGCGTGGATCGCGAGCAGGTGTCGCACGGCGGCGTGCTCGTGTCGAACGATGCCGCGTGGAGGGAATCCGCAGTGCTTCGAGCGGACGTCGCGCTGCTCGACGGCGCCGCGTCGCTCGGCGTGCGCACGCGGGTTCGCTTTCACCTCGGCACGTCGGACGTGGGGGCGCGGCTCGTCGGCGCGACGGGCCGCGTGGCGCCGGGCGCGATGGTTCCCGTGCGCATCGCACTCGACGCGCCGATCGTCGTGCGCGCTGGAGATCGCTTCGTGCTGCGCACGACGAGCCCGGCAATGACCATCGGCGGCGGCATCGTCACCGATCCTCAGCCGCCAGCGCGACGCGCAAAGCCCTGGCGCGCGGCGGGCGCGCGAGACCGCGAGCGGCTCGAGTGGATCACCGCTGAGTGCGCGGGGCAGGGATTCGCGCTCGCCGACATTCCGGTTCGCGTGGGCGTTCCGCCCGGCGACGTCGCGAGTCTCGTCGGCGCGACGCGCGCGGTCGTCCAGCTCGGTGATCGCGTGTACGACGTCGCACTGCAATCGCGCCTGCGCGATCGCCTGGCCGCGGACGTGCGCGCGTGGCACAAGGCGAATCCGCTCGAGGCCGGACTGCCATTGCAACATGCACGGTCGAGCCTCCGAGCGAGCGACGCGCTCTTCGACGATCTCGTGCGCGATCTGTCGGAGCGGGGGAAGATCGAACTGCGCGGCGCCGTACTCACGCGGGCCGGCTGGAAGGCGGGCTCCGGCGCGGACGCGGCCAAGCTCGCCGAGCTTGCCTTGGCCATCGACGCCGGGGGCGTCGCGCCGCTCAGTGTGGACGAGCTGGCGGACCGGTTCGGGAAGGAGACGCCGGCCTTGCTGCGCCTGCTGGAACGCGATGGGCGCGCCGTAGCCGTGGCGGCCGACCGCTACTACAGCCCCAGGGCTCTTGAGTCCCTGGTCGTCGCGCTCCGGCGCGCGACATCCGACGGCGTCGAGAGGACGGCATCGCAAGTTCGCGAAGCGCTTGGACTTAGCAGAAAGTATCTAATTCCATTTCTGGAGTATTGCGATCGCACAGGAGTCAGCACCAGGAAGGGGGATGTGCGCTCTTTTCACTGGAAAGAATGAGCCGTCGGCACCGATGCATTCGGCCAACGTACGGCTCGGCGATCAGGGGGTCGAGCCCCCGGCCGGCCTGGTGATCCAGGTCGCTTGACACGCCCGGAACCGGCGCGTACAGTAGGAGTAGAGTACTCAGTTCCAATAGGTTAGAGTACTCGTAAGCGAAATACTGACATCCACCCTTTGAGGAGATCGCTCGATAGCCTCTACCTAGTTAAAACGGAGAAAAACATGAGGTTTCGCTGGTCGACGCTGTGCGTAGCGTTGACCCTCATTCTCATGCCACGAGTTGGATCTGCGCAGGCCGGCACATCGACTGCTCAGAAGAGTCCAGTTGCGAAGTTGGAACAGAATTATCCGAATCCGTTCAATCCGGAGACGAGGATTCCGTTCAGTGTCGGAGGATATCCGACCTGCACGGATCCGAGTCATCAGTACAAAGTGACGCTGCGCATCTACAACGTGTTGATGCAACTCGTCGCGGTTCCGGTGATTCAGGGCGGAGCGGGCAACGTGGCAGGGGGTCAGCCGCTGCAGAACGTGTTGATACCGTGTGGCCAGTACGTAGCGTACTGGAACGGGAACTATCTCAACACGTCAAAGGAGGCAGCTTCGGGCGTGTATTTGTACAGGCTCGAGGTCGATGGACATCAGTTGCTGAACAAGATGATCGTGATGAAGTAGCACACAGAGACGCCCGGGCGATGTCCGGGCGTTTTTGCGTGCTGCTTCGGATGCTAGGTGCTAGGTGCTAGGTGCTAGATGCTAGATGCTAGATGCTAGATGCTGGATGATGGATGCTAGCTGATGGATGTGCGGTCATGCCTGCCTGCGGGAGTGCCGGGAACCTTCAACGAGGCGATTATCTTTCATCCCGCCTCGGGGAGCCGCCGCGGCCCACACGCGTCAACCTTTCGAACGGAGTCAGTCGATGCCGACCATCACCGCCCGCGCCCGGCGCATCGCGCTCGCGCTTTCCGTCATATTCACGGCCGCCTGCGCGACGAGCAAGACGCCGAACCCCGCGAGCGCGCCGTCGCCCTCGGCATCGGCCGCCGCCGCGACATCGACCCCCATCACCGTCTCGCCGTCGACGCCCATCAAGGAGTTCGGGACGATGTGGACCTTCGACGACCCGCCGCTCCAGTACTGGAAGGCGCGCTACGGCTTCGAAGCGACTCCTGAATTCCTCGACCACCTGCGCCTCTCCGCCGTGCGCATCCCCGGCTGCTCGGCGTCGGTCGTCTCGGCCGACGGCCTCGTGATGACCAACCATCACTGCGGTCGCAGCTGCACCACCGCGATGTCGCCGAAGGACTCGAATTACATGACGACCGGGTTCGTGGCGCCGGCGATGGGCGACGAGAAAAAGTGCCCCGACATGTACGCCGACCAGCTCCAGTCGATGGAGGACGTGACCGGCAAGATCCAGAACGCGATCACTGCAGCGACGCCGGCCGAGCAGGCGGCCCAGCGCACGGCGGAGATCAACCGCGTGCAGCAGGAGTGCGGACGCAGCGCCGGGATGGTGTGCCAGGTGGTGACGTTCTACCAGGGCGGCCGCTACTCGCTCTATCGCTACAAGCGCTACACCGACCTGCGCCTCGTCATGGCTCCCGAGGAACACATCGCGTTCTTCGGCGGCGATCCCGACAACTTTACCTATCCGCGCTGGGACCTCGACCTGACACTGCTCCGCATCTACGACAACGGGCAGCCGCTCAAGGCGCAGCACTATCTCAAGTGGAGCGCCGCCGGCGCCGCCGAGGACGAGCTGGTGTTCGTGGTGGGCAACCCCGGCACCACGGGCCGGCTCAACACGATGGCGCAGATGGCGTACCTGCGCGACGTCGCGTACCCGAGCTCGACCAGCTCAAGCGGCAGGACGCGGTGCTCAAGGCGCTCTCCGCCAACGGGGATGCCGAGACGAAGAAGCGCTACCAGGACGCGATCTTCGGGATGGAGAACTCGATCAAGGCCATCACCGGCTACCGCTCGGGACTGCTCGACTCGTCGATCATGGCGCGCAAGGCGGCGTTCGAGCGCGATTTCCGCGCGCGGATCGACTCCAAGCCCGAGACGAAGGCGAAGTTCGGTGGTGCGTGGGACGCAATCGCCGCTGCCAATGCGGAGCGCGCGTCGTTCGCCACGCAGGCGCGTTTCCACGCGCCAACCGGCTCGACGGTCCTCACGCTCGCGCTGAACATCGTGCGGGTGGCGGTCGAGGAGCCGAAGCCCGATTCGATGCGCCTGGCGGCGTTTCGCGCGCCGAACGCACTCGCGAACGCCAAGGCGCAGATCGCGCGCAACACGACGGTCGACATGGCGCAGGAGCGCGGCTTCCTCACCACGCAGTGGCAGGCGGCGCTGGCCGTCCTCGGCCCCAACGATCCGTTCATGAAGGCGGCGCTCGGTGGCAAGACGCCGGCAGAGGCGGTGAAGGCGCTGTTCGACGGCACGAAGATGACCGACGCCGCGGCCCGCAAGGCACTGCTCGACGGCGGCATCGCGGCGGTGAACGCGAGCGCCGACCCGATGATCGTGCTCGCGCGCACGCTCGAGCCGCTGCAGCGCGCACTCTCGCTGCGCAGCACCGCGCTGGCGGCGACGCTCGCGAACAACGGCGAGAAGATCGGGCAGGCGATCTACGCGGCGTACGGCACCATGCTGCCGCCCGACGCGACATTCACGCTGCGGATCACCGACGGCGTGGTGAAGGGCTACCCGATGAACGGCACCATCGCGCCGTACAAGACGTCGTTCTACGGACTTTACGCGCGGGCCGCGGAGTTCGACGACAAGGAGCCGTTCGCGCTGCCCAGGCGCTGGATGGACGCGCGCGGCCGCCTCGACATGACCACACCGCTCGACTTCGCGCACACCAACGACATCATCGGCGGCAACTCGGGGAGCCCCGTGGTGAACCGCCGCGGCGAAGTGGTCGGGCTCATCTTCGACGAGAACATCGAGGCATTGCCGAACAACTTCATCTTCACCGATGACGTCGCGCGTTCCGTGTCGGTGCACTCGCGCGCCATTCCGGTGGCGCTGCGCGCGGTGTACGACGCCGGGCGCATCGCCGACGAGCTCGAGGGGAAGAAACCGTGAGGATGGAGCCGGCCACGGTCGACGACTTCCTGCCGCCCCGGCGCGATGTACGGAGTTTCCTGCCAGCCATCGCGCCACAAAGACATACTTTGGACGGTACTGAAGTTGCTCCGTTGCTCGAGCATCTAGCATCCAGCCGCCGGCTTCTAGCATCCGGCCTCCAGCATCTCCCATCCAGCGTCTGAGCATGCTCAACCCCGACCGCCTCACCGTAAAGTCCTCCGATGCCATCAACGACGCGCTCTCGCTCGCGCGCCGCGAAGGCAATCCGCTCGTGCACGACACCCATCTCCTGCGCGTGCTCCTCGACCAGGACGAGGGGATCGTCGCGCCTATCCTCCAGAAACTCGGCGTCACGATTCCGGCGCTCGCGGAGGCGATCGACCGCGAGATCGCGCGCTATCCCAAGCAGAGCGACGCGAGCCCGACGCTCTCGCGCGAGCTGTCGAACGTCGTGGATCAGGCCGAGAAGCAGGCGAAGGCGTTCGGCGACGAATTCGTTTCCACCGAGCATCTGCTCCTCGCGCTCGCGGGCACCAAGGGCGCGGAAAGTGTCGGGCTGCTGCGCGACGCGGGCGTCACGCCCAAGGGGCTCGCCGACGCGGTGAAGACCGTGCGCGGCGCGCACAAGGTGACCGACCAGAATCCTGAGAACCAGTACCAGGCGCTGCAGAAGTTCACGCGCGACCTCACCGAGATGGCGCGGAAGGGAAAGCTCGATCCGGTCATCGGCCGCGACGAGGAGATCCGCCGCGTGATCCAGGTGCTCTCGCGGCGCACCAAGAACAACCCGGTGCTCATCGGGGAGCCGGGCGTCGGCAAGACGGCCATCGCCGAAGGGCTCGCCCAGCGGATCGTGAACGGCGACGTCCCCGAGTCGCTCAAGAACAAGCGGCTCGTCTCGCTCGACATGGGCGCGCTCATCGCCGGCGCGAAGTACCGCGGCGAGTTCGAGGAGCGCCTCAAGGCCGTGCTCAAGGAGATTACCACGGCCGAAGGGCAGTTCGTGATGTTCATCGACGAGATGCACACGCTGGTCGGCGCGGGGAAGGCCGAAGGATCGATGGACGCGAGCAACATGCTGAAGCCGATGCTCGCCCGTGGAGAATTGCGCGTGGTCGGCGCGACCACGCTCGACGAGTACCGCAAGAACATCGAGAAAGACGCGGCGCTCGAGCGGCGCTTCCAGCCGGTGTACGTGGGCGAGCCGAGTGTCGAGAACACCATCGCGATCCTGCGCGGCCTCAAGGAGCGCTACGAGTCGCATCACGGCGTGCGCATCACGGACGGCGCGATCGTCGCCGCGGCGACGCTTTCGAATCGCTACATCGGCGACCGTTTCCTTCCCGACAAGGCCATCGACCTGGTGGACGAGGCCGCGAGCCGCCTGCGCATCGAGATCGACTCGCTGCCGCAGGAGATCGACGTCGTGGAACGCCGGGTCGTGCAGCTCGAGATCGAGCGGCAGGCGCTGCAGAAGGAAAAGGACGCGGCGTCGAAGGAGCGCCGCGCCGTGATCGAGCGCGACTTGGCCGATCTCAAGGAGCAGGCATCGTCCATGCGGGCGCAGTGGCAGAACGAGAAGAACGCGCTCGGCGGCGTCGGCAAGCTCAAGCAGCAGCTCGAGGAGGCGCGCATCGAGGTCGACCGGGCCACGCGTTCGGGCGATCTCGGCAAGGCGGCCGAGATCCAGTACGGCACGGTGCCCAAGCTCGAGGCCGAACTGCGCGACACGGAGTCGAAGCTCGCGTCGCAGCAGGCGGGAGGCGCGCGCTTCCTCAAGGAGGAGGTCGGCGCCGACGACATCGCCGAGATCGTCGCGCAGTGGACCGGAATTCCGGTCACGCGGATGATGGAGAGCGAGAAGGAGCGCCTCACCAAGCTCGACACCGAGCTCGCGCGCCGCGTGGTCGGGCAGCCCGAGGCGGTGCACGCCGTCGCGAACGCCGTGCGGCGTTCGCGTGCGGGGCTGCAGGATCCCAGCCGACCGATCGGCTCGTTCATCTTCCTCGGCCCCACGGGCGTGGGCAAGACGGAGACCGCGCGCGCCCTCGCCGAATTCCTGTTCGACGACGAGCAGGCGATGGTGCGCATCGACATGTCGGAGTACATGGAGAAGCACGCGGTCGCGCGGCTCATCGGCGCGCCGCCCGGTTACGTCGGGTTCGAGGAGGGCGGGCAGCTCACCGAGGCGATCCGCCGCCGTCCGTACGCCGTGCTCCTGTTCGACGAGATCGAGAAGGCGCACGCCGACGTGTTCAACATCCTCCTGCAGATTCTCGACGACGGGCGGCTCACCGATTCACAGGGCCGCACGGTGGACTTCCGCAACACCGTGGTCATCATGACCTCGAATATCGGTGGAACGGCGATCCTCGAGCAGGGCACCGAGGACTGGGCGCTCGTCGAGACGATGGTGACGCAGGCGCTGCGGGGACATTTCAAGCCGGAGTTCCTGAACCGCGTGGACGATATCATCGTGTTCCATCCGCTCGGCGAGGCCGACATCGAGCACATCGTCGATCTTCAGCTCGCGCGCATGGACAAGCTGCTCGCCGAGAAGAAGATCACGCTCGAGTTCACGCCCGAGGCCAAAGCGCTGCTCGCGCGCGACGGCTACGAGCCGGCGTTCGGCGCGCGGCCGCTGAAGCGCGCGATCCAGCGGCTGGTGCAGAATCCGCTCGCGATGGCCGTGCTCGAGGGGAAGTTCACGGACGGCGATCGCGTGAAGGCCGTGGTGCGCGGAAACGCGCTCGAGTTCACCAAGGCGTAGGCGGCGCGCGAAGATGACGACCTCTCGCGCGAAGCGGGACGAAGCCTGGATGCGGCTCGCGCTCGACGAGGCGGAGGACGCCGCCGAGTCGGGCGAGGTGCCGGTGGGGGCGGTCATCGTAAAGGATGGCGAGGTCGTCGCGCGCTCGGGCAACGCAAGCGTTTCCTCGGCGGACGCCACGGCGCACGCAGAACTGCTCTCGATCCAGTCCGCCTCGGTCGTGCTCGGCGATCAGAGGCTCGAGGGATGCACGCTCTACGTGACGCTCGAGCCGTGCGCGATGTGCGCGGGGGCGATCGTGCTCGCGCGCGTGGATCGCGTGGTGTTCGGTGCGTGGGACATGAAAGCGGGGATGGCGGGATCGGTTGCGGACCTGCTGCGGCATCCCAAGCTCAATCACCGGCCGGAGGTGAAGGGCGGGGTGATGGAGGCGGAATGCGGGAAGGTGCTTTCGGCTTTTTTCAGGGAGAAGCGCTCGCAGCCGTCTTGAAAAGCGAGTAGCTGGTTACTTGTTGGTTGGTTAATGGTATGGGAATTGGTCTTCGCGCGGCTTGGCGTCGAGCGGCTCGGAGTCCTGACCATCGACCTCAGTTAACCAACCAACCAAAAACCATATAACTCGTCGTTCGTTGCCCCGCGTGCCTCCCGTCGCGTTGACTAAGGTCTTTCCGAGGCCTAATTTTCTCCGGCTACGAAATTGTTGGACAGGTGGCCGAGTGGTTGAAGGCACCGGTCTCGAAAACCGGCGTACCGGCAACGGTACCGTGAGTTCGAATCTCACCCTGTCCGTTAAAGAACAATCCGCATCCCGCATCGCCGTATTCGCGAGTACGATGCGGGATGCGGACTGTTGTTGTAGGACGGGTGGCCGAGTGGTTTAAGGCGCACGCCTGGAAAGTGTGTGTACGTGAAAGCGTACCGTGAGTTCGAATCTCACCCCGTCCGTCGAAGAGAAAGCCCCGAATACGGTATCTCGTATTCGGGGCTCTCTTGTTCAGCGTGGTGATCTTGCGGTGAGTTATGACGTGGATGCCACGCGCTTGCCGATCAGATCGAGCCGTAGTGCCAAGGACGAGGGGGCCACCCGCCCGCTCCTCGGCCGTCTACACTCGCGAGTGAACTGGACGGCCGTGGCTCCTGTGGGCACCTTTCGGCGATGCCCTATTCCTCTGAAGGCGTGTCGCCCGACGTCGCCGAGCTTCAGGCACGGCGCTACCGCTCGATGAGTGCCGCTGAAAAACTCAGGTGCGCCGACGCCCTCTGGGAGTTGGCCTGGGACGCAACGAAAGCGGGCGTGCGCATGCGACGCCCGGCCGACGACGAGGCCGCCGTCACGCGGGTGGCACGCCTGATCTTCGATCGTGCGGCCGACTGACCTGATCGCGCTGTTCGCACCCCGATTCGATGCCTCGGGCACCGAGTGGATGATTGCGGGCGGCGTGGCAGCGATCGTCTACGGCGAACTGCGGTTGACGCAGGCCCTCGATATCGTCGCCTCTTTTTCACCGACGGATGCGGACCGATTCGCCCGGCAGTTTCCCGTGACGGAGTACTACTGTGCTCCGCCAGAGGCGATTGCCCAAGAGGCGAGCCGGGATGCCTACGGCCACTTCAATGTGATGCACCTCGAAACCGGTGCGCGAGCCGACGTGTACCTCGCGGGAAAGGACGCGCTGGCTCGGCGCGGACTCGCGGCACGCCGAACGGTCCAGCTGCTCGGACGAACGGTGCCCATCGCGCCGCCAGAGGATGTGATCCTCCACAAGCTGCGATTCGTGCAGCAGGGTGCGAGCGACCGGCACCTGCGCGACATACGCGCCATGCTGCGGGTGCTGGGCGACAGTATCGACCGTGATGCGCTCGCGCGCGATGTTGCTGAACTCGGCCTGACGGCGGAGTAGCCGCGATGGAAGCGCAGCGCGACTGATGACACGTCCAGGGTCGAGGCGCGATGACCAACCAGACCGACCGCCTCAATACGGTCCTCGCGGGCCGCTCCCGCATCGAGCGCGTTAGTTCCTCGCAGCGCTCCCGACCGATTATCTTTCACCTGTGATCAAGTCGCCCGGTCCCGTGCACGACATTCGCGTTCGCGAAGAGCGCGCCTCATACGACCGCCTCGGCTACGAAGGAGCGCTGGACGTGTTTCTCGCGCTCTGGAGCGAGGCCCGGCACCTGAACCCCGATGTCGGCGCCGATTGGCTCGATGACGTGCAATGCGACGTCGCCGTCGCCCGCACGCTGCATGGCCTCGCGCCAACCGTCTGATCTCGAGCGCCTGTTGGCGGCGCTCACGGCGGAACTCGGAGCGCGTCAGCTTCCGTTCATGCTGATCGGCGGACAGGCCGTGCTGCTGCACGGTAGTCCCCGGCTCACCGAAGACATCGACATCACGCTGGGGGTGGAACCGGATGCGCTCCCGGTTCTCCTGAAGGCATGCACCGCGCTCGGCCTCACCTCTCTTCCGGTGAGCGTGGTCGAGTTCGTCGCCGAGACATTCGTGCTTCCGGTGCGCCACGAAGCGACGCGGCTTCGCGTGGATTTCATCTTCTCCTCCACACTCTATGAGCGTCAAGCGATTGCACGCGCACACCCCGTGTCCATCGGTGGCGCACTCGTGCCGTTTGCCGCGCCGGAAGACCTGATCATCCACAAATTGTTCGCGGGCCGGCCGCGCGATCTCGAGGACGTGCGTGGAGTCGTGCGGCGGAAGGGCCACGCGCTCGACTGGCGTTACGTGGAGCGATGGGCGCGCGAGTTTGCATCTGTGCCCGGGCGCGAAGGACTTCCCGAGGCCGTGCTCGAGTTGCGGAAGCTCGCGGGGAAAGCGCCGAAGTAGCCGCGTACCGTGCCATACCACGAACTGTCTCCCACCCGACCCGACATGCGCCGGACCGCCATGGTACTGATGTTCCTCCTCGCCGCGCAGCTCGCCGCGCCGCTCGCCGCGCAGCAGCCGCGCGCCGCTGATCCTTCGCTCCTGACCGTCGAGCGCATCTTCGCGTCGCGCGACTTCCGTGAGGACAGGA
>OCZT010007103.1_pt1 | contig 11019 bp, 9 predicted proteins | sample 1539031 | NCBI WGS metagenome assembly OCZT01 (sample SAMEA3539308, study PRJEB22396) | soil metagenome | biome: tundra; feature: field; material: soil | place: USA | collected 2010-05 | depth 0.15 m
GGCGACGTTATTGTTTGCGCCACAACCGCTTGCTTACGCGCGCGGCTCCGTACGGTGCCGATTCGGAGCCGCGAACGTCAGAGAGCGGATGCGCAATTACTTATGACGTTCTGTTTACTTCAGCGCGCCTGCCAACAGGAACACCAGCGGGGCGTTCCAGTTGATGGCTACTTCGTTTGCCGCGTAGGCCTCCTGATCGTCGATGTACGCCTTGGCGGGCGGCAGACTGGCGGGCACCTTGGCGCGCATGGTGGGATCGCTGCGGCCGCTGTTGGGACCTCCGACAAGGAAGCCGGGCCACGGCTCGGCGATACCGTCCGCCCCGCTCGGGCGGTGGTGCGGATGGTGCGGCGGATTTGCGCCCACCCACGTCACATACGACATCGAAAACGGGTTTCTGCCGAGCAGGTAGTGCAGGTTGTCGAGCGCCGTTTGCACGTAGCGCGGATCGCTCTTGAAGGCGTTCGCCACCAGCAGTTGCATACCGTAGTTGGCGGCCCCGCTGTTGGAACCCCAGTTGTAGTCCCGTGTGGTCATGCTGTCGCGGTACCCCAGGGCGGCCGTGCGCGTCACAATCTCGTCCGCCGCCTTCAGCGAGGCCTCGCGGATGGCGCCCGCGGCCTCGGCGTTCTGGCCCTTGCCGAGCACGTAGGTCCACAGCCCCAGGTTCGCCACGTTGCCCCAGGACTGCGGGCCGGTGGCGCGAATGGAGTTCTTGAAATCGCCGTAGTGGTCCAGAAAATACTTCTCGTAGACCGCGTCGCCGGTGGAGCGCGCCAGTTCGGCCGCCGCCCAAAGGCGCTCGTCCGCGCAGTTATTGTCGCCGTAACCGCCCGTCGAGATGCCCTGGGGATTGTTGAATCGTACGTTGGGGTTCTTGTCGAGCCACGTCCACGCCTGGCGCGCCGCGCGCAAGCACTGCGCCGCGTAATCCGGCTGGAAGGGCTTGTAGGCCCGCGCGGCCACCGCCATCACGGCGGCCAGATCGCCCGTGGCGCAGGAACTCTTGAACGGCTCCTGGCCCGTCCCCACAACGTAGCTCACCAGATCGTCCTTCTCTGGCATGATGAACGGGCAGAACTTCTCGCTGGTCTGCTTGTGCCAGACTCCTCCGTCCTCATCCTGCATGGAGAGCATCCAATCGAGATTCCATTTGATCTCGTTGAGAATGTCCGGCGTACTGTTGCCGGATTCGGGGATGTTCAGGTTGACGCTCTTCACGCGGTCGGCGAACATCTCCCAGGTCCACAGCAACGTGCCGGTGGTGATCCCGGAGTTCACCACGTAGCGGCCGTAGTCGCCCGCGTCGTGCCAGCCCTTGGCGGACATCCGCGTGCCGGATTTGCCGGAAGACGCGTGCCACGCGGCCAGCAGGTGACAGGCGGCGTGCCGATAGCCGGGGAATTCGGGCCCCAGGTCCACCGCCGTGCCGCATCGCTGCCCGTAATAGGAGCGCATGGCAAGGTAGAACGCGCGCCCGTAGACGTTCGCGTCGATGGCGAACTCCCAGCTCCTGCCCACGCCTGGCACTTCCAGGTAGTACTTGCCGGCCGTTCGGAAGGCGCTGAAATCGCCCGCCTGGACGCTGTCTCCGGAATCCGGATCGGCCACCGCCGCGCCCAGCTTTCCGCGGAATACGACGGCCCCGCCGGAAACGCGCCGAACGGTGAAATCGCTAGCAGGACGCTCGGCGGCCACCAGCGCTACCTTCGGAGCGCCGGGCTGGTACCCCACTTGATCGACCTTGATCGCAGCGCTGGGAGCGACGGGCTGGCCGCCCGTCTGACCGGCGCCGGACAATCCGAAAACCAGCGCGGCGAGGACTGCGAGGAGAAGAACCATGATCGGCTTCATACGCCACCATTCTAGCTTCGGTCGCGTGCGGTGGGCAGGGAGTTATCTGAAGCCGCTCTCATTCTTCCCGCAGCGCAGCCATCGGATCGATCCGGGTGGCCCGCCGCGCCGGCACATAGCAGGCCACCAGGGCGATCCCGGCGAGCAGCAAAGGCGCTCCCACCAGCAGGACCGGGTCGTAGCCTCGCACGCTGGCCACGCTGAAGAAGAGGCTGGACATCGCCCGTATTGCCGGCAACGCGAACGCCAGGCCGGCCAGCGTGCCCACCGTCACTAGCGTCGCCCCTTCCTTCATCACCAGCGCCAGCACGTCGCGCTTCTGGGCGCCCAGCGCCATGCGAATGCCGATCTCGTGCCCGCGCTTCGCCACCGAATACGCGGTCATGCCGGCCAGCCCGACCGAGGCCAGAACCAGGCCGAACCGGACAGTGACTCCGGAGGAAATCCTGTTCTACAGAACGCTCACGTGGATTCGGGGGTCTGGCAAACGCAGCCCGGCGGGCATCCTCAACGCTCCCGAGCACCGGCCGATCCTCGAGACGTTCACCTCGGGGGCGTTTCTGCCGCTCGCGGAAGATCCGGATCGCGAAATCGTGTTTGGCCGGGCCGGGGACGGGCGTGGGGAATGGCAGTTGACGGCGGAAAAGTTCAAAGCACTCCATCGGGCCCCGCTTCTCAAGATCGTGATGAATTTCCGCATCCAGAAGGTGGACGCCACCCATTGTTCGCTCACGACGGAAACCCGGGTCTATGCGGCCGGCCCGCAGGTCCTGCGGGGGTTCGCCACGTATTGGCGGATGATTTATCCCGGAAGCGCGTTGATCCGGCGCATGTGGTTGCGCGCAATCAAGTTACGGGCGGAGGCGGCGCCGGATGCCGACCCGGCTTCCGGCGCGGGGCGGCGGCCAGTTCCGAGGCGGGGCGCCAGCGTCACATTGCGGCGAGGGCGGCCCGGCCGCTTTCGAGGGCGGTGGCTTGATCCCGGCGGCGAATGGCGCTGGCCATCGACTTGACGTGAGGCATGGCCCGGATCAACTTCTCCGAGTCCGGGACGCGCGCCGGCCACTTGGCATCCGAGCGATCCGTCTTGTATGGCTTGTACGACGGCGCGGACATCTGGTGCATCTCGTAAAGCGCCTGGTTGCAGGATTCGATCTGGCCGTCCCATGACCCGTCGTCCGCCGTTTCCAGCGTCCTCAGGATGCCTTGCAGTAGCGTCTTGGTGCTATCGTACAACATGGTAAGCCTCATTTCGTCGGTAGATGTAGTGTCGAACCGGAGCCTTGGGCCGGCTCTGGCAACACCCAAACAGCCAAGCTGGGTCGGCGGGACAAGTCAATAATGCTATTGTAGCACACCGGCACTCGTGTTACACTAGAAGTCGATTTGATGATTTCGCCGATTCCAGGTCGACTTTTCTAGCGTCTCTACTCCCGCTACTTTCGTCCGCCCTCCAAATTAGCCTGCCTTCAAATCTGTAAAGGATAAACTAACGATGAAAAATATTTATGTTGGGAACCTCAGCTTTGGGGCTACCGAAGACTCCGTTCGTGCGCTTTTCGAAACGCACGGGACGGTTGGACGCGTGAACATTTGCACGGACCGCGACACTGGGCAACCCAGAGGTTTCGGATTTGTCGAGATGTCTAACGATGGCGAAGGCGAGAAGGCGATCGCGGCGCTGAACGGCACGGACCTGGACGGCAGGACGCTGAGCGTCAACGAAGCCCGCCCGAAGACCGAGCGTTCCGGCGGCGGTGGCGGCGGATACGGACGGAAGCGCTGGTAAGCTTTTCAGCGTAGCGGCCCCGATCCGGATGGAATTGCCGGATCGGGGCTGTAACATCGGAGCCTTGTGTGCGGCCCCGCGGAATGCTACCGTAGTCTTCCGAAGACGCCGGAACCTGCCCGGTTATCAGGCAAACAGATCCGTTTAGGTTAATCTGGCGGCGGGAGGACTTTCATGCGACGTTTACTCACCTTCATTCTCTTATCGGCCATCGGCGCCTGCGCCCAGATTCCCAGCGCGCTCGACGCCGATCCCACTGGTTGGAAGGACATCATGCCCGCTCCTTCCTTTGAAGGCTGGACGAGGCTCCCCTTCATGTCGACCGCGCCCATGGACGCGGTATCGCAGTGGAAAGTGGATACCACCAACCATGTGCTCCTCTGCGAAGGCAACCGCGGCCATGAGTGGCTGCGCTACGACAAGGAACTGGCCAACGCGATCTTCCACGCGGAGTACCGCTTCACGAAGATCGAGGGCGGCAAGGGTTACAACAGCGGCGTGATGCTTCGTAACAGCGCGGACGGCGCGGTCTACTTCCAGGCCCAGGCCGGGGAAGAAGGGACGGGGTGGCTGTTCGGCAGCAGCATGATCGGCGGCCAACCGCAACGCTTCAACCTGCGGTCCGAAATGAAGGAGAACCGCGTCAAACCGGCCGGCGAATGGAACGTTTTCGAAGTGCGGGCCGAGGGACCCAAGATGTCCGTCTGGGTCAATGGCGGCGTAACCACGGAGAAGGCCGATATCACCGTGCTGAAGGGCTACGCGGGCCTAGAAGCCGAGGGCTACCGCATCGAGTTCCGGAACATCAAGCTGAAGGAACTGAAGTAATAACCGGGCAACCGCTCCCTGACGGTCGCGGCTCCGCTCCGGGTTGCGACCGTCATTCCGAGCCGCAACCGTCAGGGAGCGGTTGGCCTCAAGCTACCGCGTCAATCTCCGGGTACGGCCGCTCGCGCCGGCTCGGGACTCCGGCGCGCCCACCACCCCTCGAACTTCTCTCCGAGGTCGTCGAGGAAGGTGTAGACCACCGGTACTGCCACGAGCGTCAGCAGCGTGGACGTGATCAAGCCGCCGATCACGGCGCGGGCCATCGGCGCCCGGAACTCCGCCCCGGCCCCCCATTCGAAGGCCAGGGGGAGCATGCCGAAAATCATCGCCAGGGTGGTCATGAGAATCGGACGCAGCCGCACCCGCGCCGCCACAATCAGGGCATCGCGCCGCGACAAACCCTCCCGGCGCTGCACGTTCGCGAAGTCCACCAGCAGGATGGCGTTCTTGGTCACCAGCCCCATCAGCAGAATCACCCCGATCATCGACATGATGTTCAGCGTGTCCTTCACCAGATACAGCATCCCGGCCACGCCCACCAACGACAGCGGCAGCGAAAGCATGATGGCGAAAGGCTGCAGGAAGCTGCGGAACTGCGAAGCCAGAACCGCATAAATCAGCACTACCGCCAGCAGCAGGGACTGTATGGCGTACCCAAAGCTCTCCGCCATATTCTCGGCCTCGCCCGTGTAGTCGATGCGGTAGCCCGGCGGAAGGTGGAGCCCGGCGGCGCGCTGTTTGATATCGTTCACCACCTCGCCGAGCGACCGTCCTTCCGTGCCCGCGCTGATGCGGATTTCGCGCAACAGGCCGCGCCGGCGGATCTTGGAGGGCGCGGCGCCGGTTTCGAGACGCGCCACCTGACTGGCCGGGACCAGCGCGCGCCCGCCCTGCCCGGGCAGGTCCAGCCCCAGCAAGTCGATGGCGCGGGTACGGTCCGAGCGTTCCACGCGCAGGCGGACGTCGTAGCTGTCGCCATCCGGGTCTTCGAATTGCGAGACCACCTCACCCGCCACCAGTCCCCGCATGGTGGATGCGACCGTACCCAGGTCGAGCCCCAGATCGCCCGCGGCATTGCGGTTCAATGCGATGCGCACCTCGGTCTGCGGCTGCTCTTCGCTGGTGTCCACGTCCATGGCGCCGGGGATCTTTGCGGTTACCGCCATCACCTGTTCCGCGAGCGGCGCCAGGGGCCCGAGTTCGGCGCCCCGCACGCTGATCTGAATCGGTTTCTCGCCGCCCCCGATCTGGTCCGCTTCTTCAATCGACGTACGTACCGCGCGGAACCGCGCCAACTGGCGCCGGACTTCCGGTTTGATGAGGCTGTAGTGCTCGCGTGTCTTGCGCGCCGTAAGCCGTACGAAAATGTTGCCCTCGTTGATCGGCTTGGCGGCGTTGCCGCCGATCGTTGTGTACGTGTAAGCCACCGCGGGATTGTGCCGGATCTCCGCTTCCAGTTCCCGCGCGATCTCCGCGGACCGGTCCAGGCTGATGCCCGGCGCCGCCTTGTAGGACACCTGGAACTGCCCGGGATCGGCGCTCGGCATGAACGCCGAGCCGAGTTTGCCGAACAGCGAGAAGCTCGAAACCACCGCCGCGACGGCCACCAACACCACCGCCCAGCGATGCGAAAGCGACCATCCCAGCGCGGAGCCAATCACGTTCTGGAGCTTGTCCACCTGGTCGTTGATCTTGCCGAGCCCGCGTCCGAACCAGGAGCGCGGAACGTTCGGGTCGGCCGCCGGATCGTACCAGCGGGAGGAAAGCATCGGGTCCAGCGTGAAGCTGACGTAAAGCGAGATCAGCACGGCGAACCCCACCGTGATGCCGAATTGGAAAAAGAATCGCCCGATGATTCCGCCCATGAACGCCACCGGCACGAATACCGCGATGATGGTGAACGTGGTAGCCATGACAGCCAGCCCGATTTCGGCCGTGGCCTCGCGCGCCGCCGTGAAGTGGTCGGCCCCGGCGTGCATGTGGCGCACGATGTTTTCGCGCACCACGATGGCGTCGTCGATCAGCAGCCCGATGGCCAGCGACAGGCCCATCAGCGTGAGGATATTGAGGGTGAACCCCATGACCCGCATGATGATGAACGTGCTAATCACCGAAACCGGCAGCGCCGTCCCGGTGATGACGGTGCTCCGCCAACTGTTCAGGAACAGGAACACGATCAGCACGGTCAGGATGCCCCCGAGCACGAGCGTGACCTGCACGTCGTTCACCGAGTCGCGAATGAATGTGGAGCGGTCCACCACCTTGCGCAAGCGGATGTGCGCCGGCAGTTCCGAGTTGATCTCCTGGATCGCCTGCTCGATGTTGTCGGCCACCTCCACCGTGTTGGCGCCGGACTGCTTCACCACGTCGAGCGAAAGCCCGGGCCGTCCGTCGATCAACGAGGCGCTACGCCTCTCCTCGATGCCGTCCACTATCCGCGCCACCATCGGAAGAAAAATCGGCGTGCCGCCGCGGAACGAAACAATCAGGTGGTCGAACCCCTCGACGGAGCGGAACTTGCCGGAGACCCGGACCAGTGGCTCCTGGCGGCCCTGCTCCAGCTTTCCCGCCGGAAGGTCCTTGTTCTCGCGCTCGATCGCCTGCTCTACCTGCGCGTACGTGAGGCCGTAGGATTTCAGCTTGTCGCGGTCGAGGAAAACCTGGATCTCGCGGCGCGCCTGTCCGATCAGGTTGACCTGCCCGACCCCCGCCACCGTTTCAAGCCGTTTCTGGAGGGTCTTCTCGGCCAGCGAGGAGAGCACTTTGATGTCCGCCGTCTGGCTTTCCACCGCGATCGACACGATGGGCACGGCATTCAAGTCGATCCGTTGAATCACCGGCTCCTTCATGTCGGTGGGGAAATTGGTCCGTATGGCGTTGATCTTGGCCTGCGCATCCTGCTGGGCATCGTTGATGCGGGTACCGAGCCGGAATTCCACCACGATCGCGGAGAGACCCTCGGTGGTGGTCGAATCGATGTGCTTCACGCCGGAAATGGTGTTCAGCGTCTCTTCGATGCGCTTGGTGACCTCGCGTTCTACCGTCTCCGGCGAGGCGCCGGGATACTGCGTCTGCACCGTCAGCACCGGCAGGTCCACGTCCGGGAACTGGTCGATGGCCAGTTCGCGATAGGAGAAAACACCGAGCGTGACCAGCGTCACGGCCAGCATGGTGGCCAGCACCGGCTGCTTGATGGAAAGATCGCTCAGAAACATGCGTTAGCTCCGCGCCTTCACGCGCACGCCTTCCGCAATTTCGATGCTTTGTTCGGAGATGAGCGCGTCGCCGGCCTTGAGGCCTTCCACGATCTCCAGTTTGCCCTCGCGCTCGCGGCCGATCCGCACGGCGCGCCGGACCGCCTTGCCATCCACCAACACGAAGACATAGGACGACTTCGCCGAACGGTCGTCGCGATAGACGGCCGCCGAGGGGATCACAATCGCCCGGGCGGTGCTCCCGGTGAGAATCTCGCCTTCCGCGAACATCCCGGCCTTCAACTTGCTCCCCGGATTCGGAACCTGAATCCGCACCTTGGCCGAGCGCGTTTCGGCATCGACGGCCGGCGCCATTTCCACCACCTGCCCCTCGAAGGTCTCGCCGGGATAGCTATTCACCGAGAAGGTGACGCGCTGGCCGGTCCGTATGGGCCCCAGGCCGGCCGAAGCGACCGGGCTTTCCAACTCCAGACGGCCGTTATCCACAACCGTAAACAGCGCCGTGGGCGCTTCCACGTAGGCTCCCTTGTTGATGAACTTCTTCTGAATCACGCCGGCGATGGGAGACTGGATCACCGCGTCGCGCACGCGCTTCTGGGCCACATCAACCGCCGCGCGGGCTTCTTCGCATTGCGCCGCCGCGACGGCCGCCTGCGCTCTGGCGTCCTGTTCGGCGAGTTGCGCCGCCTTGAGGTCTTTATCGGTGATGCCGCCGGATTTCAACAGGTTCTGCGCCCGCTCCAGTTCCGACAGGCTGTGAGCTTCCATAAGCCGCACGCGCTCCAGGGTGGCGTCGGCGACCTTCGAAGCGGTCTGCGCCTGGCGCAACGCAAGCTGGTAGTTTTCGTCGTTCACCCACACCACGGCTTCGCCCGCAGCCACGCTATCGCCCTCCTCCTTATCGAACCGCGTGATGCGGCCGATGATCTCGGCCTTGATGTCCACTCGCGCATTCGATACCAGCGTGCCCGTCACGGATACGGTGGCCAAAAACGGTTCCGCGGCTACGGTCACCACCGAGGCGGCCACGGGCGGCGGCTCCACGGCGGCCCTTTGAACCTGCGCGGCGCGGCAGCCCGCGAACAGCGCGGCGGCTGCCGGTATGACGATAAGAAGAAAAGTGCGCATGGATTTCTACTCCCAGGGTTGCTCTCCCATGGTCCAGCGCAGGTTGGCGCGGGCCACGGAGCAGTCGTGCAGTCCGCGCAGCAGGTTGCTGCGCGCCACGGAAACGGCGGTTTGCGCGTCCACCACGTCGAGCGTGGTAGCCGCGCCGAACTTGTAGTTGTCTTGCGTCATTGCCAGCACTTTCTCCGCCTGGCTCACGTTGGCGCGCGCCGCGGCGATGGTCTCCGCCGCCGCCTGGAGTTCGTCGAAGCCTTGCTGGACGGCCAGCCGGATCTGCTGCTCGGCCTTCTCCCGATCCAGTTTCGCGGCCCTCTGGTTGGCGATGGCCTGCCATACCAGGCCGCTCCGTTTGAACCCGTCGAAGAGCGGGAACGTGAAGTTCACCGCGGCCGTCCAGCGCGTGAACTTGGGGTCGGCCAGATTCTGGGGAAGGCGCGAGGAAATGCCATAGCTGCCGGAAAAATCCGCACGCATCCGGTTTTCGGCGCCGGCCAGTTTGAGTTGCGTGGCCGCGCTCCGCTCCGCGATGCGCAGACGTTCCAACTCGGGACGCCGGCGGATGGCCTCCTGCTCCAACTCCGCGACGCCGGTCCGTTCCCAGGTCTTCTCCTCGAAATCGCCCGCCAGCTTGGTGGCGAAGTCCAACGGCCGACCGAGGTAGTAATTGAGCAGCGCGCGGGCCTGGCTGACCGCGTTCCCGGCCCGCACCAGATCGGGTGCGCCGTTCGCCACGGCCACCTCGGACCGAAGCGCATCCACTTCCGTGGCGACGCCATTCTGGTACAGCGTGCGAGCCATCGCGGCATGGCGTTTCTTCTGCTCTTGCGTCTCCGCTACCAGGCCGCGATAGCGCTCCGCCCACAGCAGGTCGTAGTAGGCCTTGACCGTGCCAAGGGCGACATCCTGCTGCGCGCGGTCGATCTCCGCCAGCGAGCCTTCCGCTTCGATGGAGGCCAGGCGCAACGCCGTCCCCACCTTGCCTTGGGTAAACAGCGGTTGCTTGACGGTGATGCCGTAATCGAACAGGTTCGCGGCGCTCGGAACCAACGCGTCGCGGAGTTCCGGCGGAAACTTATCGAGGCCGGAGGCGTTCAGCAGGCTGGGATCGCGCAGGCGGATCGCGTCCGAGACGAACTGAACGTCCGGTAACGCCTGCGCGCGTACTTCGCGGATCTTGCCTTTCAGAGCGTCGGCCGCGGCGCGCGCCTTGGCGACGTCCGGATGCCGTTCGACGGCCATCCGGACGGCTTCTTCCAGGGTAATGGCCGGTTCTTGGGCCGCGACCGGGCCCGCCAGAGAGCACAGCAGCAATACGTGCGGCAAACGGGACATAGGGAGTTCACCTGCGGGTCGCCGGGAAAATCACTCTCAAATAAGTACGCGCCAAACGCCCCCACGGTTCAGGGGCGTTTAAGACCTTATTATTAGTGTTGCCAGCCTCAAGACACTACTGTAGCATTCATGCTTCATGGTCGAGGCAGGCGCTGGCATTAGGTGGGGCGGGCCTCCCGGCCTGCCTTCGGTAGCGCTCATTCCACATGGTCGAAACAGGCGCTGAGCGGTTCGAAAGAGGACTTCTCGGCTGCGGATGAACACCGATCGAACAACGCAAAGATTCTGTTTTCAATCCGCAGCCTCTGAACGGGGATGAGGCCGAAAAAGCGGCGGTGGTCGCGAAAAACTTCGCCTAATGCCTGGAGATTTGGTGCGGATGAGAGGACTTGAACCTCCACACCCTTGCGGGTACATGGACCTGAACCATGCGCGTCTGCCAATTCCGCCACATCCGCACGTTGGGACTAAGACTCTATTTTTTCAGACCGCGAAGACGGAGTCAACGACCCTCGCGGTTGGCGCCGAAAACTAGATGACGTCCACGCCCATGCTGCGGGCGGTGCCTTCCACCGATCGCATGGCCGCCGCCACGTCGAAGCAGTTCAGGTCGGGCATCTTGATCTTGGCGATTTCTTCCACTTGCTGGCGCGTGATCTGGCCGACCTTGTTCTTGTGCGGCTCGGCCGAGCCCTTCGCCAGGTTCACGGCGCGCTTGATCAACACCGGGACCGGCGGCGTCTTGGTGATGAACGTAAACGAGCGGTCCGAGAAGATGGTGATCACCACCGGGATGATCAGGCCTTCCTGGTCCTTGGCGGACGTCTTGGCGTTGAACGCCTTGCAGAAATCCATGATGTTGACGCCCTGCGG
>OCZT010007104.1_pt1 | contig 11018 bp, 10 predicted proteins | sample 1539031 | NCBI WGS metagenome assembly OCZT01 (sample SAMEA3539308, study PRJEB22396) | soil metagenome | biome: tundra; feature: field; material: soil | place: USA | collected 2010-05 | depth 0.15 m
GCCGTTGTCAAAATGGTCGCGGGGATCATAGGTGGCGATGTTCGCGTCCATCCAAAGACTCTGGCGTTTCATGGTCGAGATGGCATTGGCAGGAGCAATGTCGCCGAGCGCCTCGTCAAAGATTGTGTTGTGAACACTGGCCGCGAAGCTGGGATCAAACTTGTCCCAGAAGGAGCGGCCCTTCACGTAATCGTTCAGTTCGCCCACGGGTTTAAATTGCCGGGAATTGACATACCAAAGATGATCGGAATTGAAGACGTAGTGAGGGATGTATTCGTTGGTGGGAGCAAGATTCAGCGGGCTTTGCTTTGAGGTCTTCACGAGGCGTGGGGCTTTAAGGCAGAGCGGCTCCAGGATTTCCCACGCCGCCCCTTCGTTCTGATACATCACCCAGCAATGGTCATGATCCTGCATCTTGCCTTTGGGAAGCGAAATGCGAAGCGAGCCAAGCGCAACGCGGACACAATAATCGCTGATCCCCGAAGCCAATAACAGCGCGGCCAACAGAAAGGCCCGGTCTTCGCAGTCGCCATATTTCTGTGCCAGCGTTTCATCCGGGAACAGCCAGGCGTCCGGACACCGGCCTGTCTTGTTCGCCGACTTCTTGTAGCCCAGCTTGCTGACATATTGGACGACTTGGTCTGCCCGGAAATCGAAGCTGCCCGCGGCATGTGAGCGAAACAGGGACTGGTCCGAGGCCGGCAGGCCCGCAACCATTTCGCCGAGCGCCTGGGCGACGACGGCGTTGTCACGGGTCGTCAGGAACTCCCGGATGTCGATGTCGTAGCGTTTCTTCCTGCTCGGGATTTGTCGCGAGGCACGAATGATGGGTCGGTGGATGATCTCGTCTCCGCACCAGTTCCACGAGTCCCACGGTTTCACAGAGGAGATTTGAAGACACATAAATAAACAGCTTGGGTTGACGTTTCAGTAACTCATTGACCGTAGGCAGCCTAACCCCGCATAGGGAATTCGCCAAGGGCCGTTTTCAATCCTTCAAGCCCACCCTGCCCGCCTGCAAATCGCTGGCACGATGGCCCTCGCCTGCCGCTTCGGCTCTCGGCCTACCATGCCGGGTGGTAGGTGAGTGTTGTCTTCCGAAACAAGGTCAAGCCGCCTTGGGTCCACCGGCTAATTCGCCCCAAACTCCACACGATTGGCCGTGAAGTCCACCCACAAAACCATCCGGTAATCGGGCAATTCATTCAACAGCTTGCGTCCTAGATCAATCGGCGGCAGAGCGGATTTCGCCCACCACTTCTGGTCTTTCGGATAACCGAACTGGGCGCCAAGCGGCGAGCCCTTGAAGGCGACCTCCCACTCGCGCATGTCAGTCAACCATTCAGCCTGGCTGGGGAACTCCTGGCTATCGGTCAGAAACCAGAGATGGGGATGGCGATACTTCGGGGGCAGGTGCTTCGCCTCGAAATGCTTCAGCACGAGCACCCAGGAAGGGTTGGAGCGTTGGACTTGTTCCATCCATCGCTGCGCGTCAGCGTCCGGGATGGGCAAGCCCGTTTGATCTGTGGACTCTTTGGTCCGAAACCACTCCGCGTCAATAGCCAGGCCGATGACGCAGGGGTGGTGACCCAGCGCCAGGTGGGCCATTTCGAAACAGGCGGCCACGTCGGCATTGCCCGGCTCGAACTGCAGGATCGCTTTGACGCCCTGCGCATCATAGGCCGAGAGGGCCTGCTCGTGGTTGAGCTTGCTGCCGCGCCGGAAAGTCATGTTGGTGGTTGAGCCCTGATAGGAGGCAGGTCGCTTGAACTCGATCTCGGTCGAGCCGTCGTCCTGATAATTGGAAACGATTTGCAGGATGAGTGGCTGTGCGCCGGGAAAATTAGTGGCGAAGGTCTTGGCGCGGCTGAGCCACCAGCCGTCGTCGCCGTTCTGCTTGCGCAGACCATAGCTGCTGCGCCGGAGGCCCACATACAATGACGCCGGGGCGGGCGTCTCAATCGACGACGCTCGCGCGGAGACTGGCTTCGGCGCAGGCGCGGGCGGCTGGGATTGGGCCCGCGACGGCTCATCGGCTGAACTTGCGATGCCGGCGGCCAGCAACAGGAAAGAGGCACACAAGCTGGTCGCTGGCCGGAGCATCATTCTGAAGATTAGGAAAAGCAGCGCGAGGACGAAGACGCTGGGCTAGCTAGAATCCGGGAGTCGTATTGAGCTCGCGCATGTAGAACTCGGGGTTGGGGCTGATCCAAAGGCCGGTGCCGGAGCGAACGTCGCCGAGGCTGGGGTAATAAGTCGGGGTCGCGCCTCCGGGAGCCGGCGCCTTGAAGCGGCCCGAGTGGCCGTCAGCGGCCGTGAGTGTGGGTTTCACCCGATCGTGACGCTCGAAGCCGGAATTGTTATAGTTCTTGCCGCTGCCGCCATTCCAGCCATCGAGCCAACTCTTAAGTTCAGCGGAAGTCGTCTGGTAATCCGGACTGTCCCATTCCTTCTCGGTGATCATGAGCATGGAGGCAGGTGCGGGGACCCCTGTGGTACGCAACGCCCCTGCTATTCCATTGGTGGAGCGAAACATGTAGGCGTTGGCCCGATAGTCCACTTCGAATAGGACGTAGGTTGCATATGGGAACGTTGTGCCATTGGGCAGGCGGGTGGCTGGGCAGATGTAAACCTTCGATCCCAGGTTAGTCCGCGGGCCACCGAGGTAAGGCAGGAGCAGCATAGGCCAGGCGGTCGGATCGCCAAAGCCGCCGTCGTTCTTGACGTCCACGCCCCTGGGATAGCAGTCGGCAAAATCTCCCACGTAAACGTGCGTGGCCAGGCCGATCTGCCGCGCATTATTCAAGCACTGGATCGTCTGGGCCTTGGCCTTGGCCTGGGCCAGCGCCGGGAGTAGCAGGGCGGCCAGGATGGCAATGATGGCAATGACTACCAGGAGTTCAATCAGCGTGAAGCCGTGGGTCGGGGAACCGGGAGTGGGGAAGGGGCTCGGCTTCCTGGTTTGTGGTCCGGAGTATGAGTGCGGCTTGGATGGTTCCATAGGCATACGGGCTCAGGGGTTTGGGGACGCCGAATCAGGTTTGGGCGGGGGCGCGGTCGAGGAAGGTGTGGGCGTGCCGTCCACGGTTCGCGCCTCCATCAGCTCAACACGCGTGCCGTCGGGGTCCCAAAGGTTCAGTTGGCGTTTACGGTTGATGCCGGTGGCGACTTCCAGCGGTCGGGTGTAGCCGGCGCGCTTGGCCCGTTCCTCCAACACCGCCTTGGTCTTCTCGATGTCAGGCACAACGAGGCAAAGATGGTGCTGCTTCCCGCGCTTGTCCGGCGCGGGCAGTTCGGCATAGAGCATGAATTCAACGTAGTCGTCGGTATTCGGTAGCTTCACGTTGACCCAACTGAGCTGTTTGGGATCGCGCGCGCCGCGCCAGGTTTCCTTGCCGCCGAGGATATCACGGTAAAACCTCAAGGCCGGTTCGAGGTCGCCCACTAAGACACCGACATGGGTCATGTGCGTGGAAATGCGCGTGTCGGGCAGGAAATTCCCTTTCTCGCGCAGGGTCCAGCCTTCCGGCGCGTACTGCACAATCTCCACGGTATGACCATCCGAGTCCGTGACGTTGAAGTTCAAATTGCCAATGCGCCCTTTGCCCACCTTCTCGGGCACTTTGACGCCGCGCGACGCGAGGAAGTCGCGCATGGCTTGGGCGTCGTCGGTCTCCAAGGCAATGTGATTCAGGCGGTCGGAGCCCACTGCCTTCTCCGGGAAGAGCTCCACGGTTTGCTGATCGTTGATCTTGATCCAGACGACGTGCAGCGTGCCGTTCTTATTGGTGGTGGAAAAGGGCTCCGCGAATCCGAGGAAATCCTTGTAGAAGGCGCGGGCTTTGCCCATGTCATGGACAAACAGGGCGATATGGGACACGCCGGTGATGTGCGGGCGTTGCGGTTCGGTCACGGCTAATACGGCCAGCGATGTGGTCAGCAGGGTGGCAACCAGGAGTTTCATTCTGTCCTCAACGCTAGCTCGGACCGGGCGGGCCGGTTTTCCTTCATCAACTGGACGATTTCCCGCGGCTCCAAGGCGCGGTCGGCGATACAGAGTTCGTCCATCTCGCCGCGGAAGCGGTCCTTCCTGGGACCGCCGGCGCCTAGCCGGCAACCCAGCCAGACGGCGTCCCCGACGGTAGTCGTGTTTTCCTCGCGGAATTTCGCTGCGACCTCAGTGCCCTGGGGTGAGGGTTTGCCTTCACCTTCAAACCTGCCGTCAACGTACTCCTTTGCTTCCACCGGGGTGTTTACGTCCTCGCCCGGCACGAAAACGACTGCGACGTGGTGCCACCGCCCGTCACGCAGCGGAGTGGCGCCGAGCGCGAATCCGCCGCCATAATCAGTCCGCAGCACACCCACCGTTCCCTCGGTCGGATTGCGGTTCCAGCCGATGTGAACCGGATGCGAGCCAAGCTTCTTGCTGTTCGCGCCCCACGCGACCATCGCGTAGGCGCTGGAAAGACTGGCGTCTTCCGGCACTTTGACCCAGAACGCCACCGTGTGAGGGGAAGTGCCCGAAATGCCGGGGAAGGCCGCCTTCGCAAAGAGATGGCCATTGAAGCGCAGCGCGTGCTGCCACCGGCCCTCGGTGCGAACCGTGGCGAGCACCGCGTCAGAGACCTCTGCCAGCCGCGCGTCAAACCTGCTGAGGGGCTCTCCGAAGGCATCGGCCTTCAAAACATCTCCGCCCGCTTCATCGAACGACCAGTGGACGTATTCGGTCGTGGCCGCAAAATGGTCGAGAGGCACCGGCTGGTTGAAGTGGGCGAACTTCTCCTTGCGGTCGCTCACGTTGGATATGCCGGAAGGCGCGAAGTGACGCGACTGGTTCTCGTGGAGCACGATGGTCCGCTGGTCGGCTGCGTCGCGGGCGGAGGCTTCCACCTTGCCCTTGAGAACGAATACCTCGGCGCCGCCGCTGGCGTCGGCGACCATGGTGAACTCGGTCCCAAGGTCCACGACATCAACCGCCGGATTGGAGATGCGGAAGCCCATCGCCTCGGTTGGTACGCTTGCCTTCAGGGTCCCGCGCAGCAGCGTGGCGTCCCAGGCCGAGTTCACGTCCAGCGATGCGGGCCTTCCAGCACGACTTGCGCGCCGGAGTCGAAGGTGATTTCAGCATAGCCCTGCGCCAGTTCCAGCCGCTGGCCTTTCCGCAGGAAATTGCCCGGTCGGGCCGAGGGGTCGCCGTTGGCCCACTGGCATTGCTTCGAGCCCGTGATCCGGGCGACATATTCGTCGGCTGGCAGCCCGGCAGTGGTGGTATCGCGCGTCGGGCGCGGAGAGAAAATCCAGAGCGCCAGGACGACACACGCCGCCGCCGCCAGGAACCCCAGCCATGATCCGACACCCAGCCTGATGATTTTCGGTGAGGGTGCGGCATCCGGCGCTTCCACTTGCATCTCGCTGGCGTAGCTGTAAAGGCTGGCCGAAAGCCCCATAGCGCAAATGTAGTATCGCCGCGCAGCCTCGGAAGCGACGAGCCAATCCGATAGCCTAACCTTCTGCGCTTCGCCGAGGGTGCCGTCAACCAGGGCGTTACAGAGCGCGCTGAGTTCGAGAATCTCTTTGTCGCTCAGGGTCATGACACACCTCCGCTGGCCAGTTGATGGCTGACGCAATCGAAGAGCAGCTTGCGGATGCGCGCCAGGGCTTTGTAGGCCGCTTCCAGCGAGCGCCCAGAGCGGCGCGCGGCTTCGGGCACGCCACTGCCCGGTTCGTAGCGCGTGAGCATGAGTTCACGGTCGCGCGCGGGCAGCTTGTGCAAACAGTGTGCCAAGGCTTCGTGCCGCTCGTCAAGCTCTTCCCCCATGGTAGCGGCGGTCTGGGCCAGGGCATCAACCAACTCCTGCTGATATACCACTTTGGACCGCGCAAACTTCTGGCGGGCGTAACGGATCCGCCAGTAGGCGATCTGACACGCCCAGGCCACGAAGTCGGTTTGCGGCTCGAACTCGTCAAACTTCTCGCAGATTATCACGCTGGTTTCCTGCAGCAGGTCCTCGGCGTCATAGCGGTTGGGCACCAGCGTGTAAATGTAGGAGAATATCCGTCGCTGGTGCTGGGTCATGAGCGCGACCAGCTCCTTGCGCCGTTCGGTTTCGTTGTGCGGATCCTGGCCCATGGTTCAAGCAGGCGTAGGGTGCTTGCTCGGGCGGACCTATTTGTCCGGCTTCGCCGCCGGGGCGGTCCCCCCCCGCCTCATCAGCCTTGTCAGCAGACTTTCCAGCTTTCCCGGCTTTATTGCCGCCCTTCTTCAAGGTCGCGGGCTTGATGGCGGCGAGTTCCTGGTCGTCCAGCTTGCCGTCGCTATTCTTGTCGAGCTTCTTCAACTCCCCGTCCGGCTTGGCCGCATAATCTTTGCGGATGGCGTCCTTCTCGTCGGCATCCAGGAGGCCATTGTGATTTTTATCATACTTGGCAAACAGGTCCGCTGTCGCCGCGTTCTTCCCCTTCCCGGTGGGGGGCTTAATGGCGGCGATTTCCTCGTCGTCCAGCTTGCCATCATGGTTCTTGTCGAATCGCTTGAGGTCGCCATCCGGCTTTGCGGCGTAGTCTTTGCGGATGGCCTCCTTCTCATCGGCATCTATGACGCCATTGTGGTTCTTGTCGTACTTGGCAAAGAACTGGGCCTTCGGGCCGTCCGCTTTGGCGGCGACCAAAGTCGAGGGGACAGCCCAACCGAACAGGCCGAAGCTGAGGGCGATGATGCAAGCTTTCTTCATGGAGGTCTTCTTTGTTGTCGATAATTAAGCATGTGGCCGACCGGCATGAGCAATCAACTTGCCCGGCGGATCAGCCGTGAACTTTCTATCGAATAATAGCACCAGGGCGGCAAATTGGGACAGCAAAGACAGGCGTCTTCGCTCATTCGTCATCTAAGTCAACCCGCGTGCGGATGGCGTGTGGACAGCGCGCGGATAGCGCACGGATAGCGCACGGATAGCGTGCAAGCAGCGTGTTGTTCGTTAGGTCTTCGCTAGGACTCACGGGGTTTCTGCCGCCGCCCCACCTCTCCATTCCCACTGTGCATCCAGCACTCCGCACACTACAGCCCTCCTCACTTCTGCGTCGTTGCCAACGGGGGGAGTCCTATCGCCCCCACCTCGCCATGGGTCAACGTTTCCCACGCCATGTGGTGGTTGACGCCGGTTGGACGGTTGGTGGGGAGCACAGCCGCCATCTTGGGCAAGTTGACGCCAAGGCGGTTGTGGAAATGGTTGTAGGCGATTTCCCAGGTCGGATGCTTGTTAAACGCCAGGTGCTCCGGCACGGGCGCATGGTTGGGCGCCAGGAACTGGGCCTGGTATTCCAGGGCGGCCATGATGCGCTTACCTTGCTCGGCGTAAAGGTCCAGACCCTGCTGCCGGGCGGTTTCGGCGGCATTGACCATTGCCGACAGCGCCATATTGGCATGACCGGAATCACGGCAGGTCTCTTGCAACAGGCCATCGCCCAACGGCGTCGTGTAACCCTTGTTTCCCCAAATCGCCATGTCACAACCCACGGGCTTGACTGGGGTGGGGCCGTCAGTGCTCAGGTAGATGTAAGCGGGCGACCGGCCACGCCACATCTTCACGCCCAGGTCGAAGGTCGCACGGTCGTCGTTGAAGACCCCGATGTTAATGATAGCCTCGCTCTGGGAGAGCTCTTTGTTGCCATTCTCGCAGGAGCCGATGACCAGCGACGGCAGGTATTGCAGGGTGAGCATCTCTCGGAACTTGGCAACGTCAGCCGCTGCCCAGCCGGGGTAGGTGTAACGGATAATCTCCGCCGCGCGCGGCCAGACCTCGCCACACCAGGCGGCTTGGACCGGGCCGTTGGCGTTAATGTGGCCGCCCTTGAGCGTGCTCGACCAGGCGTTCATGATCTTGATGGCGTTTTCGGCGTAGGTCTTGTCGCCCGTGATAGACCAAAGCAGCGCCTGGGTGTAGGCCGCTTCGCTGTCGCGCTGTTCGTCCTTGCAGCCCAGGTCGGGATTGGAACGAGGGCCGCATTCGCAGGTCGCCCAAGGATGAGGCGCGTAGGTCAGAGCGCCGAGGGGGCTTGCCTTCGCAGCCTCAAAGGCGGATTTCTGCGGTTCGGTGCCTGCAGCCACGCGGCTTTTAATCAACTCCAACTGCGCCAGGTTGAGCAGCACCCCGGGATGATGAAACCCACTGGCGGAGACCACTGGCGCTGCGGGCGCTTGTTTGGTGCTATTGGCCTCAGCGGCGCCAGACGAAGTCGCGACAAACGCAGTGCTCAGCAGGCAAGAAGCGAAAACGGCGCAACGATCAAGGGACCGTTGGTGAAAGACCGGACTGGGGCGGATCGACATAAGGATAGAGAGACTGTAGTTAGCTGTTTCTTCGGGCGGCGATGGTCTGAGACTCTAGCTGTTCGACTCCACAAGCCAGATATTGCGGAATTGGACGGGCATGCCGTGTTCCTGGAGCATCAGGGGCCCGGTGGGGGCCTCTCCGAGACGGTTGGCGGCGCCGGTCGGGCGATTGAGTTCCTGGTTATCGTAGATCTTCACGCCGTTGAAGAGGACCGTCGCGCGGGCGCTCGCGGTCTTGTTGCCGGCGGCATCAAAGCGCGGCGCGCGGAAATCAATGTCGAAGGCCTGCCATTCAAGCGGCGGACGGCACGGACGAATGCGGGGCTTGGCGTCCTGCGTGCAGTTGTCGAACCCGGCGTTCGGGCTGCGGTCCAGGAGAGCATAGGTCTCGTTGATGTTCACCTCGTAGCGGTCCTGGAGAAACACGCCGCTATTGCTGGGGAAGCCGAGGGTGCGGAACTCGACGTGGACCTTGCAGTCGCCGAATTTCCGGTGAGTAATGATGCAATCGCTCTCGGGCACGACTTCAGCGACGCCGCCCTCGAGCAGCTTCCAGCGCGCCGGGCCGTCTTCCTCCAGCCAGCTCTTGCCGTTCTTCTTTGCCCAGGCGTCGAGGTTATGCCCGTCGAAGAGCACCACGGCGCCCGTGGGCGGCGGCGCGCCGAGGGTGGGAACAGCGCGGGTCACGTGCTTCAGGGTGAAACCCTTATCGCCCTTGGCGCCAGTGAAAAGCCCCTCTCTAATAGGGCCGCTCCAGCCGTCGCCGCTAAAGGTGACGCTGTCGCCGGAACGCACGCCTTCCAGGACGGCAACCGGTTCGCTCTCGGTGTCGAACGCTGTGAGGAGGTTCGCCCGATACTTGCCCCCGGCGGTGGGGAGCACTTGGGCGACGAAGCCACCTTCGCCTTGCCAATCTCCCATGAGCGGATCGGCGGTGGCCGGGATGAAGTTAACCGGCCCCTCGGCCTTCTTCTTGCCGCGGGCGACCGGTGCAGCCTTGCTCTCAGACTGGGGCGCTTCCGCGCTTTGGAGGGGCAGGGTGGCGATGCCGAGCACTACGGCAGTTAGGGGGAGCAGCCGGCTACAGTTGAACGAGCGGCTGCGGGTATCGTGGGTGCGCATGATGGGGTTAGGCTGTTTGGGCGATGGCCTGCCGGACTTCCTTGAGGAACTCGGGCACGAAAGCAACGGGGTCATACTCCTTGCCCGGCTGCGAGAGAGTTTCGATGGGAACATAGCCGCGGTAGCCGCCCGCCTTCATGAGATGGATGAGGCGCTTGAGGTCCATCGGGGTGGTGCCTTCTTTGCCGCCCAACCGCTGTTTGACCTGCCAGTTGACCGTGTAAGGGACCACGCGGGCCATGTCCACGTACGGGTCCGGAGTCATGTAATAGCCCGTGTCATTGATCGCGCCGAACCAGGGGGAATCCACCATGTTGATGACCTTGATGACCTGGTCGGCGGACTTGAGCATGTCGCCGTGGTTCTGGATGCCGATGATCACGCCATATTTCTCGGCGTGCTGGACGCACTCTTTCAGGTCGGCGACCATCCATTGGGCGACCTCGTCCCACTTGTCCTCGTAACTCGCGGGGACGGGACCCGAGAACACACGCAGCACCGGGGCGCCGAGCTTAGCGGCGACCTCGACCCAATCCTTGATGTGCTTAACCTCGGAAGCGCGCTTGTCCTTGTCCGCGGTCGCCAGGTCATTGGCGACGCCGGTGCCGCTGATGGCCACGCCTAGCTCGAACGCCCGGCGTTTGAAATCGCGGATGTAGGCATCGGTGGGGATGCCTTTCTTGCCCTCTCTGACCGACCCGTAGCCGGGGAAATAGTATCCGGTAGGGTCGATGGCCTCGAAATCGTGCTTGGCGCAGAAGTCGAGCAGCTCGAACAAGGTGAGGCCTTTGCCTCGGCCCCGGATATTGTCGTTCAGCAGCCGCGCGAAGGAGTAGGCGTTGAGGCTGACTTTTAGCATCGGGCCTCCGCACCGTTTGATCGGTTCCGCGGCCAGGGCGGAGACGCTGCCCAGTCCCATGCCGGCGGCGCACAGGGGCATCAGGGACGCCCGTTTGATGAAGTTTCTACGGCTGAATTGATCGTTCATGGCTTTTGAAAAGGCAGTCTAGGGTCTATTGCGTCCGGCTGTCCAACAAGGATTGGCCGCCGCGCGGGATTAAATCGGTCACAGCTACTTAATAGCGCAATCGCAGCATTTTGGGACAGGCCAAGCCGATCACAGCGCTGACGAAGGAGTGCGGTGCTGCGTCTCAACATCGCTACCGGAGCGCGGCTGTCCCCGGCCGCAGCACGTCCGCAACGGGGTGAGGCTCGGAATACTCGGGCAACGTTGCGTGGTCGGTGCTGCTGCGGCTGGGGACAGCCGCGCTCCGGCCAAGTGCGCCCAGTGCTTCGCGCCACCGGCTAAACTCAATGCGGGCCACATCCAGCGATACCAGAACCGAGAGAGGGAGAGTTGGAGCCGACGGTCACTTGTAATAGGGGCCGAGCTCCTCGATGAGCTTGGACTGCACGTCAGAGAGGTCGAGCTGACCGGCGTGGCGATAGACGATCTTGCCGCCGGGCGCGATCGCGACGGTGTACGGCACCGGGCCGGGTGCGGCGGGATCGAGCGCTTTGAGCAGGGCTTCCGTATTTGCGCCGGTGAAGAGGTAATTGTTCGTCT
>OCZT010007105.1_pt1 | contig 11018 bp, 11 predicted proteins | sample 1539031 | NCBI WGS metagenome assembly OCZT01 (sample SAMEA3539308, study PRJEB22396) | soil metagenome | biome: tundra; feature: field; material: soil | place: USA | collected 2010-05 | depth 0.15 m
ACCACCGAGATCTACACTCTTTCCCTACACGACGCTCTTCCGATCTGGGTCATCCGAGCGTGCCCTTGGTCGATGCGGCTCCGCTCCGCCGAGGATCCACTGCCACGGCGGCCCGGAGCGACCGCCCAAGAGCCTTGAAGGCGGCTTCGGCCAGGTGGTGGTCGTTGCGGCCCCGGCCCCTGACATTCAGCGTCACGCCGCCGGCACGGGCCAGCGATTCGAGGGCGTGTTCGATCAGCTGGAGCGGCATCTTGCCGGCACGCTTGCCCCGGAACGGCAGGTCGACCACTGCGTACGGCCGGCCTCCGACGTCGACAACGACGGTCGCCACCGACTCGTCCATGGGCACGGCGGCATCGCCGAAGCGCACGATCCCGGACCGGTCGCCGAGGGCTTCGGCAAGCGCCGCCCCGAGTACGAGCGCGACGTCCTCGACGGTGTGGTGCTCGTCGATCACGAGGTCGCCCGCGGCGGTTATCTCCAGATCGAAGAGGGCGTGATGCGCCAGCGAGTTGAGCAGGTGATCGAAGAAGCCGACGCCTGTCTCGATCCTGGTCTCGCCGCTGCCGTCGAGCTTGAGCGTGACCGTGATCTGGGTCTCGCGGGTCGAGCGCGTGACGGTTGCCCAGCGAGCTCCGGACGCCACCACGCTGCCGATCTGATTGTTCATGCGGGGATCCCCTTGGCTGCTTCGATGAGTCGGTCGTTCTCCCGAGCCGACCGAACGGTCAGCCGCAGGCAATCGGAGAATGGATGTTCCGGGCCGAAGGTCCGCGGGACGAGGCCGCGACGCAACAGCGCCTCCGCCGCCGATTCCGCCGCCGCCGCAGAACTGAAGCGGATCAAGATGAAATTGGCCTGCGATTGGTAAGGCCGCCAGCCCAGGTCGCTAAGCTCGACGATCAGGCGAGCTCGCTGCCCCGCGATCGCCGCGACGTTGGCGGCCGCCAAATCGGGCCGCCTGAGCGCTGCCGTGGCCAGGGCCGCAGACACGGTGCCGACCGAAGCCGGCGCCCTGAACGACACGATCGGCGCCAGGGTTTCCGGACGGGCGATGGCGAAGCCGACACGGGCGCCCGCCAGCGCGTGAGCCTTGCTGAGCGTGCGGACGACGACCAATCGCGCGTAGTCGTACCTGAGCGGCAGCACGGTGCGGCCGACGAACTCGGCGTAGGCCTCGTCGACGGCAACGATCGGCGCCGGACGCCCGTCGCGCGCGGCGTCGGACTCCAGCAGCGCGAGCAGCTCGCCGATGCGTTCGGGCGGCTCATAGGCACCGGTTGGGTTGTTCGGCTCGCACAACCAGACGAGGGCGGCGTTGCGGGCGGCCTTTGCAAGGGCCGGTATGTCGAGCCCGAAGCCATGCTCGGGGCCCAGGCGCGGGACGGCCACGACGGTCGCCCCTCGCTGCTCCGAGACGATGCGGTACATCGCGTACGTCGGGGCCGCGATCAGCGCCACGGAGCCCTCGCGCAGCGACGCCCGAGCGATCAGGTCGAGTGCCTCGTCGGCGCCGGCGGTCGGCAGCAGCTCGTCGGGCGCCACGCCGTATGAATCCGCGGCCGCCGCCACCAGCGCCGCGTAGTCGCTGGGCGGGTACTCGCACAGTGCGGGATCGAACGGACCGGCCAGCACGTCGCTGAGGTCTGGCGGCAGTGGCGAAGTGTTGACGTCGAACCGCACGATCGATTCGCGAGGCAGCCCGTACCTCGCCGCAAGCGAGTCGGTCGTCGGCTCCCAGGCGTAGGTCGCCAGCGGCGTGTCGAGGCTGGTCATTCGCCTGCCTCGAACCGAAGCTCGACCGCCCGCTTATGTGCGATCAGGCCTTCGGCCTCGGATATCGCCTCCACGGCATCGCGTATGTTCGCCAGGCCGTCGCGGGTAATCCGCTGGACCTGGATGAACTTGCCGTAGCTCTCCGTGGCGAGGGCGCCGCAGGAGCGGGCCAGGCCGCCGGTGGGCAGGACGTGGTTCGCGCCCGAGGCGTAGTCGCCGGCGGACTCCGGCGCGTACGGGCCAACGAACATGGAGCCGGCGTTTCGGAGTCGGGCGACGGCCTCCTCGACATCGTCGACGACGACCGACAGGTGTTCGGGTGCGTAGTCGTTGACGAAGTCCAGCGCCGCGTCGCGATCCGGGGCGAGGACCACCACGGCGCAGCTGGCCAGCGAGCGCTGGAGGACGTCCCGACGCGCGGCCGTCTCGAGTTGTCCGGACAGCTCCGCCTCCACGGCCGACGCGAACTCAGCGTCCCAGGTCACGAGCAGGGCAGGGGAGTCCGGACCATGCTCCGCCTGCGAGAGCAGGTCGGCGGCGACGTACGCCGGGTTGGCGGTCGCGTCCGCCACGACCATCACCTCCGACGGCCCGGCGGGCAGGTCGATGCCGCACTCGCCGAAGACTTCCAGCTTGGCCGCGGTCACCCAGGCGTTGCCCGGGCCGACGATGCGATCGACCGGAGCCACGCCCACGTCTGGCAGGCCGTAGGCGAGCGCACCGACCGCCTGAGCTCCGCCGGCGGCGATGAAGACGTCAACGCCGACGAGACCGGCCGCGCCGAGCAGCGTCGGATTGAGGCGGCCAACGGGGTCGGCCGGCGAGGCCACAACGATCCGCTCCACGCCGGCGACTTTGGCCGGCACGACGCCCATGAGCAAAGAGCTGGGATAGGCCGCGGAGCCGCCGGGGGCGTAGACGCCGACGCTGGCGAGGGGCACCCAGCGCCGCTCGATCTCCACCCCCGGCACGATCGTGGTTGTCCGAGTCTCGGGCAGCTCCGTCTCGGCGAAGCGGCGGATGTTCTGGATCATCTGCTCGAGGCCGGCCCGGATCCGGGGCGGCAGGGCGTGGCTGGCTGCCTCCAGCTCGGCGCGAGTCACGAGGAGCGAGCCACCGGCCCGCCCGCCACCGAACCTCGCATTGGCTTCGCGGACCGCCTTGTCACCGCCCGCTTTGACGGTGGCGAGGATCGCCCGGGCGGACTCGCGGACGCGCTGATCGGGGACGGCGCCGCGGCGCAGCAGGGCCGTTACCTCGCCCGCAACTGCGGGATCGGAGGCGGCGCGAGCGAGGTCCAGGCGACGAAGGTTGACGGTTGGCGCGCTCATGAGACCAGCTTCTCGATGGGCAGGATCAGAATGCCGGACGCGCCGGCGGCCTTGAGTCGGGGCAGCAACGACCACACCTGGTCGGCGTCGACGACTGCGTGTATTGCGATCATGCCCTCGTGGGCCAGCGGGATGACCGACGGCGACTCGAGACCGGGAAGCAGGTCTTCAAGCTCGGCGGCCTTTGCCTGCGGCGCGTTCATCATCAGGTACTTGCGATCGCGAGCCGCCAGCGTGGCGCTCAACATCGTCTCGACCTGGGCGAACACCGCGCCGTCCTGATTGAGGGCTGTCGAGTTCGCGAGCAGGACCGCCTCGGACGCGAACACCTCTTCGATCGGGCGAAGGCCGTTCACGACCATGGTCGACCCGGTCGACACCAGATCGACGATCGCCTCGGCCAGCCCCAGCCTCGGCGCGACCTCCGCCGCCCCCGAGACCGGTATCACGTTCACGGGGATCGAACGCGCCTCGAAGAACTTCCTGGTCAGCGAGAGGTGCGAGGTGGCAACGCGCAGCCCGGCAAGATCCTCTGCCGCCCGGTACGGGGAGTCGTTCGGTACGGCGATGGTCAGACGGCAGCGCCCGTAGCCGAGCATCTTGATCTGGGGCACGTCGGCGCCAGACTCGGCGACGAGGTCCAAACCCGTGATGCCCAGCTCGGCCACACCGTCACTCACGAACTCCACGATGTCGTTGGTGCGCACGAATAGGATGTCCAGGTCGTAGTTCTGGACGCGCGCCATGAGCGCCCGCTCGCCGGCTTCGAACACGAGCCCGGCGTCGCGGAGCAGGCGGACTGTCGGTTCGACCAGCCTTCCCTTGTTGGGGATCGCCAGTCGGAGGCGGCGTGTCATCTGGTCTCCTCTGTTGGAGTGGGGGCCTGGCCCGGGGCTTCGGTCTGGTTTGGGGCACCAGCCTGGGCCTTGTGCATGCGCGCCAGCGCCGCCGTGTAGCCGCCCTCGCCGTGGCGGAGCCACTGGGCAATGCGGGTGATCGTGGCCGTGCTGGCGCCGGTCCGGTTCGATATCTCGGCGTAATGCATGCCGGCATCCAGCAAGCGGACCACCGCCCAGCGCTGGGCCAGGTCATGCAACTCTCCGAGGGTGCAAAGGTCACGGAAGAATGCCGAGGTCTCGTCGACGGTCTCCAGCCGCAGCACGGCCTCGAACAATCCGCTGACAGCTTCGTTGCGCCAGGCTTCGATCGCGCTCATCTTCGGTTCCTCGTGGTGCCCTGCGGGATTGCTCATCCGGCACGTCCCGGCCCTATTGATGTAGTAGCATAGTAGCATGCTACCACGCTCCCAACCAGCCATTCCCACGGGCTTCCAGCTGCTCCCCGCCATCGATCTCCGCGGTGGCCGCGTCGTGCGACTGGCCGAGGGAGACTTCGCGAGAGAGACGATCTACGGCACCGATCCGGCGGAGGTAGCCTCCGGCTTCGCTGCGGTCGGCGCCCGATGGATTCACGTCGTCGACCTGGACGGTGCGAAGGACGGTGCCCGGCGGCAGACGGAAGCAGTGGCGCGGATCGTCGCCGCCGCCGGGTCCGGCGTTGCCTGCGAGGTTGCCGGAGGACTGCGCAGCGAGGAGGCGGTGGCAGCGGCCCTGAGCGTCGGGGCGGCGCGGGCCGTCGTGGGGACCGCCGCGTTGCGCGATCCAGCGTTCGCCGAGCGCCTGGTGACGCGGTTCGGCAGTGAGCGCATCGCCGTAGCTCTCGACGTGCGCGACGGCCTGGCAGTTGGCCACGGCTGGGTGCCAGGCGCTGCCGGTGTGTCTGTGGAAGCGGCGCTGGCGAGGCTGGCCGACGGGGGCGTCCGGACGTTCATCGTCACGGCAATCGAGCGCGACGGTTTGCTCGCGGGTCCGAACCTCGAATTGCTTGGTCGTCTGATCGACATGGATCGGGGCCACATCGTCGCTTCCGCCGGGATCTCGTCGCTTGGGGACGTTGCCGCCGTCCGCGCGCTTGGTTGCGGTGGCGTGGTTATCGGCCGTGCTCTCTACGAGGGCCGAGTTGATCTGGCTGACGCCCTCCGATTGACCGCTGAGTAGGGGAGCCGTCGAGCCGGAGCAGCGAGCGTCAGAACCGCCCAGCCTCGTGTGGGCCCGACAACTAGCACGTCGGCGGCTGGGTTCGGCCGAAGTACCGACTGTCGGCCCCGAATAGCTTCACCGATAGCGGGGCCACCTTGTCGAGCTCCAGGCAACTGGTCGACGCAGTGGCCGTCGCACTGGAAACGCTGTATGGCGGCCCGAGGACGTAGGCGTCGTAGTTGGACGACGGAACCGATTGGGCGAGGTCGATCATGTCGGCCACCCGAGCGGCCGGGAAGTTGGTCGAGACCAACGAGGCGGCCTGCCCCATCAGATCTGGAAGTCTCACGGCCATGGCCGGCGTCGCCACCTTGCGAGCGACAGCCTTGAGCAGTTGCTGCTGCCTCCCGGCCCGCGCATAGTCGCTATTGCCGCTGCCGTGGCGCGACCGGGCGTAGGCGAGGGCGAGGCGGCCGTCCAGGTGGTGGGATCCGGCCGAAAGCCGGAAGCCGTATGGCGATCCGTCGAGCCAGTCGTATGTCGGATCGTCGATCGCCGACGGATTGTCGATGTCGACGCCGCCGACCATGTCGATGACCTTCATGAAGCTGCCGAGGTCCAGCACGCCGTAGTAGTTGATTGGGACGCCTACGAGGTAGCTGACTTCCTTGACGAGCGTCGTCACGGGCTGATCTGGCGACTTCAACCAACCGTTCTTGACGTACGTCGGGATGGCGTTGATCTTGATCTTGCCGGTGCCGCCCCAGTAGAGCGGATAGCCGGCTGTGTCTCGCGGGACGCTCACCATGGCAATGCGCTTCGTGTCGGTGTCGACGCTCACGACCATCAGCGAGTCGTACAAGCGTTCAGAGCGGCCCGTGTATTGGTCGAGACCGGCGAGCAGGACGGTGACTCGCGAGCCACTCGCCGGCAGCTGCGCAGCCTCCGCCCCGTTGCCCCCGACCTTGAAGATGCCGAGGTCCATCTGATAGGCAGACCAGATGTACACGGCGCCAAAGGCGTGGCTGGCGACGATCGCAACGAGCAGAACGGTCAGAGCGAACCGCTCGGCTACTCGCTGCTTGGACCGCGTGTCGGCGAGTCCGAAGGCGTGCCGGACGGCGAGCAGTCGCCATAAGCCCAGGCCGATGACCCCCAAGAGGACCAAGGCCGCGACGGTCGGGTCGAGCAGGCGCGCGAACATGACGTCGAGCCCGCTCTGCGCTTCGAACAGGACGACGCCAAGCACGATGACGGCCGGGATGGCGAACAGCAGCCCTGAGACCCGACGTCGGGCGTAGAGCTGGCCGAGGCCCGGCCAGAGGAACGACAGCAGGGCGGCCAGCGACGGGGAAAAGGATCTGCTCTGACCCGCGGACGGGGACATAGACACGGCATGAACTCCCTGGGGATGCCCTTCGGGACGCCTGGCACGGGTGCGCCGTTACGCGAGGGACCGGGGCCAGCATGCAACGGTAGCGCCGACCCCGGTCTCATGCGGCGTCACCCTGCGGCTCTCTCCGAGCTGGGCGCGAGTTACGGCCGTGTGCCCGCTCGTATGGTCGCAGTCAGGCACACGGGCCCCGTACCGGCCGGCACGAGGCCCGCTATTCGTGTCTGAGGGGCATCGATCCGCCCGCCAGCCCTCTACTCCTTGTGCGCGGCCTCCTGCGCCTTCTTGTGGGCCTCGATGACCTTGTCGGCGATGTGCTGTGGAACGTCCTCGTAGCGGTCCAGCGTGGCCTTGAACGTACCGCGTCCGCCGGTGAGCGAGCGCAACTCGGTGGCGTAGCTGAACAGCTCGGCCTGGGGCACGGTGGCGGTGATGACCTGCATCCCGTCCTTGGTGTCCATGCCGAGGACGCGACCGCGGCGGCCGTTGAGGTCGCGGTTGACGTCGCCCATGTAGGCCTCGGGGATCCGGATCTCGACCGTCATGATCGGTTCCATCAGCGCGGGCTTGCAGTCGAGCACGCCCTGCTTGAGCGCCATCGAGGCCGCGATCTTGAACGACAGCTCGTTTGAGTCGACGGCATGGAAGGAGCCGTCGTAGAGGGTCGCCTTGAAGTCGCTGAGCGGGTAGCCGGCAAGCACGCCCTCGGCGGCTGCCTCTCGGACACCCTTCTCAACGCCGGGGAAGAAGTTCTTGGGCACGGTGCCGCCGACAACATGCTCGGCAAATTCGACGCCGCCACCATGGTTGGGCTCGATCTCGATCCAGACGTCGCCGAACATGCCGTGGCCGCCGGTCTGCTTCTTGTAGCGGCCGTGGCTCTGGGTCTTGCCTCGGATCGTCTCCTTGTAGGCAACGCGCGGTGTCTTGGTCACGATTGCCGCGCCGAACTTCCTCTTCAGGCGCTCGCCCAGCACGGCCACGTGCGCGTCGCCCATCGAAAGGAGGATCTGCTCGCCGGTCTCCGAGCGTTCGACTCGGGCCGATGGCTCCTCTTCGAGCATTCGCTGCAGAGCTGAGCCCATCTTGTCGAGGTCGGCCTTCGTCTGCGGCTCGATCGCAACCTGCAGAGTTGGGATCGGGAACTCGAGGGGCGGCAGTGTGTAGGACCGTTCGCGGGCGTGGCAAATGGTGTCGCCGGTTGCGGTGATGGTCAGCTTGGCGACTGCGCCGATCTCGCCGGCATGCAGGGTGCCGACGGTCTCCTGCTCCTTGCCGTGCAGCAGCAGCAGCTGGCCCAGTCGTTCGGGCTCGCCGCGGGTCGCATTCCAGGCCGGACCCTGACCCTGCATCGTCCCCGAGAGAATGCGCAGGTAGGTGAGCCGGCCGACGTACGGGTCCGCCGTCGTCTTGAAGACTCGAGCCATCAGCGGCCCGTCGACGTCCTGGGCGATCTTGACTTCCTTGCCCTTGGAATCGGTGGCGACGATCTCGCCCAGCTCAGCAGGGGAGGGGAGGTAGTGGACGATCGCCTCGATGAGAGCGCGAACGCCGATGTCCTTGGAGGCGCTGCCGACCAGAACGGGCGCCACCAGGCCCGACCGGACTGCCTTGTGGAGGCAAGACTCGAATTCCGCGTCGGTGATCGCTTCACCCTCGAGGTACTTCGTCATGACGTCGTCGTCCGCCTCGGAGGCGGCTTCGAGCAACTGATCGCGGCGAGTCGCGACTTCACCCGCGAGGTTCGCGGGCACGGGTACTTCGACGTCCTTGCCGCCCTGAGACTGATAGGCCTTCTGGTGGAGGAGATCGACGTAGCCGCTGAACGACTCCGCAGCGCCGATGGCGACGTGGAGCGGCGCGATCTTCTGGCCGAAGGCGGTTCGGAGCGCGTCCAGGGCCTGGGCCGGGTTCGCGTTCTCACGGTCGCACTTGTTGATGAAGAAGAGCGCGGGCCGACCGCTCGAACGAGCCAGCGCCACCGCCGACTCGAGACCGGCCTCAACGTGGCCCGTGGCATCCATCAGGAGAAGAGCCGCGTCCGTCGCCGCGAAACCCTGGACGACCTCGGCGGCGAAGTCGGCGTATCCGGGAGTGTCGACGAGATGAACCCTGGTGCCATCGTGATCAAGGCTGGACACGGCGAGGGTCAGCGACTGCTTGCGCTTCTGCTCCTCGGGCTCGTAGTCCAGGCTCGCGGTGCCGTCATCGACGCGACCAAGCCGCGTGATCGAGCCCGCATCGAATAGGAGGCGCTCGGCCAGCGTCGTCTTACCGGCCCCGGCATGGGCCGCAATGACGACGCTGCGGAGGTGGGGGAGGTCGACACTCTTGGTTGTCATCTGCTCATCGATCCTCTGGTGGCATCAGATCACGTCAAACAAGCGGCTTGACGAGGGGCCCGCCGCAGTCAGGCCATGATAGTCCGGCGCGTGTCAGGCGACGAGGAGGGAGTGACGCGGCGCTCCAAGGTTGGCCACGTGGCTCGGGCGCGGGCCCGCTCCCGCCGCCGATTGGATCATGTCGCGGCCTCGGGAGCCTGCTCGGGCGGTATACTCCGACTGATGTCAGGACATTCGAAGTGGTCACAGATCAAGCGCCAGAAGGGCGTCAACGATGTCAAGCGCGGCGCCAGCTTCACTAAGATGGGCCGCGAGATCAGCGTCGCCGCGCGAGCCGGCGGCGGTGACCAGGACGGCAACTTCCGACTCCGCCTCGCCGTCGAGCGTGCCCGCGCCGTGAACATGCCGCTGGACACGATCAAGCGGGCCATCGAGAAGGCCACGGGCGGCGGCGAGGGCGAGCAATTCGAGGAGATCATCTACGAGGGCTACGGCCCAAGCGGCGTGGCGATTCTGGTCGAGACCGCCACGGACAACAAGAACCGGACCGCTGCTGACGTTCGCTCCACCCTCACCAAGGCCGGCGGAGCGCTGGCCGGAGCCGGCAGCGTGGCCTGGCAGTTCGAGCCGCGCGGAGTCATCACGCTGGCCTCGGGTGGCGACAAGGACGAACTAGCGCTCATCGCCATCGATGCCGGCGCGGACGACGTCGACTCGTCGGGCGATCAGGTCGAGGTCTACACGCGGCCCCAGGATCTCGAGGCCGTCCGCCGTTCGCTCGAGAAGGCCGGCGTCAAGATCGAGTCCGCCGAGATGTCGATGTCGCCGAAGAACACCGTCGAGCTCGATGCGTCGAAGGCCCGACAGGCCCTGCGCCTGGTCGAGCTGCTCGAGGACCTCGACGACGTGCAGCGCGTCACCGCGAACTTCGAGATCCCGGAAGAGCTCCTGGCCGAGGTCGGCGCATGATCATCCTGGGGATCGACCCGGGAATCGCGATGCTCGGCTACGGACTCGTCGAACGGACGGGGCCCAGGCTTCGCGCGATCGACTACGGCGTGATCACGACGCCCTCCAACATGCCCCTGCCGGATCGGCTCGAGTCGATCTACCTCTCCCTGACCGACTTGATCGAGCTGCACGCACCAGCCCTCGTCGGCGTGGAGCGGCTCTTCTTCACCAAGAACGTCCAGACCGCCTTCGCCGTTGGCCAGGCCCGAGGCGTGATCCTGCTGGTGGCCGCGCTTCATGACCTGGAGATCCGCGAAGCCACGCCGAACGAGGTCAAGGTGGCCACCGCGGGACACGGTTCATCGACCAAGGCCCAGGTCCAGCGGATGGTTCAGGCGATCCTGGGGCTGCCGGAGTTGCCCGAGCCGGACGACGCCGCGGACGCTTTGGCAATCGCGATCTGCGTGGCCAACCGTGAGCGCTCGGTCAGCCGCATCCCAGTCGGTGCCCTCGACCGATCCGCGCTGACTCCGGCACCGTCCGGGATCACGCCGTATGAGAAGGCAGTTCGCGAGGCCCTGCGCCGCGAAAGGCTAGGAGCAGGCCCGGCGGGCCACAGCACCCGCCTGCCCGAATCGAAGACGGGGTCATAGGGCCGGGAGCCGCGCCGGGCCGTGGGCCAGCGTTCTGTAGGAGGACGGGATCTTGATCGCGTCATTGAGCGGCACCGTCAGCGCCGTCTTCGCCGACTCGCTCATCCTCGAGGTTGGTGGCGTCGGCTACCGCGTCTTTGCGGCGCCTTCGGTCCTGACCGCGGCCAGGGTGGGGGAGCAGTTCAAGCTGTTCACCCACCACGTGGTCCGCGAGGATCTCCAGGCGCTGTACGGGTTCCGCACGCCCGAGGAGCTCGGGTTCTTCGGACTCCTTCTGACGGTGACGGGCGTGGGCCCGAAGGTGGCGCTCGGGATCGTCGGCTCGCGGGCAGTCGGCGACCTGCAGCTGGCGATCCTTTCCGACGACCTGGCTCTTCTCACCGCGGTGCCGGGCGTCGGCAAGAAGCTGGCCGCACGCGTCGTTCTGGAGCTCAAGGAGAAGGTCGCGGCCGCGGGCGTCGCGGCAGGAGATCGGAAGAGCGTCGTGTAGGGAAAGAGTGTAGATTTCGGTGCTCGCCGTATCATTAAAAAAA
>OCZT010007106.1_pt1 | contig 11017 bp, 9 predicted proteins | sample 1539031 | NCBI WGS metagenome assembly OCZT01 (sample SAMEA3539308, study PRJEB22396) | soil metagenome | biome: tundra; feature: field; material: soil | place: USA | collected 2010-05 | depth 0.15 m
GACACGGTCGGCGATCCGTTCAAGGACACGGCGGGTCCGTCGCTGCACGTGCTCATCAAGTTGTTGTCGACGATCACGCTCGTGCTGGCGCCGCTGTTCATCTAGGGGGCGAGATGCTGGAGGCTAGACGCTGGAAGCTGGATGTCCCTTCCGGTCTCCCATCCAGCATCTCCCATCCACCATCTCCCATCCAGCATCGCTGACATGAAGACCCTCTTCGGCCGAAAGCCCATTGCCGACTTGATGGCCGAAAGCGAGACCAGCGGCCTGCGCCGCGAGCTCGGCGTGGGTGACCTGGTGATGTTGAGTATCGGCGCCGTCATTGGCGCCGGTATTTTTTCCACCCTGGGAACGGCGGCGGCGGGACAGCTCGGCCCGGACGGCGTGACGGTCATCCGATACGGTGCGGGCCCGGCGCTGATCGTCTCGTTCATCCTGCTCGGCGCCGTGTGCGCGCTGGCGGCGCTATGCTACTCCGAACTCGCGGCGATGATCCCCCAGGCGGGAAGCGCGTACGCATATTCGTACGCGACGCTCGGCGAGATCGTCGCCTGGATCATCGGCTGGGACCTGATCCTCGAATACGCGGTGGGGAACGTGGCGGTGGCGATCGCGTGGAGTGGATATTTCACGTCGCTCCTGAGCGGGTTCGGCATCACGCTCCCCGAATGGCTGGTGCATGGCTACCGGGAGGTGCTCCTCGCGCCGCCGGATTCGCCGCTGAAGGCGCTGATGCACACGGCGCCGCACGTCGGCGGCGTGGCCGTGCTGGTCAACGTGCCGTCGTTCGTGATCGTGGGGCTGATCACGTGGCTGCTGGTGCTCGGCGTGCGCGAGAGCGCGCGGGTGAACAACGTGATGGTCGCCGTGAAGCTCGTGGTGCTCGCCGTGTTCGTGTTCATCGGCATGCAGCACATCGACACGGCGAACTATCACCCCTTCGCGCCGCACGGGTGGAACGGGATCCATCAGGGCGCGGCGATCGCGTTCTTCGCGTATATCGGGTTCGACTCCATCTCCACAGCGGCAGAGGAGACGAAGAACCCGCAGCGCACCATGCCGCGCGGGATCATGCTCGGGCTGCTCGTCTGCACCATCATCTACGTGGTCGTCGGCGCCGTCGCGACGGGGATCGTGCCCTATCAGAAGCTGCTCTCGAACGATCCGCTCGCGACCGCGTTCAACGAGGCCGGCCTTCAGCGCTTCAGCTGGTTCATCTCGCTTGGCGCGGTGATCTCGATGTCGGCGGTGCTGCTGGTCTTCCAGTACGGCCAGCCGCGCATCTTCATGGCGATGGCGCGCGACGGCCTCCTGCCGCGATTCGCCGCCAAGATCCATCCCAAGTACCGCACGCCGCACATCACGACGATCATCACCGGCGTGTTCGTCGCCACCTGGGCGCTCGTCGGCGACGCCGGCGAGACGTACGACCTGACGAACATCGGCACGCTCTTCGCGTTCGCGCTCGTGTGCATCGGCGTGCTCGTGCTGCGCAAGACCGACCCCGACCGCAAGCGGCCGTTCCGCGTCCGGTTCGTGTGGCCCGTGTGCATCGGTGGCGCGCTGGCGTGCGTGTACGTGATGCAGGGACTGCCCGTGCAGGCGTGGGAGCGCTTCGGCGTCTGGCTCGTGATCGGGCTCGTGCTGTACTTCTTCTACGGCTACAAGAACTCCACGCTCCGCAGCGGCTCACCCCAACGCTCCTGAGGTCGCTTCGACGATGAAGAAACCGAGTTCGACGCAGTGGATCGCGATCGCCATGATCCTCGGCATCGCGCTCGGGTACTTCTTCCCGGCCGCGGAGTATCCGAGTGTGGCGATCGCCGAAAAGGCCGTCTCGTCCGTCTTCCTGCGGATGATCAAGTCGCTGATCGTGCCGCTCATCTTCGGCACGCTGGTGGTGGGGATTGCGGGGCACGGCGACGACATGAGGCGCGTGGGACGGCTCGCGTTTCGCTCCATCGTGTATTTCGAGGTGGTGACCACCATCGCGCTGGCCATCGGCCTCATCGCCGTCAACGTGGTGAAGCCGGGCGTCGGCGTGAGCCTCGCCGCCGCGACGGCGGACAAGGGCGCGGAGTTGGCGAAGACCGAGGTGAGCATCACGAGCGTGGTGGAGCACACGGTGCCGCAGAGTTTCTTCGAGTCGGCGGCGACAAACCAGGTGCTGCAGGTCGTGTTCTTCGCCATCCTCTTCGCTGTCGCGCTTGCGCGCGTGCCGGGGCGCCCAAAGCAGGTGATGCTCGACTTCTGCGAGTCGCTCGCGGAGGTGATGTTCAAGTTCACGGCGCTGGTGATGGCCTTTGCGCCGTTCGGTATCGGTGCCGCGATCGCCATGACGGTCAGCGCGAGCGGACTCGGTGTGCTGCGCAACCTCGCGGTGCTCGTCGGCACGCTCTACGGCGCGTGCCTCGTATGCATCCTCCTCGTCTATCTTCCGATCGCCGTGATGTTCCGGATTCCCGTCCGCGCATTCTGGAGCGCGGTGAAGGAGCCCGCGCTGATCGCGTTCTCGACGGCGTCGGGCGAGGCCGCGCTTCCGCTGGCCATGGAGCGCCTCGAAGAGTTCGGGCTCCCCAAGCGCATCATCGCCTTCGTGCTCCCGACGGGCTACTCCTTCAATCTCGCGGGATCGACGCTGTACCTGGCCGTCGCGAGCGTCTTTGCGGCGCAAGCGGCGGGGATCTCGATGTCGATCGGTCAGCAGCTGCTGATGATGCTGACGCTGATGTTGACGTCCAAGGGCGTGGCCGCGGTTCCCAGGGCCGCCCTCGTCATTCTGTCCGGCGCGCTCACCATGTTCGGCTTGCCGCTGCAGGTGGTGGCGGTGCTGCTCGGCGTCGACGCCCTGCTGGACATGGCGCGCACGGCTGTGAATCTCCTCGGTAATTGCCTGGCGACCGCCGTGATGGCGCGGTGGGAAGGCGAGTTTCCGGACACCGTCAACGGAGCGATCTCGTGAGCGGATCGATGGTGCAGTTCCCGGCGAGCGGCCACACATGTGACGGATATCTCTCGTTGCCGGCGAGCGGAAGCGGGCCGGGGCTGATCGTGATTCAGGAGTGGTGGGGCCTGGTGGATCACATCAAGACCCTGTGCGACCGGTTCGCCGAGGAAGGGTTCGTGGCGCTGGCGCCCGACATGTACCACGGCGAGCGGACCACGAGTCCCGATCAGGCCGGCAAACTGCTGATGGCGCTGAACATCTCCGGGGCGGGGAAGGACATGCGCGGCGCCGCCGCGTACCTTCGGGCGCAGGGGGCGGTGAAGCCAAAGAAGGTGGGGATCCTCGGCTTCTGCATGGGCGGACAGCTCGCGCTGTACGCGGGGCAGGAGTATCCGGACGTCATCGACGCCGTCGTGGACTTCTACGGCATCCACCCCAAGGTGGAGATCGTGCCGGCGAAGGTGCGGGTGCCGGTGCTGGGGCACTTCGCGACGCGAGACAAGGGAACGCCTCCCGCGGCGGCCCATGCACTGGCGGAATCGGTGCGGAAGACCGGCGGCAGTTTCGACGTCCACGAGTACGAGGCCGATCACGCGTTCTTCAACGACACGCGGCCGCAGGTGTACGACGCACCGGCGGCGGCGCTGGCGTTTGCGCGGACGCTGGCATTCCTGAGAAAGGCGCTGGCGTAAAGTCGTCGTGTCGGCGCCATCGCCGGTCGGCCGGCGCGGTCAGTGCTGCAATCCGCGTACGATCGCGAGGGAGATGGCGACCATCACCGCCAGCGACCCGGTGACGGTCAGCGCAACCTTCGGACCGACCTTCCGAATAGCCTGGATGTCCACGTTGAGGCCGAGCGCCGCCATCGCGAGGACGGTGAGCAGGCGGGCGCCGTCGCGCGCGTCATCGGCGAACGGGATGCTCACGACGCCCGCGGAGCGCAGCGCGCCCGTGAGGATGAACCCGACGACGAACCAGGGAAGCAGCGCGCCGGCTCCGGTGTGCGCCAGCGCGGCGGCGGGCGAATCGGTCAGCTGAGCGTGCGCGCGTCGTTCGGCTCGCCGGCGGCGCAGCGACAATACGACCACGAGAGGTCCGAGCATCAGGACGCGCACGAGCTTGACGAGCGTCGCTGTCTGACCGGCGAGCAGGCTCACGGGATACGCCGCTGCGATCACCTGCGGCACCGCGTACACGGTGAGGCCGGCGAGAATGCCGTACTGGTAGTCGTTCAGTCCGAAGATCGGGGCGAGGAAGGGAAGTCCGAGGATCACGACGACGCCCAGCACCGCCGTATACGCGATGGCCGACGCGACCTCGTCCCGCCGGGCCCCGACGACCGGAGCGAGTGCGGCGATTGCCGAGTTGCCGCAGATCGCGTTCCCGCATGCGACGAGCAGCGCGTGCACCGGGGATAATCCGAGCGCGCGGCCGATCGCGACACCCGTGACGATCGCGACCACGACCACGCCGACGATCGACGCCACGAGCGGCAATCCGGCCCTGATGAACTGCTGGAGGTCGGCGCCGAATCCGAGCAGGACGATCGAGACTTCGAGGAGCAATCCCGCCGCGAACGCGATGCCGGGACCGAAGCGGTCGGGCGGCGACCAGAGCGCTCGCACCACCGCCCCGATCAGGATCGCGAGGACGATTGCCTCGAGCGTGGGATGGCCCACGGCGGCGGTCAGCATGCGCTCGGCGGCCCACGCAAGCGCCGACACCGCGACGACGAGGGCGAGTCCGGGGAGTCGGTGCGCGACCGCGGAAACCATTGCTAATGATACAGGACGGACGCCAGATTCCGGCACACCTTTTTCCCGGAATTCCGATGCGCCCGCTTCACATCGCCGCACTCGTCTCGCTCGCCGTGCTTTCGTCGCCGGCCGCCCTCGCGCCGCTCGCCGCCCAAGACACGCCGACCGAGCGCGAGGCCGCGAAAGACGTCCTCAAGAAGATGGCCGCCCTCGAGCAGTCGCTCGACGTGCCCGGCTGGGTCACAAAGCTCACGGCCGCAAACCCCGCTCGCGACCAGGTCGCCGCCCGCGCGAAGGAGCTCATGGAGAAGGAACTGCTCGCGATGGGCGACGACATCACCAAGCATCCGGAAATCGGGTTCGTCGAAGTCGAGTCGGTCAGGAAGCTCACGGACTATCTCAAGGCGCACGATTTCGACGTCGAAATGGGAGTCGGCGGCCTGAAGACCGCCTTCATCGCGCGCTACCGGAAGAACAACGGCGCCCCCAACCTCGGCATCATCCTCGAATACGACGCGCTGCGCGGAACGAAGGGCGCGTTCCACGGCGACCAGCACTCGACGCAGGGTCCGATCGGGATGGCCGCCGGGATCGCGATGGCGGAGTACCTCACGAAGAATCACCTGCCGGGCAGCGTCATCATGTACGGGACGCCGGGCGAAGAAATGATGCCGCCCGCGGCCAAGACGCAGATGTTCAAGGCCGGCGTGTTCAAGGATGCCGACGTCATCGTCCGCAGCCACTCCAGTGTGCCGACGTCGCGGCCGGCGCCGGGATTCGGCAGCTGCTGCCTGAACATCAACGGCACCAAGTACACGTTCAGCGGCGCGCCGGCGCACCAGATGACCGCGTGGAACGGGCGCAACGCGCTCACGGCCGCGATTCACTTCTTCGACAACATCGACGGCATCCGCAGCAACATCCGGCCTGAGTCGCGTGTTCAGGGCATCATTACGGAGGGTGGCGCGGCGCCGAACGTCGTGCCCGACCACACCGTGGCGGATTTCTATATCCGCTATCCGGACGCGATCTATCTCGAACAGCTCACGAAGATGGTGGACGACGCGGCGCGCGCGGCCGCGCTCGGCACCGGCACCAAGGTGAAGATCGATCACTACGGCGAGGCGCGCGACGGTGTGTCGGAGGCGACGCTCGCCGAAGTCGGGTTCGCCTACATGAAGAAGTTCGGGGCGACGAACGTGCTCGACGAGCCGCAGAAAGCGCAGGGCTTCGAGGAGACGGGGACCGTGGCCAGCGCGATTCCGGGACTGGGGTTCAGCGCGCACACGTCCACCGGGGCGAACCACACCTACGAGATGCTCGCCGATGCGCTCACCGATGTCGGGCACAAGGGGTTCGTGATTGACGCCGAGGCGATGGCGTCGCTGCTCTTCGACTTTGCGACGCACCCCGACTATCGCGCCATAGTCAAGAAGGAGTTCGAGGGGATCCACGCGCTGTTCGGGGAGTATCAGGAAGCGCTGAAGAAGGTGTACACGCTGCCGGTCGTTCCCGACCCGGAATAGAAAAGACTGGCCGCTGTCGCCTGACAGCGGTCAGGTGACAGCGGCCAGACAAGTGCCGGGGCGACCGAATTGCGCTAGGCGCGCGCGAGGAGGCCGAGCGCGGTTCTCACCGCCCCGCGCGCCGGCACCACTTCACCGGCGTGCAGCACCATCCCCGGTACAGAGCTCCTGAGTCGCAGCTCGACGAGCTTCCGCAGCCAGCTGCCGTGGCCGAACAGGCCGCCGGCGAGCGCCACCGGCACGGCCGCCCGTTCATCGGTGAAGAGCTGGCGCGCGAGCGTCCGCACGTGGAGCACGAGCTCCTCGGTGGCGAGCGTGCAGAGCGAGTTGGCGCGGAGATCGCCCGTCGCCGCGACGGTCATCACCGTCCCAGCCAGCTGCGCGAATTGCGCGGTGGTCGCGGTCGCCGCCCACGGAATGAGCTCGTCGGGGCTCTCGAGCTGGAGATGGGAGAGGATCGCGCCGAGAAGGCCCGTCTCGGGCTCGCGGCCGTCGGCCGAACCCGTGATGACGCTGAGCGCCCGGCGCCCGATCCACGCGCCGCTCCCTTCGTCTCCGCACACCGGGCCCCAGCCGCCGCAACGCGCCATCTTCTGGCTCGGGCCGCGGCCGTAGGCCATCGAGCCCGTGCCGGCGATCAGCACGATCCCGGCATCCTCTCCGAACGCGTCGTTGAGCGCGATCAGGGCGTCGGGGACGACGACCAGTTCGTCGGCGATCGCGCGTTTCGACATCGCCGCCTCGAAGGCCGAGTATTCGGCGTCGCGCCCCACACCCGCCACACCGACGCACAGCGCCGATGGCATCGCGCCTTCCTTGCCGCACGCCGCGAGCGCCTCGCCGATGAGCCGCGTGATGACGTCGGCGGACTGGTCCGCTTCACCGGGGCGCACGGCGCTGGCGGGCCCCGTGACCGTCGCGATCTCGGTCCCCGACCCATCCGCGACGATGACGAGCGTCTTCGATGCTCCGCCGTCGACCCCGACCACGATGTGTGTCATGTGCGACGAAAGCAAAGGGCCTGCGGACATTTTTGCAACGTGATCACGGAAGCCTGATGGCGGGATTCCGCATGGCCGAGAGCGTGCCGGCGAAGAGCGTGATCGTCGTGCCGATGAACACGTACCAGGGCCACGCGACGTTCGCGAACGGGCCGAGCGCGCCCGCCGTCGCGGGGAACGCCTGCGCGAGTTGCCTGGCGAACACCACCACGGCCATCGCGAGGATGCCGACCGACATCCCGAGAATCGCGTCGCGCTGCCGGGCCCGGGGGTTGTAGATCCCGAGGAAGAATGCGCCGAGCAGTGCGCCGTAGGTGAACGACGCGATCGAGAGCGCCACGACCACCACCGGCGTGCGACTCTCGGGATAGAGCAGGGCTCCTCCCGTGAGCACCACGCCCCACGCCACCGCGAACAGCCGGCCCGCGCGGAACGTCGCCGGCGTGTCCGGCAGGCGATGCGTCAGCGGGACCCAGATGTCCATCGTCGTCGCCGCCGCGAGCGAATTGATGGCGCCCGAGTGCGTACTCATCGTCGCCGCGACGATCGCCGCGACGATCAGCCCGAGCAGCCCGTGCGGCATCCGCTCGAGGATGAACGTCGGGAAGATCGCATCCGGTGTCGCGAACTCGCGTCCGGCGTAGAGCGCCCAGAGGCCGAGGCCCACGGTGAGGAAAAGCGTGAACTGCACGAACACCGCGATGCCGCTGCCGATGATCGCGCGCTGCGAGTCCTTGAGGGAGCGCGCGGACAGCAGTCGCTGCACGATGAGCTGGTCGGTGCCGTGCGACGCCATCGCGAGAAACGCGCCGCCGATCAAGCCGGCGAACATCGTGTGCGGCTGGTCGAAGCCCGTGTAGAAGCTCACCGCCCGCAGCTTCCCCGCGGCGCTCGCCGACGACAGGATCGCGCTCCATCCTCCGCTGACGGCGCCGCCCAGGATCACGACGGCACAGATCCCGCCGGTCACGTAGATCGCGGCCTGCAGCAGCTCGGTCCACACGACCGCGCGCATCCCGCCGCGCCAGGTGTACACGATCGTCAGGGCGCCGAGGACGAGGATCGCCGAGGGCATCAGGTATTGGCGCGGCAGCACCGGGCCCATGATCAGCGCAATCGGGATCGCCGTGGCGAACACGCGGACGGAATCGGCCATCGCCCGCGTCACCATGAATATGATCGAGGCGAACCGCCGCGTCTCGGCGCCGAATCGCGTCTCGAGCAGGGTGTACGCGGTCACGAGCTTGCCGTCGAAGTAGCGCGGGAGCAGCACGCGCGCGACGACCACCCGGCCCAGGATGTACCCGGCGCACACCTGCAGGAATCCGAGATTCCCGGCGTATGCGAGCCCCGGGATGGAGATGAACGTGAGCGCGCTCGTCTCCGAGGCCACAATAGAAAACATGACCGCCCACCATGGCAGTGAGCGGTCAGCGACGAAGTACTTCTGTGTGTCCTTCTGGTTCTTTCCGAGCCAGACGCCGAGCGCGGTGGTGCCGGCGAGGTATGCGACGAGAACTGCGAAATCTACGGCGCCGAACCCGCCCGCCGGCAACGAGTTGTTCCTGGCCTACGCGGAGAAGGAACTTCCGCAACCGCAGCCGCCGGTCGCATTGGGATTCTTGAAGGTGAAGCCGGAACCCTGCATCGACGTGACGTAGTCGACCGTCATCCCGCCGAGGTACTGCATGGAGAACGGGTCGACGAACACGTTGAAGCCGTCCTGCGCGACAATCGTGTCATCGTCCGCCGGCTTGTCTTCGATCAGCAGGCTGTACTTGAATCCGGAGCAACCGCCGGGTTGCACCGACACGCGCAGGCCACCGACGTCGGCCATGACGTTCTCCGCCGCCATGAACTTCTTCACTTCGACCGCCGCGGCGGCAGTCATCGTCAGCAGGACTTCGGGCTGGTTGATCGTGCTCATGATGCAAAACCTCCTCAGGACAACTGGGCGAGCGCTTCGTCGCGCTACATCGTAATTATACACCAATGGAAATCGAATCTCAAGGAAAACGCTTCCTCAGGCGCGCGGGAGTCGGGTTGCGAATCGTGCTCGGATTCGGCGTCCTGGCGGGGAGCGCCGCGCTGGCGTGGAAAGGGCTCACGAAGCCACAACCACGGCCCACGCAAGTGATCATCCAGACGGACCGCATCGGGCCCGGCGTACTGACCGTCGCCGTGGCCGCGGTCGATCTCGAGCTGATCGCGCCCGATGGGCGCCGCGTGCACACGGCGTCGCGGCGCGACACGTCGATCTCGCCGATGCCGGGCGCCGAGGGCCGCGTGGATTGCGCCGGATTCGGGTCGGGCAAGCAGGACGACAGCGACTGCACCGCCACGATCGCGCTGCAAAATCCGGTGTGGGGCGACTATCACCTTCGCGTGTCGTCCCCCGACCTGCGCGGTGAGACGCTCACCATCGGCTGGACGGGCAGCACCTTCTCGCGTTCGGGTGCCACGAGCGTCGCCGTGACCGTTCCGCCGAAGCAGACCGTGGAGTTCGTGATCATCGTGGCGCCGGAGGGAGTGTCTCAGCGGACGGCGCCGGTGGTCGTTCGTCCCTGAACGAGCGCGAGATCCAGTAGAAGCTCGCGGCCGCCACGGCCAGCATCACGAGCCCCGCGCTGGTGTAGCCGAACACGATCTTCCCGATCCCGAACAGCGTCGCGTACACGGCGACGATGCCGGCAATCCAGTTGGTCCACGCCAGCGCGCCGCCCGGCGTCGGTTCCACGCCGAACCCAAGACGTCGCGACACGACCGCCCACCCTGGGCCGCCGGGGCGCACACGGAGGTAGAACGCGTCGAGCTTCTCGTCCGGCTCCGGCTTCGTCGCGAACGTCACGATGAGCCACACGGCGGTGCTGATCACCACGGTCAGCAGCATGATGGTCGCCGTCGCGTTCGGGTCGTCCGGCGCGAAGCGCGGCTTGACGTAGATGAAGCCGAGCACGCTGACGACGAAGCTCGCCGACATCGCCGAGATCTCGCTCCACGCATTGATTCGCCACCAGTACCAGCGGAGGATGAGCACGAGACCGGTGCCCGCCCCGAGCGCGAGCAGCAACTCCCACGCCTTCTCGACGCTCGAGAGCTGGCTCGTCACGCCGATCGACGCGAGGAACAGGAGCACGGTGGTCGCCCGGCTCACCGCGACGTAGTGCTTCTGCGTCGCGTCCGTCTTCAGGAAACGCTTGTACACGTCGTTGACCAGATACGACGCACCCCAGTTGAGGTGCGTGCCGACGGTGCTCATGTACGCGGCGGCGAAGCCCGCCAGCATGAATCCTCTCCACGGTGTCGGCAGGAGGTCCACGAACGCCTGGACGTAACCGGCCTCCTTGTCCTTCAGCGTCGGATAGAGAATCACGGTCGCGAGCCCGGTGACGATCCACGGCCACGGGCGCAGCGCGTAATGCGCGATGTTGAAGAAGAGCGTGGCGAGGACACCGTCGCGCTCCGTCTTGGCGGAGAAGATGCGTTGCGCGATGTAGCCGCCGCCGCCGGGCTCGGCGCCGGGATACCACGCGGCCCACCATTGCACGCTGAGATACACGCCGAGCGTCAGCAGCGGCATCCAGGCGTACGCGTGCAGGCCGAGCGGGCCAAGGCTCACCGGGAGCACCGAGAGCGCGGCCTTCTCGCTCCCGAAGTGCGCGGCGAGCTTCACTTTCATCACGTCGATGCCGCCGACCGCTCGCACGGAGAACACCGCCAGGATGATCACGGCGGTCATCTTGATGACGAACTGCACGAGGTCGGTCCAGAGCACGGCCCACATCC
>OCZT010007107.1_pt1 | contig 11017 bp, 11 predicted proteins | sample 1539031 | NCBI WGS metagenome assembly OCZT01 (sample SAMEA3539308, study PRJEB22396) | soil metagenome | biome: tundra; feature: field; material: soil | place: USA | collected 2010-05 | depth 0.15 m
CACCGAGATCTACACTCTTTCCCTACACGACGCTCTTCCGATCTAGGCCAGTTCCGCCGCGCCCATCTGCTGCTCGCAACTGCCATAACTCACGCTGACCACCGGCGCGAGGACGTGGTTGACGATGTACTGCGCGCTGAGGTCGATGCCGTCTGTGGCTGTTGTGGAAGCGGTCGCAACCAGCTTGACGGCGGCCTCCGGGGCCATGGCGCCGGCCCACTCCACATCAAGGGTTGCTTCGTCCTGATCGCCAACTACCAGGCCCGGATCAGCGCCGTTCAAAATCACGGCGGGGTTGTTGTCCTTGAGGTTCGCACTGGCGCGGAAGGCCTCAACATCGCTGAGGTTGATGTTGCTGCGGCCCGCAATGGCAATGCTTACGCCTGCGCCGGTTGTTCCCTGGCTGTACAGCGGGTTCAGGTTGTAAATAGCGGCCAGGTCAGCCGGGAAGAGGTAGTGCGCGCCGTAGAGGTTCCATTGAGGCCTGGCGGCGAGCGAGCGGCGCTGGGTCATTGCCGGTGTACGGCGGAAGTCGTGCATGGAAACAATGCCGCTGACTACGCTGGCCAGCGCCGCAGGGATTTGCGGAGTTTGGAAGTTGGCATAGTGGTTTGAGCCACCGACATAATAGCGGTGAATCTCAGTATGGAATGCTTCAGAGACATGGCTTGCGGTTCCTGAGAAGATGACGAGACGGTTGTTCGCCGGGATCTCGTCGATTGTGAAGTCGTGGCTTTCCAACCAGCCTCTGATGCGGGCGAGGTCGTTGGCAGTGGCGCCGAATCGAGCGGAATAGGCGGCCGGCGTGAGCCAGTGGTGATAGGCCGGCGAGCGGGGATCGTGCTGCGCCTCCACCAGCGCATCGAGCGCCGTCTGCTGGTTTGCCGATGGCTTCAACAGCAGCATCATGTGGTCCAGGCGCAAATCCGGCGCCGCCGCGCCCTGGTCAAATTCCGGCTGCGCCAGCGGATGAACATTGCCCCACAGCGCCACCACTCGTGTCTCGTCGATGCGGGCCGCGATGCGATTTACAGGCTGCTGCGACAGGGCGCACTGTGCCGCTGCCGCGAGCGCAAGCGCTCCGGCCAAGGAAAGAATCGGTCGTACCAATTTAGGTTTGTCTGCCTTTCAGTGAGGGGGAAACGGCGATCCGGGTGCGATCAGTTTCCTCACATTCTTTGCTGCTTCTAATCTAAGGTTGATTGTGGCGGGACATTAGCGGAATTCACGAATTTCTTTTAGAAACCAATCACGAAGGTACTTGCAGTGACTCGAAACTAGACAATTGGGCACCTACAGCATCACGGCCGGTGCAGTTGGAGCCTGCAGTATCCTGTCTCGTGGAATGCAGGAGTTGCTATTCTTGTGTCGCTGCGGTGGCGGCGTGTGTGGCGCAACGAATTGGCGGCGCGGTTGGGAGATTGGCAATGAAGGATGCAGGGCGAGCGTTTGTTACCAGAAGAAAGCTGCTTCAGGATGGATTGGTGTTGGCTTCGGGATGTGCGAGCCTGCCGTGGGTGGCGAGGGCGGCGCAGCAGAGTGACGTTACATGGCCCCGCGGATTGGACCGGAGCTTGGGAAACGAATGGATGCAGAGGACTCTTGTTGAATCCGAGGCCGGGCTAACCACCAGGATGCTGTCGTCGAAGAAGATGGACGCAGTTTACGTTTTCCCGGTGTGCCCTGCTGGGGAAAAACCGCCGTGCTCTCCTCCGGAGGACAAAGGGGAGGAGTTTTCATTCCGCTGCAATGGCGAATTGTGCACTGGGAAGAACGGATCGTTCAGGCTCAGAGATCTCGGTGTTGGCACTCTGGTAGATCCTAGTAAGTCGGCAGTTGAGCTGCGCCACAGACGGCTGCCTCTCGACGTTACGGTGGTCTACCGCGCGTACGATGGGCTTCCCGCAACGCGGAAGCACTTGGTTTTGAAGAACACCGGAATGGAGCCATTGCACATCTCACACTTGAATATCGAGTCGCTATGGCTTACGCTCGGGCCGGCGAACGAGACGACTCTTCTAACTCAATACGGAACGATTCCCCGCGAGACCTTTTACACGGGACGCTCGGAAGACGCGGGGCTGTTGGTGGCGAATGGGCTGACGGGTGACGGCATGGCGGTGATCAGCGAGGTGCCGGGATACATGAAGCGCACCGAGATCGGCGGATGGGACTCGGGGGATGGCGTGCGCATCGGCGTCATGTACGACACCGATTTGATGCCGTTTGAGCGGACCCTGGCGCCGGGTGAGGAATTTACGACTGCGTCGTCGTCGCTGGTGGCGTTCAGGAATGGAGACGGGTTCAACGATCCGCACTGGGTGTTGCCGTCTTATACATCGAAGGTGCTGGAGCGGCGGGTGGATGCCGAGGGGCCGCCATGGATCTACAACACGTGGGAGCCATTCGAGCGCGGAATCAATCACGACATTGCGCTCGAACTTATCGACGCCGCGGGTGCGATGGGGATGGACATTTTTACCATCGACGACGGCTGGCAGCAGGACTATGGAGACAACGCGGTGAACCTGACTGCGTTTCCCAAAGGGTTGCAGCCCATCATGGATGCGGTTGCAGCGAAGGGAATGCGGCTGGGCCTGTGGATTCCGATGGCGGCCATCGCGAAGACCACCGCGGATTACCGGCCGGAATTGGCAGCGCTCGACCAGCAAGGGATTCAAAAGACCACAGGAACCATGGCCGGTCAGATGGCTGTGATGTGCATGGCGAGTGCCTACCGCGACACGGCTGCCGCGCGCATCAACGATGCGATTGAACGGTTCAAGCTGGCGTATGTGAAGCTGGACCTGACGACGATTTTCAATGCTTATGGCGAGGCTCCTGGCTGCTGGGCGAAGGGGCACGATCACGGTAGCTGGGCTGAGTCGCTGGGCAGAATCTATGAAGGTATTTCTTATGTGACGAAGAAGATTTATGAGAAGCATCCGGATGTTCTTCTGGATCTTACGTTCGAGTTATGGGGCCAGAAGCACATAATCGACGCGGGCCTGCTGGCAGCCGGCGATCTGGATTGGATGAGCAACGTGGACGACCGCGAGCCCGATTCTGCAGGACCTTTGCAGGCGCGCCAATTGCTGTACCTGCGTGCAGCTTCGATGCCTGTCGAAAGCATGCTTATCGGCAATATCCACGCGGAGTTGCCGACGATTCAGGAGACCTTCGCCACCGCCATCGGTTCGGTGCCTCTGCTTCTGGGCGACCTGCGCAAACTGAGCGCAGCTGACCGGCAGTGGTATCACGAGAAGATTGGCTGGTTCAAGAAACTGAGGAAGAGCACAAAGATTAGCGAGAGCTTCTTCCCGCTGGGCAGCTGGCGGCAGACTACACCTGCGGCATGGGATGGTTTTGCGCGCATGGCTCGCACCGGCAACGGAGTTATTGCCTTGTTCCGGAATAAGTCGAGCGTGGGGGAAGCCGTGGTCGAGTTACCTCTGCTGCCGGCGGGCAAATACGAGATTAAGTCTGCGATGAGTGGGAAGGTACTTGGCGTCTTCGACAAGGCTGACTGGGCGCGTGGGGTGACGGTGAAGTTTGCGGGGTCGGAGCGCGTCGAGGTTCTTGAAGTTATTGCCTTCAAAGGTTGAAGTTATCGAGAGCTTTAACTGACAACCACGCATGCGCTTCTGTGCAGGCGACCGGCTCTAGCCGGTCACCTGCCAATTTGCCAACGCGCCTCAGTCTAGTGAAAGACTCCCAAGAAATAACAGACCAGCAAGATAAGCAGGATGGTGCCAAGGCCGATGCCTGCGCCTCCGCCTGTGCCCCACCGGCTGTAGCCGTAGTATCCGCCGCCGCCGCCGAAAACCAGCACCAGTACGATAATCAGAACGATCAAGAGCATTTCATATCTCCTTTACACAGGGTTGCGACTCCGTGGTAATGCCTTCGATTGAGTTGCGTCGGGCGGCTTTGCTGCTGCAGTGTCACCGCAAAGAACACGTTTTAGAGTTCCTCTGGCAATGCCCCTTGGGCTGCAGCCTCCTCCGTATACTTGACAGCCTCTAAAGAACGCTCGTGAGCGTTTCTGGCCAGTTCCAGGGGGGTAGCGTGATCCCCTGTGCTGTGCCCATGTGCCGCGGCGGTGTGTGCATAAGCGGCCCTGAAGTGGAGTTCTGCCATAAGGGTGTTCTCAGGCTGCGTCATGATGTTCTCCAGCATTCTGCAAGCGCGAACCTCTCGCATCTGGAGTTTCCCACTCGGCAACTTGATATGCTGTGCAATCGTATACACCAAGAATTCCAGGTGCCATGGCCTCGCGCCTGCTCCTGGAGCAGACCCCCGAGAACAGCAAGCACGAATCAGATAGTGATTTGCAGATCGGTGATTAGCAGATCCGGGGCAACTGCTCGCCGATCTGGATAGGGATAACGCGGTTGGCGCCCATGGCTGTGCGGGCGACGAGCATGCGGGGATGCTGCGCGGTGACCTGGCCGATGCGGGCGGCGTCGCGGCCTAACGGATGCGCGCGGAGGGTTGCGAGGACTTGGTCCGCGGCTTCGGGGGCTACGAAAAAGACTGCTTTGCCTTCGTTGGCTACGTAGACCGGGTCCAAACCCAGAAGGTCGCAGGCAGACTGCACTTCAGGTCGGACGGGCAGGCTGGGTTCGTCGATCTCAATGCCAACTCCAGAAGACGACGCGATCTCATTTAGAGTGGAGGCGAGGCCGCCGCGCGTGGGATCGCGCATGGTGTGGACCGCGGGGCCGACCGCGGCCAGGACATCGGCAATCATGCCGTTCAGCGCAGCGCAGTCACTCCGAATCTGGCTTTCAAACTCGAGGCCCTCGCGAACGCTCATGATGGCCATGCCGTGGTCGCCGATGGTGCCGGAGACGAGAATCGCATCGCCCGGCATTGCATGCAGCGGACTTACGGAGATGCCCGGTCGTAGGACACCGATGCCGGCGGTGTTGATGTAGCAGCCATCGCCGTGGCCGCGCTCGACTACCTTGGTGTCACCGGTGACGATCTTGACGCCCGCGGTGGCCGCCGCCGCTGCCATCGCATCGACAATCGCCGCCAACTGGCTAAGCGGAAAACCTTCTTCAAGAATGAAGCTGGCGGAGAGATATCGCGGCTCTGCTCCAGAGACGGCGAGGTCGTTGACGGTTCCGTTGACGGCGAGTTCGCCAATTGATCCGCCGGGAAAGAACAGGGGCTGCACGACGAATGAATCGGTGCTCATTGCCAACCGGGCAGAATTCACTCCCGGCCCGCCCACATCGAGCACCGCGGCGTCGCCGAGGTTTTCAAGAGCGGGATTGCGGAAGGCGGGGAGAAACAGGTGCTCGACCAACTCATTGCCCAGCTTGCCGCCGCCGCCGTGGCCCATAACGATGGCGGGATAGTCGGCAAGCGGCAGGGGGCAGGACCAGTTGGAAAAGTCTGGCGCTGACTTGGCAGTCTCCGTCGCGCCGGCGTGCAGGTTCTCAGCCATTTACTGCTCCCGAAAGTCCCGCACCGGCGCCTGCCAACTCTTCGGCTGAGATGAAACGGCCGTAGTTGTAGTAGGCGGCGCAGGCGCCTTCGCTTGAAACCATGGTAGCTCCCAGCGGATGGCGCGGGGTGCACTCCTTGCCGAAAGCTGCGCACTGGGCTGGCTTGATAGCGCCGCGCAACACATCGCCTGAGCGGCAGAGCGGCGACTCCTGGGTGTGGATGCCGGTGATGTGGAAGCGCTCTTCGGCATCGAAGTCACGGTAGGCCGCGCTGAGCCGCCAGCCGCTTTTTGGAATCACGCCGATGCCGCGCCAAGCGCGATCGGTCACGTCGAATACCTCTGCCAGCAGCTTTTGCGCGCCCTGGTTGCCGTCGAAGTTGACGATGCGCTCGTACGCATTTTCAACCTCGTGGCGGCCGGCTTCGAGTTGGATGACCGCGCGGCGAATACCGTCCAGCAGGTCAAGCGGCTCGAAGCCTGTGACCACCAGTGGAATCTTGTACTTCTCTGCCAGCGGCGGATACTGCCAGTACCCCATCACGCTGCAGACGTGGCCGGCGAGGAGGAAGGCCTGCACCAGGTTGCCGGGCGAGCCCATGATGGCTTCAATCGCGGGCGGGACCAATACATGGGAGACCAGCAACGAATAGTTCTTGATTCCGCGCCGCTTGGCGAGGTGCACGCTCATGGCGTTGGCCGGGGCTGTGGTCTCAAAGCCAACGCCGAAGAAGACCACCTGCCGGTCGGGATTCTTTACTGCAATTTCCACGGCGTCGAGCGGCGAATAGACCACGCGTACATCGCCGCCGTTGCCCTTGACCTGGAAGAGGTCGCACTCGGTGCCGGGAACACGCAGCATGTCGCCGAAGGAGCAGAAAATGATTCCCGGCTGAGCTGCAATGGCGAGGGCCTTGTCAATCAGTTCTAGGGGGGTAACGCAGACCGGGCAGCCGGGGCCGTGGATCATCTCGATGCCGGCGGGAAGCATCTGGTCTATGCCGTTCTTGATGATGGAGTGGGTCTGTCCGCCGCAAACTTCCATGATCTTCCAGGGGCGGGTGGTGATCTGGTGGATCTCCCGGGCCATGCGCTGGGCGATCTCGCCGTTGCGGAACTCGGTAAGGTACTTCATTTGGTGGAACAACTCCCGTCAGGGCAGGGCGACTGGGGTGCCACGGCAGCCCGCGCAAAGGCCTCCTCCTCACCGGCAAGCTCCTCGTCCAGCATGCCCATCTCGCGGAAGATGGCCAGCGTTTTCTCGGCGCTCTCCTGGTCGATCTTCGAGAGCGCAAACCCAACGTGGACAATCGTATAGTCGCCGACTTCGACTTCCGGAACGTAGTCCAGGCAAACCCGTTTGACTACCCCGCCGAAGTTTACACGGCCCATCCGAAGGTCGCCTTCGGTGGTGATTTCTTCAACTCTTCCTGGAATAGCTAGACACATGGCAATTACGGTTATACAGGGTTTTGGACCGAATTTGTGTGATTTAAATCACCTCGACACCCCATTTGTGGGCCGAATGCCAAAGTTCCATGCGGCCCTCCGGAAGAAGGTATAGTGTCTGCGGGAATTCCCGCGGAGTTTCGCCGTTCCCTGTTTTGAAAGGGGTCCATGACCTGTTTGAAGGTTTTCCGTTTGCGTAAGCACTGGTTTCTTATGGACATAGTGCCCGTCTTGGTCATTCTTTCTACATCGCAAGCGGTGCACGCGCAGGGTGGCGACCTGGCCGACGCGGCTCGTGAGGGAGATTTGGCCCGTGTCAAGACGTTGCTTGCCAGCGGGGCCAAGGTGGATGCCGCCCCCAAACAAGGCTGGACGCCGCTGATGCTGGCCTCAACCGTAGGTCATCTGGAGGTGGTCCAGGTGCTGCTTGCCAACGGCGCCCAGGTGAACACCAAAGCGGATGACGGGACCACGGCGCTGATTACGGCCTCAGAGTATGGCTATGCTGACGTGGTGCGGGCGCTGTTGGCCAAGCATCCGGATATGAATATCAAGACAAGTGAGGGCTTGACCGCGCTGATGACCGCCTGCCAAAAGGGGCATCTGGACGTGGTGCAGGCGTTACTCGCCGGCGGCGCCGAGGTCAATGCCAAGAACGACGCGGGCGGAACGGCGCTCATGTGCGCCACCGACTACGAGAACTTTGCCCTGGTGCGTGCGCTGCTGGACGGGGGTGCTGATGTGAATGCCCGCATGAACGACGGCTGGACCGCGCTGATGGATGCGGCTTCGAACGGCGGCATTGAAATCGTGCAGGCATTGCTGGACAAGGGGGCCGAAGTGAACGCTGCGTCCAGCGAAGGAGAGACCGCACTGATAGATGCGGCGTACAAAGGCAATCTTGAGGCCGCTCAAGCTCTGGTAGCCAAGGGGGCGAACGTCAACACCAGGAAAAAGGACGGCAGAACCGCGCTGATGGAGGCCGCCTACAATGGTTATTTTGAGGTTGTGCAGGCTCTGGTGGCCAAAGGGGCGAACGTCAACGCCAGGACAAAGGATGGGAAGACCGCGCTGGGTTTGGCCACGCAGCAAGAACACGCCAACGTTAGTGCGTTTTTGGCGCAGGCTGGGGCCAAGCCATAATTGCAGGGCTCTGGCCTTCGTAGTGTAAAGGTGGGGTCGCCTCTGGAACCGTAGATTGCGCACATGCTGCAACTCGGGATCAGCCGCTTTTCTTCCGCTCGTTCTCCGCCATACGCGTTCGCACGATCTTCTTGATAAGCGCCGCTGGCAGGGGCTTGTCTGTTGGAAACCGAATTGTGCCCTTTGATTTGCTGTAACCCGCCAGTTCCTCTCCGAACTCCTCGATCAGCGACGAATTTCCGGGAAAGAAACTACAATGCTGGCTGAACGCCGCATACCAGACCAGCATTCCCTTGTATCGGAAGCCGGGCATGTAGCTGATGACCTCGGTGGCCTCAGGCCCTGTGGACGCACGGATGGCCGCGCGTACCTTGGACAAAGTAGTTCGCGCGGGCTCCGGCAAACGGGCCAGATACTCCTCCACGTTGATCGCTGTTTCCGCGTTCTTCATGGGCTGACGACTCCCTCGGCTCTCTGAGACTGCAATCGCCGCGTTCAATTTGTTGGTGGCGGAGCGTAAACTCGCGAACCCCCAAAATAGTGACTCATCACGATCGCGAGAGCAGCGAGAGCCGCGGCAACCAGCACCACCCCTAGCCAGAGCAGCATATGGCTGCGCCGCCGCCGGACCATCTCGCCCGAGCCCTTCATCAATTCCAGCAAGTAGTGGTCCTCGCGGCTGAGAACCTGTACGGCCTGCCGCCATGTCTCGGCTTCATCCTTGTTCCCGGCCTGCGCACTTGCTTGAATGCTGCGAATCAGTTTCCCTACCTTCTCCTCGTATTCCACCAGGTCGTGATAGCGGTAGAAGGCGGCCTGCACCTCAGCCATGTCAGGCAGCGTCCACCCCTTCTCCGAGACGAAAAGCATCTGCCGTTCTACCTCGGTCAGCGGCGAGCCAACCCGCCGGGCTTCGGCGTCAATCCAATGGATCAGGAACTCTTTTGCCTCCTTGATCGTTTCGAATTTTCGTCCGGTCCTGGCTTGACCCTGCACTTCAGCACCTGGCTTATGCCGGGAAGGGACTTGGGCTTCGACCTCTTCCACTACCCATTTGCTGCCTGCTTCCACCACCAGGTAATTCAGCCACTCCCTCATTCCAGCACCGGTCTTGGCTGAAGTTTCAAATATCCGAATCCCCGGCCGGATCTCGCGGATGTTATTCAGGGCCAGTTCGCGGTCAAACCCGCAAGGTTCAGCCAGATCAATCTTGGTAATCACCGCCGCATCGGCCGAGTTGAACATGGCGGGATACTTCAGAGGTTTATCCTCCCCCTCTGTCACGCTCAGCAGCGCCACGCGCATCTTCTCGCCAAGGTCATAACTTGAAGGGCAGACGAGGTTCCCCACATTCTCGATAAACAAAAAATCCAGGTCGTCCAGTTCCCATCCTTCCAGGTGCTTGTCAATCATCTCCGCGTCAAGATGGCAAATGCCGTGGGTATTGATCTGCCGCACCGGCGCGCCGCTGGCAGCCAGTCGCCTGGCGTCGTTGTCCGTTTCCAAATCCCCCACGAGAGCGGCAACGCGGGCGCCCTTTGATTTCAACTCCGTCAGGGTCCGTTCCAAAAAGGCCGTTTTGCCCGTTCCTGGACTGGAGACCAGGTTCAACACCATGACCCCGGCAGAGGAATACCGGTCGCGCAGAACGGCGGCCAGTTCATCGTTCTTCTTCAGAATCCCGCGCCGCAACAATGCAATTCGTGTAGTCATATGATTTTCTCAGCCTCCTCAATCTCAATCGAATCTATCTCAAGCTCGCGGCCCTGGCGCAGGTCGCCAACCGGTTCGCCGCACAGCGGACAGCGGAAGCTCTGCAGGCTTGCGAGCGTCACGTCCTTTCCGCACGGGTCGCAATGCATTACGACGGGCAGCACGTTGACCACCAATGTCGAGCCCGCCAGCGGCGTGTCTTCGGTGGCGATCTGGTAGCAGAACTGGAGGGAATCCTCGATGACCGAGGCCAGCGCTCCCACGCGCAGGCGCACTTCCTTCACCTTTGCGCCCGGATAATCTGCCAGCGACTCGATGACGGACTCTACGACGCTGGTAATAATGGACAGTTCATGCATAAAGATTGGATTCCGAGCCCGCCGAATGGTCGCGGCGGCAAATGCCTACTATGTATGTAAGATGAAAACATAAAGGACCTCTCTCGTGCCCAAAACACTCAGTTCCGCCCCCTCCCGCCTGGCCCTCAGCGACATGGCCCCCGGCACCATGCAGTCTGAAATTCGCGCCATGACCATGGAGTGCGACGCCGTCGGTGGCATCAATCTTGCCCAGGGCGTATGCGATACGCCTACCCCCGCTCCCGTTCAGGAGGCCGCCATCCAGGCCATCCGCGACGGCCACAACATCTATACGCGACTGGACGGTATCGGACGGCTGCGGCAGGCTATCGCAAAGAAGCAGAAGGCCGATTATGGCCTCGACTACGACCCCGAGTCAGAGGTTCTGGTCGCATCCGGCGCCACCGCCGGGCTGCATGCCGCCACCATGGCACTGCTCAATCCCGGCGACGAGGTGATTCTCTTTGAGCCGTTCTACGGGTACCACGCCTCGACTCTCAAATCCATGCGCGTGAAGCCGGTGCTGGTGGCGCTGGCCGAGCCGGACTGGGAACTCGACCTTGACACATTGAAGGCGGCCATTACTCCGCGCACTCGGGCGCTCATCCTCAACACTCCGGCCAACCCCAGCGGCAAGATTTTCAATCGCGCAGAACTTGAGGCCGTGGCCGTCGTGGCCATCGAGCACGATCTCTTTGTCTTCACCGACGAGATCTACGAGTACTTTGTCTACGACGGCGCGCAACATATCCCGATCGCCTCACTTCCCGGCATGAGGGAGCGGACGGTCACCATCTCCAGCTTCTCAAAAACATTCTCGGTCACCGGCTGGCGGCTGGGCTACGTGCTCGCCGATGCCCGATGGATCGGCGCGATGTCCTACTTTCACGACCTC
>OCZT010007108.1_pt1 | contig 11017 bp, 12 predicted proteins | sample 1539031 | NCBI WGS metagenome assembly OCZT01 (sample SAMEA3539308, study PRJEB22396) | soil metagenome | biome: tundra; feature: field; material: soil | place: USA | collected 2010-05 | depth 0.15 m
TCGGCTTGGGGAGTTCGGGGATGATGTTGTACCAGGCGCGCGGAAGGCGGCTCTGGGGAAGGTTGTACTGGATCTGATCCATGCGCAACATTCTATCAGTGGTGCAGCCGAGTGGCGGCCGAATGCTGACCGCTCCCGATGATCGCGACTCCAAAAAACGGAGCGGTAAGTCACGGCACGGGCTGATATTTTGTCAGGTTCTGCTTGGTGGTGGAGCGCCAATCTTCGATGGGTGGCGCGCCGTTCTGCTTGAAAAACGCCTTCAGTTCGGCACGTAATGCTTCGAGCTGCTTTTTGTGGCGCGGATCGTTGATCGCGTTGCGCGTTTCGCCCGGATCGGCTTCGAGGTCGAAAAGTTCGCTGGGCCACTCTTTGGTCCGCTCGATACGCGCCCGTGGCCCACGCGCCATGATCGTCGGTCATGAACATCACCACGTTGGGCCGCGAGGCGGAGGCGGAAGGTCGCACGAACGGCGCGGCGGCTAGAAACGAGCGGCGCGAAATCATTTTTCAAACCCGAGATGCCAGCCCAGTTTTTCGACGTCGAACCACTTTACGCCGGCCCACGGCGCTGCACTTCCGCCGCGGCCCAGCACGAACGCGCAGGGACCTTCGCCGAACTGTTCGATACGCTCGGTCAGCCACGACGATGCGTTGCGGGGAGCCGCCAGGATCACCGGCGTGTCCGGGAACGTTGCCAGCCGCGCGCCGAAACCGGCGTCTTCCTGCTCCACCGGCGCCGGCAATCCGTAGGCCTGGCGGTAACGCGCGACCGATGCCTTCAAGTCGCGCACCGCGATCGCTACGCGCCGAATTCCGGCGAAATTCTTCGTCGTGGCCCGGCCCTTTGGAAACGCACGAGCTTCACGCGGACTGATGTCGCGAATCAGAAACGGAAAAAAGGTGCCGTTCGGCTCCGTGCCCACGCGCGCCGTCTCCCAATCGAGTTGGACGCCATCGGGGCGCTTACGGCCGCTGTGCGACGGCGCGCTCACCGTGATGCCCGCCGTCCGCAGCCGTCCGGCTTCCGCCGCGACATCGGTCGAGCGCACGGCCCACGCAGTCGGTCCGGCATTGCCCTGCATCTGCTTCGACCAGTAGTGTTCGGCCAACGCTTTCTGGTCGGGATTCGCCTGCAACGCGATCAGCTCTAAATACGACCCATCGGGAAAACTGGTGACCGCCATTTGGGTGGCGCCGTTGACGTGCGCACCGCCGAACTCGCTGGGAATCCCTACGGAGGCCAGGCGGGCCTGCATCTGTTTCAGGTCTTTTCCAGAGACGCTGACATGATCCACCGTCAGATCGGCCGCGAGCGAGACGGTCAGCAGCAGAAAGAGGATCATTATTTTGGCCTGGTGAAGTTTACGATGTTTTCCCACTCATTGGCGTCGGATCGAGCGACCACGGCGACGACGGGATCGGTGGCGCTAATGTTGAAGACTTCGTGTGGGACACCAGGCTCGATGAAGATGAAGTCGCCGGCTTCGTTTTCGATGGTATGTTCGAGCGCCGGACCGTATTCATGGCGGACGCGGCCGGCGAGGATGTAGAGCATCACTTCGAAGTCGACATGAATGTGGGCGTAGGCGATGCCGCCGGGAGGGATGGTGGCGACATTCATCGACAATTCCTTCGATCCGACATTTTTCGCCGAAAGGCCCGACTTGTAACGAATGCCGTTCCATCCACGGACGTTGGCACCGCCGCGGATAGTGAAGATGCCGCCCAAGCCTTCCACCGTGCCGAGTTCTTTTTCCATACGAACTATCTTACTCGCCGGAAACGCCCAGCTTGCGAAGGATAGTCATCATCGGACACCAGTTGGTGAAGGCGGATTGGAATAGATTGAGGCCGACAAACGCCGTAAAGAGATACCAGTACGGGCTGACCCAATATCCGAGCGCGAGCGTTACGAGAACGATGGCGCCGGCGATCATACGCAGATAGCGATTCACGGTCATACGTTTCTCCTCTTATTGAAGATATAGAACAACACGGGGACGGTCATGCGCGAGAGCAGCAGCGAGGCGATTTCGCCGGCCATGAGAGCGATGGCCAGGCCCTGAAAAATGGGATCGAAAAGAATAACCGAAGAACCGACGACGACGGCGGCGGCGGTCAGCATCATGGGACGGAAGCGAACGGCTCCGGCATCGATGACGGCTTCGGCGAGAGGCATGCCTTCGGCCAGACGAAGCTCGATGAAATCCACCAGGATGATGGAGTTTCTCACCACGATTCCGGCGCCGGCGATGAAGCCGATCATAGAAGTCGCGGTGAAGAATGCGTGCAGAAGGCCGTGCGCGGGCAGAATGCCGACCAGTGAAAACGGGATCGCCGCCATGATGATCAAAGGCGTGAGGAACGACTGGAACCAACCGACGACGAGGCCGTAGATCAGAATCAGGACGGCCGCGAAGGCGATGCCGAGATCGCGGAACACCTCGTAGGTGATGTGCCATTCGCCATCCCACTTCATGGAATAGCGGTCGGGATCGGAAGGAAGCGCGGCCATGTGCTGCTCGATCTGGTAGCCTTCCGGGATTTTGATTTTGCCGATCTCCGGGCCGAGTTTGAGAACGGCGTAGACGGGGCTCTCGATTTCGCCAGCAATGTCGGCAACCACGTAGGTCACGGGCATCAGGTTCTTGTGGTAAATACTCTTGTCCTCGGTCACTTTTTCGATGTGGACGAGTTCGCCTAGCGCGACGTGGCCGATTTTCAGTTGCTCGATGCGCGACAGATCGGAACGGGTGGCGCGGTCCAGGCGCACGGTAAGAGGAACGTCTTCCTTTGCGGAATCCGTGTGCAGGAGACCGGCCTGATAACCGGCGGACGCCAATTGGACGGCGCGCGCGATATCATCCTCGGAGATTCCGCTGATGGCGGCTTTCTCCTTGTCGACGGAGAGTATGTACTTGGATTGGTCGTCCTCTACATACCAGTCGACGTCGACGACGCCCTTGGTTTGTTTGAACAGATCGCGGATCTGGCGCGCGAGCGCGATCCGGCGGTCGAGGCCAGGGCCGTAGACTTCGGCGACCAGCGTTTCTAAGACTGGAGGGCCGGGAGGCACTTCGGCGACTTTGATGCGAGCTCCATAGCGCTCGGCGATGGGCTGAATGCGGAGGCGCACCCGCTTGGCGATCTCGTGGCTTTGCAGATCCCGCGCATCCTTGGAGAGGAGATTCACCTGAATGTCGGCGATGTTGGGGCCGCGGCGGAGATAATAATGACGCACGAGGCCGTTGAAGTTGTAAGGCGAAGCTGTGCCGACGTAGGTCTGGACGTTCACGACCTCGCGCTGCTTTTCGGTTTCCTCGGCGAGGAGTTGAGTTACCCGCGCGGTCTCTTCGAGCGTCGTGCCGTTGGGCATATCGACGATCACCTGGAACTCGCTCTTGTTATCGAAGGGCAGCATCTTCACTTTGACGAAGCCGATGTAGAACAGTGCAGTCGAGGCGACGAGCAGGACTACTACGACACCGAGAAAGGTCCAGCGCAGGATCGTCCTGTGCAGCAGACCGCCCATGAACACGCGGTACATGCGCGTGACGAAGCTCTCGCGCTCGCCTTCGTGATGGACGCCCGGTTTGAGAATGCGGACCGCTGCCCAGGGCGTGACGATGAACGCCACCAGCAATGAGAACAGCATGGCGGCGCTGGCGCCGATCGGGATGGGGCGCATGTACGGTCCCATCAGGCCTCCGACGAAGGCCATCGGCAAAATGGCGGCGACGACGGCGAGCGTGGCGAGGATGGTGGGATTTCCGACCTCGTCGACGGCTTCGATGGCGACTTCAAACGGAGGCCTGCCGCGATTCGCGGACATACGCCAGTGACGGACAATGTTTTCGAGCACGACGATGGCGTCGTCGACCAGGATGCCGATGGAGAAGATCAGTGCGAAGAGGGTGATGCGGTTCAGTGTGTAGCCGTAGAGATAGAAGACAGTCAGCGTGAGCGCGAGCGTCACCGGAATCGCGGTGAAGACAATCAGCGATTCGCGGAAGCCGAGCGCGAGGGCGATCAGGACGCTGACCGAGACGATGGCGATGAGCATGTGCCACAGCAGTTCGTTCGATTTTTCCTTAGCCGTGTCGCCGTAGTTGCGGGTGACGGTCATCTCCACGTCCGAAGGGATTACGCTGCCGCGCAGGGGTTCCAGGCGATGCAGGACATCTTCACCCACGCTGACCGCGTTGGTTCCTTTGCGTTTGGAGATGGCAATTGTGACGGCTGGGAAGAAACCTTTACCGTCGGAAAAACGGACGTATTGCAAGGCCTCCTCGCCTCCATCGGTGACCTGGGCTACATCGTGGACGAAAATCGGCTTCTGATTGGCCACTCCCACGACCACGTTGCGAACATCGTCGGCGGTGCGGAGGAACTCGCCGGTTTCCAAAAGATATTGCCGGTTGCCGCTGGCGAACGCGCCCGAAGGCATCCTGCGATTGGACAAGCCGAGGGCTCCGGCGATCTGCAATGGAGAAAGGTTGTACGCATTCAAGCGGGCCGGATCGAGAGTGATTTGAATTTCGCGGCGCTGGCCGCCGATCAGCGCCACGGCCGAAACGTCCGGCGTCTGTTTGACGGTGTCGTCGACTTGCGCGGCGATGCGGCGCAGCTCGACGTCGCCGTAGCGCTTGCTCCAAAAGGTTAGCGCCAGGATCGGCACATCGTCAATCGAGCGAGGCTTGACGAGCGGGAGCGATGCGCCGGGAGGGATCAGATCAAGATTCGCGTTCAGCTTCTGGTTCAAGCGGACGATGCTTTTCTCTTCATCCTGCCCGACCAGGAAACGCACGATGGCAGTGGACATGCCGGGACTGGAGGTGGAGTATATATATTCGACGCCGGGGATTTCCCAGAGGAGTTTTTCCATCGGCTTGGTGACGCGCTCCTCCACTTCGCGAGCGGAGGCGCCGGGCATCTGCACGAAAACATCGACCATCGGCACGATGATCTGCGGCTCCTCTTCACGAGGCAGTTTCCAGACGGCGAAGGCGCCGAGCAGCATGGAGCCGGCGATGACGAGCGGCGTGAGCTTCGACCCGATCCAGACGCTGGCGAAGTTTCCGGCTAGTCCAAGCTTGCGCTTTTCGCTCACGGGCGGACCTCGACCCGGGCTCCGTCGGCGAGGCCCTGCGGGACCGGGAAGATGATTTTTTCACCGGCGCCGAGGCCGGAAAACACTTCGATCCGGTCCTTGATTCTTGATCCGGCCGTGATGATGCGAGTGCGCGCGATACCCTCCTCGACGGCCATGACGGTCTGCAATTGACCGCGCTCAGAGACGGCCGCCGCCGGGATCGTCAACACCGGTCGGGTCCCCAGTTGGAAACTGGCGCGTCCGAAAAGGCCGGAGCGTAGCGAAGGGATTACGGGCAGATCGATTTTGACGAGATAAGTGCGCGACGACGCATCCACGGCGGGGACGATTTCGGACACGCGGGCATCGATCGGATGGTCGACGCCGTCCGGGGTCACCGACACTGCCTGACCCACGCGAATCGCCGCGAGATGGGATTCTTCGACGGACGCTTCCAGGCGATAGGCGCCTTCGCGCTCGATTGTGAGCAGAGGAGTGCCGGGAGTGGCGAGAGTGCCCTGTTCCACCGTTTTCGCCGTGACGATTCCGTTGAAAGGCGCGCGAATATCGGCGTAGGTGCGCGTTACCTGGGTCGATCGGACTTCCTGGTCGGCTTCGGCGAGCTTGGAATTGAGTTGCGCCCGGCGCGCTTTTGCCATTTCGTAGCCAGCCTGCGCCGCCTTGAGACGGGCCGAGGATTCATCGAATTCCTGGTTCGAGATCGATTTTTTCTGAAACAGATCCTGCATGCGGCCGAAGGTCACCTGGGCGAGATCGAGATTGGCTTTGGCCGCCGTGATCGCGCTGTCGGCCTCCGGCATCGAGGTGCGCACTTCCTCGCGGGCGGCTTCGGCGCGCTGGAAACTGACGTCGAGATCGCGGGTGTCGAGCGTGACTAAGGATTGGCCTTCGCGGACGCGATCGCCGGTTTGCACCTTGACCTCGCGAACATAGCCCATTAATTTCGCCGAGATCGCGGCGGATGTGCGGGCGCGCACGGTGCCGGTGGCTTCATACGCCGAGGGCCACGTTTCGGCCTCGACGGTAACGGCGGAAACCGCGACGGGATTCGCCGGCTGCGCGGCAACCTTCTCCTTCGGAGCTTCGTTGCACCCGGCGAGCCAGAGGGCGGCCGCAATGGGGACGATCAGTTTTGTCATTTCAGGACCCTTATTTCAAAATCGGCGAATCGACATTCAATGTGCCCGCCGCAAGTTCGAGCATGGCGGCGGCGATGCGCTGGTCGTGGATGGCGGTCAGGTGACGCGTGCGCGCCTCTAATAACGCTGTCTCGGTGCGGAGCAGGTCAGTGACGTTGTTCAGTCCGGTCTCATAGCGATTCTGCGTAATGCGCAGACTCTCTTCCGCTTCCTCGACCGATGCTCTCGCTACCTCGATGCGCTCGCCGGCGGCACGAAAGTCGGCGAATGCCCGCCGCACTTGCAGCCGGATGGCGGAATCGGCGCGCTGCTGTTCCGCTTCGCGCTGGCGCACGCCGAGCTTGGTTTCCTCGATTCGGGCCTTGTCGCCGTTGCCGTTAAAAAGGTTCCACTTCAGTCCGATGGAGACCAGCCAGTTGGCTCCGCCCTTGTCATAAAAGTTCTGGCGGTCGGCTTCAAAGGCGGCATGCAGACCCACCTGCGGCAGAAGATTGCCGCGGGCCGACGCGGCCCGATTTTCCGCCAGGCTAGTGGCGAGTTTTAGCTGACGCGCCTCCGGCCGCTCACTCAGCGCATTTTTTTCGTAACCGGTCAAAGGGTTTTCCGCGAGCTGCAACGCGACTAGCGTAGTGGTCAGAGTGTGCTCGGCGTCGAGCGGCAGGCCCATGGCATCGTTCAGCGCGGCGCGAGCTACGTCCAGGTCCGCGGTGCGCCGGATCTGCTGCTCCCGGACGCCCGCAAGATGGACGCGGACGGAGAGGACGTCGGCATCGGTGGACATTCCGGCGGAGCGGACGGCTTCGGCGCGGTCGAGGTCGGCCTGCGCCGAACGCATCGACTGATTGACCGCTTTCAACTGCTCCGCACTGAGCAGCGCGTCGAGGTACGAACGGATTGCTTGGGCAATGACGTCCATGCGAGTACGGCGGTCGTCCTCTTTCGTAAGATCCTTGCCGAGTTCGGCCGCGCGCACCGCGTGCCTGGTCTGGCCTGCGTCGTAGAGAGGCTGATCCGCGGTGAACTGCGATTGGAAATTATTGAGAAAATCGGGCCGGTTCAGGGGTCCGATCTGGAAGTTCTGGTCGCCGAACTGGTGTTGGGTGAGCAACGAGGAAAAGACGAAGACGGGATTGTCGCTGCGGGTCCAGGATTCGGAGTAGGCAATCTTGGGCAAGCTTCCGCTGCGGGCCTCGGCGATGCGGCTGTCGGCGGCCTTTTGCGCCTCGGCCGAGGCCTCGACCGATTTGTTCTTGTCGAGCGCCTGATGAACGGCGTCCTTCAACGAAATGACGTCTTGTGCCGGACTGCACAGGGGCCACAGGAGCGCCGTCAACAGGGTCTTCTTCATTGCTGTGTTTCGAGGATGCATTTTGCGCGAAAAGGTGACAACGCGTCACCTTTTTCCGGCGACCGCATCTTGGGAGGCATGGAAGTATCGACACATTATCTGGGAGACGCGAAGTTCGAGGTGGAGGCGAGGGGTCATCGGGCGATTTGCGATCAGCCGCTCGACAACGGCGGGTCCGATGAGGGCATGTCGCCGCCGGAGTTTTTATTGGCATCGCTGGCGACGTGCTCGGCGTATTACGCGGCGCAATACCTGAACATGCGCAAATTGCCGGCGGAGGATCTGCGGGTGCGCGTGACTGCGGAGAAGGCGACGCATCCTGCCCGGCTGGCGTCATTTCAAATCAAGGTAGCCGCGCCGGGGCTGAACGAACGTCACCAGACGGGCGTTTTGCGGGCAGTGAAAAGCTGCCTTATACACAACACGTTGCTGGGCTCGCCGGTCGTAGACGTGTCGCTGGAGGGCGGACCGCTACAATCGGAAGCGGAACTAGCCCTTGGAACGAACTATCGAAGTTGAACTCGCACAGCAGTTGATGGCCGGGCAACCGGAGGCGTTCGATCGGTTTGTGGAGTATTTCCGGCCGAAGATTTTTCACTATAGCTGGTTGATGTGCGGCGACCGCGAAGACGCGGAGGAGGTGGCGCAGGAAACGTTGCTGAAGGTGTTTGAGAGCATCGACCAGGTGAGGGACCCGGCAAAGATAAAATTCTGGGTTTTTCGGGTGGCCAAGAATGTGTGCCTGATGAAACGTCGGCGGAGCGTCTTTGCGCCCGCCAGGGAGCTTTCGCTGGACGAGTTTCTGCCGGTTAGGAATCACGACCGGGATCAGGTACGGCTGGAGATTGCCGACTGGTCGGCGCTGCCGGAGGAGCAGGCGCAGCAGGCGGAGATGAGGAAAATGCTGGAGTCGGCGATCCGGCAATTGCCGGAGATGTACCGGTCGGTGATTTTATTGCGGGACATGGAGGAGCTTTCGACGCAGGAAGCGGCTCGGATCCTGGACGTCGGCGAGGACGTCGTCAAGACGAGATTACACCGGGCGCGGCTGGCAGTCCGCAAGGTATTGGATGAGTATTTGCGCGGAATGGAGGTAAATCATGGAACCGCATCGGCACAATGAGCGATGCAAGGAGGTCTTTGCGCTGCTCTCCGATTACCTGAATCTGGAGCTGCCTCCCGAGGCTTGCCAGGAAATCGAGGAGCACATCGCAGGCTGCGCTCCTTGCGTCGAGTTCGCCGATAGCCTGCGGAAGACGGTGGCTCTGTGCCGCAAATACGAGCCTTCGGAACCGCCGAAGCCGCTGGGCGAGGAAGCGAAGACACAACTGCTCGAGGCTTATAAAAAGATGCTCGCCGCGAGGACGAAATAAGTCAGACCGCTTTGCGGATCGCGTGGTAGACCAGCAGCACGACGATCGCGCCGCCGATGGCGATGCAAATGCTGTAAAGATTCAACCCGGACACCCCCGCGAGACCGAAGTAACCCGCCAGCCATCCGCCGACGACCGCTCCCACGATGCCGAGAACGATGTCCATAATGATGCCTTCGCCACTTCTGTTGACGATCTTGCTGCCGATAAATCCCGCAATCAACCCAAGCACAATCCAGGCGACATACGACATTCTTGTGCCCCTCCTTATTAGGGCAGGAGCTAAGTATATTGCTTTCCCGACAGTTTGGGAAGCCGTTCGGCGCCTGTAGAGTCCTGGAACCATTCCGCCGATAAGGCAGGTATGGAATTGTCACTCCCCCTGGTACTGTGCTTCGTGTTCGCGATCGTGGTCGGTTATTTCGCCGGCAGGATGATGGGTATTCTGGGTCGAAACGATCCTCGTTGAAACGCCCTCCCCTCTCTAGCAGGATGCTGAAATAGTGTACTGTTGTGGTCTGACTACTATTGAGCAAGGAGAATCGCAATGAGATTTCTTTCGCTAACTCTCTCTGGAATAGCCGTAGTCACGGCATTCCTCTTAATAACGCCCCTGACCAAGGCTGGCAGTTACACCTTCCAGACCTTGGACAATTATCCCGCAGACCCCACCTTTAATCAGTTACTGGGAATCAATAACTCGAATACGATCGCCGGCTACTTCGGCGATGGATCAGCCATCCCGAACCAGGGTTATACTTTGTTGCCGCCATCATCTTATACGAATTATACGAATGAGAATTTCCCTGGCTCCGTCCAGACGCAGGTGGTGGGGATCAATAATAACGCCAGCCCCACGACCGTCGGATTCTGGGTCGACGGGAACGGCAACAATTTCGGTTTCGTGGACCGGAGCGGTACGTTCACCAGCGTGATGGATCCGAACACGCCGGTGACAATTCCGACGGTGAACCAACTGCTCGGGGTCAACGACAACAACATCGCGGCAGGTTTCTATGTCGATGGATCTGGCAATGCGCAGGGGTATCTCTACAATGTGCTCGGGACGACCTTCACTCCGATTACGGACTCCTCCGGCATCGCAACGACGGCTACAGGCGTGAACAATGCCGGAGCCGTGACGGGTTTTTATCTTGACGGCGGCGGCGCTTTGCACGGATTCATCGACGTCAGCGGCGTCTTTACGACCGAGGACGACCCCAGCGGCACCAACACGATGTTTCTTGGCCTGAACAATCTGGGACTGTTCGTCGGAAGCTATGTCGACGGAGCAGGCGTGACCCAGGGATTCATTTTCAACTCGATCGCCAACACCTGGCAGACGATCAGCGATCCGGGCGCTTCGGCAACCCCGGCATTTGGCGTCACTGGGACGACGGTGAACGGCATCAACGATGCGGGCGACCTGGTGGGATTCTATTCGGACGGCACCAATGTGAATGGTTTTCTGGCGTTGGTGACGCCCGAACCGGGGACCTACGGAATGATGGCGTTCGGCGGAGCGCTGCTGTTGCTGGCGGGCGCTGGAAGAAAGCTCCGCAAGTCTTAGCGGCCGGCTGCCCCCCGCCAGGGCATATTATGGAGGTGATGGGCACCACTCACAGCCATTCTCATCACGCTCCGCGCGATTATTCGAAGAACCCGATGAACGTCTATTGGGAGATGACGCAGTCCTGCGCCTTGGCGTGCCGTCATTGCCGGGCAGAAGCGATTTCGACGCCTCACCCGATGGAATTGAACTTCGAGGAAAGCGTTGAATTTCTGCGCCAGATCCCCAATTTCGGCGCGCCTCTGCCGCAGTTGATCCTGACTGGCGGAGATCCCCTGGCGCGGGCCGACCTGTACGAACTGATCGACGAGGGGCGCACGCTGGGGATCTCGATTTCGATCACTCCAGCCGCCACGCCGGCGCTGACGCGCGAAGTGCTGGTGCGGCTGAAGGAACATGGAGTGGAGGGGTTGGGCCTGAGTCTCAGATCGGAAGAGCACACGTCTGAACTCCAGTCACGCCAATATCTCG
>OCZT010007109.1_pt1 | contig 11016 bp, 5 predicted proteins | sample 1539031 | NCBI WGS metagenome assembly OCZT01 (sample SAMEA3539308, study PRJEB22396) | soil metagenome | biome: tundra; feature: field; material: soil | place: USA | collected 2010-05 | depth 0.15 m
CGAGATATTGGCGTGACTGGAGTTCAGACGTGTGCTCTTCCGATCTCTGCACTCCGATGTATCGGGAATTATTTTCGCGATAAATAAAAGACGCGCCATTTCCCTGGCTGATATTGGCCAGTTGACTGAGCGGAATCTGCTGCCCATCCGGCGTGCCGACCAACAGATTTCCGATCTCATGAGCACTGCTGCGGAATTGGGGCTGCATGCGGACCACCAGATCAAACAACTTTTCTCCCTGAATCACCTGGGTGACCGCCTGCCCACCGACTGCGGCCGAAATCACGGCCTCTACATCAGCGACGTTAATGCCGTACCGCGCAATCTTTTCCCGGTCGACATCGACCAGCAAGCTGGGCTGGCCCAGTTCGCGCACCACTGTGAGCTCAGTGAACCCGGGTACCTTGGCCAGCGTGTTCTTGATCTGGATCGCTTTATCCTGAAGCACATTCAGGTCATCTCCATAAATCTTGACCGCCAGAGAACTCTTGAGGCCGGTCAGGGCTTCGTCCACGGCATCTTCCGCGGGCTGCGTGTAGTTGAAAATAATCCCAGGGAAGGCAATGAGCTTCTGGTTAATGGATTCGATGAGTTGTTTTTTGTCGCTGACGTCACCGCCCCACGCTTTGTCTTTGTAGGGTTTCAAGCCAACATAGAATTCGCAGTTAAAAAAGCCCGTAGGATCAGTTCCATCGTCGGGGCGTCCCAGCTCTGAACCCACCACGGTGACCTGCGGATACGACATCAGAATGTCGCGGATCTGAGGGGCAATTTTGCTGGCTTCCTCGAAGGAAATCGTATACGGCATGGTCGCGCGCACCCAGAGCGCGCCTTCATCGAGGTGAGGCATGAACTCTCCGCCAATAAACGGGATCAGCACCAAGGTCGCACCAAAGATAAGCGTCGCAATCGCCAGCGTTGTTTTGGGACGATTGAGGGCCCAATCCAGTTGTGTCGCGTACTTCCGCTTCATCCACTCGTACGCCCGGTTCGGTTTCTCGTGTACGCCACTCTTGAACCAGTACGAAGCCAGCACCGGAATGAGGGTGAGCGTCAAAATCAGCGCGCCGACCAGCGCAAAGGACATGGTTTCGGCCATGGGATGGAACAGTTTTCCCGCCGGCCCTCTCAGCGCATAAATGGGTAGATAACCCGCGAGGATAACTGCGACCGAATAAAAGATGGGGCGGTCCACGTCTTTTGCCGCCGCCAGAATTACGTCGTCGAGTTTGTAGTCTTGCCCCTCTCGCAATGCCAGTTCGCGGTAAATATTCTCGATCATCACCACGGTGCCGTCGATCACAATGCCGAAGTCGATGGCGCCGATAGAAAGCAGATTCGCGGCGACGTCATGCGCATGCAGCACGATGAACGCAAACAGCAACGACAGGGGGATTGTGATGGCAACGATGATCGCGGCCCGGAAGCTGACCAGGAAAAAGATCAGCACGATCAGCACCAGCACCATGCCGCGGAGCAGGTTATTCTCAACCGTGTCCGTGGTCAGATCTACGAGTTGGCTCCGATCGTAAAATGGATGGATCTTCACGTCGGGGGGCAGGATCTGGCGGTTCAACTCGTCGGTCTTTGCTTCCACGTCCTTGAGGACGTTCTGCGTCTGTTCCCCGCGCAGCATGAGGATGACGCCTTCCACTGCATCGTCATTCTTCTGAAAGCCGAATTCGCCCAGTCGTGGAGCGTGGCCGATCGTGACCTCACCGACATCGCGCACTCGTATGGGCACGCCTTTGTTCGCACCCACAACAACGTTTCCAATGTCCTCCGTATTGCGCACCAGCCCAATGCCGCGCACGTAGTAGAACTGCCCGCCCTGCGAATAAAACCCGCCGCCCGCATTGGCGTTGTTAGCAGCCAGGGCCGCAGTCACTTGCGGGACGGTCAGGTGATAGCCGTAGATGCGCGCCGGATCGAGCAGCACCTGATACTGCATCGTCGTACCACCGAAACCCGAGTCGTCGGCCACGCCATGAACCGAGCGGTAGCCCCGCTCCACCACCCAATCTTCAATCGTCTTCAACTCTTGCGGGCTGCGATCCGGACTTTCGAGCACATAGCGATACACCAGGCCGCTGGGGCTGAACAAAGGTGCGAGGCTTGGAGTTACTCCGGTCGGGAGAGTGGCCTGAGCCAGCCGTTCAAAAATAATTTGTCGTGCAAAATAGTCGTCGGTGCTGTCCTCGAAGGTCAGCCTGATATCGGACAGCCCGTAGAGCGAAATCGAGCGCATCACCACCATGTGGGGTGTGCCGTTCATCTGCAGTTCCAGAGGAAGGGAGACCAGTCGCTCGACTTCTTCGGCGGCGTGGTCCGGCCATTGCGTGATGATTTCGACTTGCGGAGGCGCGAGATCGGGATAAGCGTCCACCGGCATCCGCTGAAAGGAAATGATCCCGCCGACGGTAATGAAAGCGGTCAGCATCAGCACCAGGAACCTTTGACGCAGCGCCGCTTGGACGATTCGATGGATCATTCAGATGTGGTGGACACTATCCTCGCTTGAAGTTTTTAAAATACTTTCCATGCTGGCGCGATGCAATCAGCGCTGCAGGGAATTCGCAAACTGCAGGAACAAGCTGCCATCTCCGATGACCTGGTCCCCGGGCTTCAACCCGCTGGTGATCTCGGTTTGTCCATTCAAGCTTTCGCCCAGCGTCACGGGGCGTCTGCCAAACTGGTTGGCAGATGTCGCGGCATAAACGAAAGGCTGGTTTTCGCTATCGCGCAGGATCGCCGCATCCGGCAACGCAATGGCATTGGGGAGCTTGCCCGCGTTCACCGTGGCCGTCACATACATATCCTTTTTCAGCATCTCGCCGGGGTTGTTGGTCTCAATGCGTGCCTGCAGTGTGCGCGTATTCGGATCCAGAGAGGCGGCAACGAAAGAAATGCGCCCGTGGAATGTCTGCGCATAGCTGTCGGTCTGAATGGTCACCTGATCTCCGACCTTCACATAGGGCAAGTCTTTTTGATAGACAGAGACCAGCACCCAGACATTGCTTGTGTCAGAAATCATGAAGCACTGAGTGGCGCCGGGCTGGATGAGTTGCCCGGCGGCCACGTTCTGTTCCACGACCTCGCCGCTAATCGGTGCCTTCACCGGAACCTCAAAAGAAGGCGGCCCCTGCACCAGCGAGTCGGGATCCGTGATGCCCAACACTTTCAGTGCGGCTTGCGCTGCCGCCAGGTCACCGCTGGCCTGTATCTCGGCGGTTTGGGCCTGTTCCAGGTTCTGCTCGGCGATCGCTTTGTGCTCGTACAGGTCTCTGGCGCGCGCGTAGGCCTTTTGCGCCAAAGCGTAGGCTTCTTTGGCCTTCAAATAGTTGGTACGGAGCTGCGAGTAATCCGGACTGGCCACGTACAGCATGGGCTCGCCCTGATGCACGTGCTGACCGGGAACAACCACGACCCTGCTGACCGGCCCGCTCACCGGTGTGATGACCGGTATGGTGCGAAAGCCGTTGTAGGCGACCGCGCCCGTAAGGCGCAGCACCCGGGTCAGGACTGTAGGCTGAACTTTCAAGACCTGCACATGCGACATCTGCTCGGGGGGAATCGCAAAAAGTTCAGCATTATTGGAGGTCTTCGCGTTCGTGGCGGCATTCGGCGATGGTCCCTCGCATCCGGCAAACATGAGCATGATCGCCGATACGGCGGCCAGTGCGATCCACAGTTGCCCACGTTTTGTGTCCTTGCATCCGTTCATGGCAGGTTCCTTGTTCCCAGCGCTTCCTTCAACTGCTCCAGTGCGGTCATGTACGAGGCCACTGCCTGACGATGCGCCAGTTGGGTTGACCGGTAGCTGCGCTCGGCATCAAGAAAATCCAGCAGGCTGGCGGCGCCGCGCTTATAAGCATACTCGCTGATATCGCGTGAATCCTGAGCCTGCTTTAGGTACCCGGAGGTGTAAAGCTGCACGACTTCGTCATTGCTCTTGACCGCCTCATAGGCGTTGGCAACATCCGAGAGGACCGTATCGCTGGCCGATTGCTCTTGCTCCTTGGCCTGGGTTAGGGCGTAATTGGTGCGCGCGATTTCGCCTTGATTGCGATTAAAAATCGGCAACTCAAAACTTGCGAAGATCGAGCCAGTGGTCTCCCCGGCGACATGCGAGAAGTTGTAGGTGCCGTTGACGTCCACCTTGGAGTTCGCTTTGGCCAGAAGGTATTGGCTCTGGGCGGCGGTGATCCCCAATTCCGCGGCTCGAAAGTCCGGTCGGTCGCGCAGCGCCCGCGCCTGCAAATCTTCCAGTTTGACCGGGAGCGGTTGATACGCCAGATCGCCGATCACATCGAAGTCGGCCGGCACCGCGTCATACCCGAAGAATTGACGGAGCCCGACCAGCGCCTGCACCTTTGCCAGCCGGGCAGACGACACATCAGTCTGAAACTGCAGAAGCTGGAGTTTGATCTTGAGATAGTCGCCCTCCCCAATATAGCCCGCCTTAAATTGCGTCTGGCTGATGTCGACTGTCTGCTGAAAACCCTTCAGATTCTCGGTTGCGAATTGAAGAGTCGATTCCGCTAGCAAAACGCTGACGAACTGCTGACCTACGTTGAATGCCAGCGTGCGCTCGGCATCCGCGACCTGGGCGCGGGTGACCGCCGTCTGGTTGCGGGCCGCCTGCAGGCGATGTTGCCGCTTGCGCCCGCGTTCGAACAGGTAACTAATCCCGATATCGAATTGCTGAACTTGGTCCAGATTCGTCCCGGAGAAGTCCTGCGGGCTGAAGAATGGGATGAACTGAGTGTCTGCCGCCAACGTTGGATTGGGGCGGAGGTTGGCCGTGATCTCCTGCGCTTGATTCTGAAGAATCAGGGTCCGGCTGGCCTTCAGCGAATGGTTATGCGCCAGGGCCAGATCAATGGCCTGGTCAAGACTGATAAGTGTCGTACTTTGCCCGGCTGCTGTCCCCCCTGGCAGCAGGAACAGGACCACCGCTGAGGCGAACATCCGAAAGAACCGTGAACGCATAAGAGTCAAATCAAGTTACGCCGGACCTTGGTGCGTCAAAACCGTCAACGTTTCGCCGAATCTTCGACCACCAGCCAAACTCCAGCGCTGTTACTACCCTCCTCGCTGTCGGATGTGCGACCCGCCCGGGAGGCCATTGTAAATCGGGAACCGTCCGGGAAGGCTATCAAAGATATTACGGATTAGATGCAGGTTGAAGCCTGCCATCGGGCGCCAGTCGACAACTTTCTTGGAAATAACCCGTCAACGGCGAAGGATCCTGCGGGTTCGGCTACAGCGGCCGTTGGAGATGATGGCCGCGTCGTCGCCCCATGGGATTGATAAAGACTCCAGCGCCTTGTGTCATCCCTGAGACAGTGTCTGCCGCGATATACACCGCAACCTACGCCCTCACGAGTGAAACCCGCTCCCGCATTGGGTCCTCGATTTGGTCTGCATCGTGCTTTCTGATGTGCAACGCCGGGTTCGCGGTTTATAGTTCGCTGTCCCGGTCAAAGGAATCATGAAGCTGCGTTCCCTCGTATCCGTGCGTGCGGCAATTGTGGTTGGCCTGACCGTTGCTCTAGCGCTGGGAACTCTGGTGATATGGCGCAGCTTGCGGGCCATGCGTTCCGCCGCTGAGGATGTCCGCGCCGAGCACGAGTTCCGCTTCGCAGTGCGACCGCTGGCGTCCGCGCTCAATGCCGGATTCGAAGCGGTCAGCTCTCCCGCGGTCTTTCTGCAGGCCGCGCGTTTCCAGGATCATCTTTATATCGCAGGACCTGCCGGGCTGCAGGAATATACGCCGGAGGGTTCACTGCTCCATCAATATGCAGTCGGCGCCGAACTTCCCGGATCACCCCTGGTTGCCCTGGCTCCGGCGGTTCTGGCTGACTCGCCGGAACCAGAACTGATCGTCGCGACCGCCAACGACGGACTCCTGGCCTTCAACGGTCGGGCTTTCCGCCAGATTCTGCCGGCCGGCGCCGACGCCCGCGCCATCACAGCGATCTTGCCGGCTCCTTCTGGGCATCTCTTAATTGGAACCAGGAAGCGCGGCGTCCTGGTCTACGACGGAAAACGGATCACGGTTCTCCATCCCACCCTCGATGCTTTCTACGTGACCGCTCTCGCCGGGAACGAATCCAATCTGTGGGTGGGTACGCTGAATCATGGCGTCCTGCACTTTCACGCGGGCGCGACGGATAGCTTCGCCGAGGCCCAGGGACTGCCCGATCCCCAGGTGCAGTCGCTCGCCATTTCCGGCGACACCACCTACGCTGGCACGGCAACCGGAGTCGCTGTTTTCAGCGGTGGACGCTTCTCCCGCGTGCTGGCTCCAGGAGTGCTCGCCACCGCGCTGCTGGCCACGCCCACGCAGCTCTATGTGGGGTCAGAGGATCAGGGCGTAATCGTGATTCCGCTGGAAGGCCGTCGCCCGAATCCGAACCTGGGCCCGGGCGCTCAACTAGCAGAAGTGCGCCAACTGTTCACCTCGGGTGATGCGGTGTTTGCGGTCGCCCGCAATGGTCTCTACCGCATGAACCCGCACGCCTTCGGCTGGCAGCGCGTACTCCAGGCCGGTACTACGGTGCTGACCGACCGCAACATTTCCGCGCTCGCGGTGGACTCCTCCGGACGCCTGTGGGTCGGCTACTTCGATCGCGGTCTCGATCTTCTGGCCTCCGACAACAGTCGCGCCAGACACGTGGAAGACGAGCATGTGTTCTGCGTAAATCGCATTTTTCCGGATCCGAAGTCCGGCGCCATCGACGTCGCCACCGCCAACGGTCTAGTTCGCTTCGACGACTCCGGCAGCGAACAGCAGGTGCTGACCCGTGCGGATGGACTGATTGCCGACCACGTGACCGATGTCGTCTCTTACCGCGACGGCCTGGCGCTTGCTACTCCTGCGGGCCTCACCTTCCTCGACGCCAGCGGAGCGCGGAGCATGTATGCCTTTCATGGGCTGGTGAACAATCATGTCTACACCCTCGGCGTTTCCGGCGACGAACTGATGGCTGGAACGCTCGGCGGCCTGTCGCTCCTCAACAAGGGCGACGTTACGGTGAACTACACGACTGCAACATCCGGCCTGAAGCACAACTGGATTACGGCGGTGGTCCGAGTCGGCTCGGAGTGGATGGTGGGTACATACGGCGCCGGTGTTCTCGGCCTCGACCGTTCCGGACGCTTCCACTCCTTCGAGATCGCTTCCGGCCAGTTCGAAGTGAATACCAACGCCATGCTGGTCCCGCCGGGTTACGTACTAGCCGGAACTTTGGGAGAAGGTTTGTATCTCTACGATCGCCAGTCGGGGCGCTGGTCGGTGATCCACGACGGCCTACCATCATTGAACGTGACCGCCCTAGCGGCCGCAAACGGCTACATCTACGTCGGTACGGATAATGGCCTGGTCCGCATACCAGAGCAGAAGCTGCACTCATGAAGAGACTGGTGCTATCGGTTCTCATTGTTCTATCGACTGCGGCGCCGCTCTTGGCTGACGCCGGAGTCCTGATCCCGCGCGACAAACAGCAACCCAATCCAGCGATTCTCTCGCTCGAGGAAATGGAAATCACCGTTCGCATCGACAACGGGGACGCACGCGTGTTCGTGCGCCAGGTTTTTGCCAACCACACCGGTGCCATTGAGGAAGGGAACTACATTTTCGCGCTTCCCAGTCACGCCACGATTTCCGACTTTGCCACGTGGGACGGGCCCGTGCGCCTGCCGGCTGTGATCCTCGAACGCAAGCGCGCCGAAGAAATCTATAACCAGCTCAAGCAGCAATCGATTGATCCCGGTCTCCTCCAGATGGGCGAACGCGGCGCCGAGGAAGCCAAGCGCAGTTCCGTATTTAGCGCGCGCATTACTCCGATCCCGGCGTATGGGACAAAACGGCTGGAGATCGAATATCACGAGTCGATCCCAGTCGAAAATCTCAAGTCCTATTTCGCGATCCCCCTGCGACCGGACGCTTACTCGGCGCAGGCCGCGGCTCATCTGCGCATCAATTTCGAATTGCACACCGCGCACGCGATGCGCAATTTTCAGGCGCCCGCCAAATCGTTCCCTCTACAGCTCGACCAGAACACGCCTCACCTGGTGCAGGGCCACTTCGAAGGACAGAACGTCAATCTGGGCGAAGATTTCGTTGCCACCTACGACCTTGATCCCGCTGCATCCGACACGCTGCAATTGCTGACCTACAGAAACCCCGTCAGCGGCCAGCCTTCGCCGACCGAGACTGCACCTGTCCGCAGCACGAATGAGCCCGGCTTTTTCGAAGCGGAAGCTCTGCTTGGCTTTGGGACCGCGTCCGCTCCGTCGGGAAGCGCGCCCAGCGGCGCGCCGAAGACGGTCATCGTGCTGTTCGATACATCGCTGTCGATGCAATGGGAGAAGCTGGAGCGCAGCTACCAGGCTCTCGAAACTCTGCTGCATACGCTGCGGCCGGAGGATCACTTCGGGTTGGTGCTGTTCAATACTGAAACGCAGGTTGTGCCGGTGAGTTTGGCGAATGCAGGCAGCATTCAACACGCCATTGATACCGTCCGCGCCAGCCGCCTGCGTGGCGGCACTGATATGCAACGCGCCCTGCAGACGGGTCTGCAGCAAGCTTCCGCGCCGGGAGCAAGCAACACGTATCTGGTCATTCTGAGCGACGGCGGCGCGACTCGTGGTCCCATTCAGAATGGAAAACTGGCCGCTTGGTATGCATCCCAGTGGCAGCAACTCCCGGACACGCAGCGCCCTCGCACATACATTCTGGCCGTCGGCGACGATGCCAACCTGCCCCTGTTTCGCATGCTCGCCCGCCAGGACGGGCTACTCGAACAGGTGCTCTCGACCGAGCCCATGGAATTCAAGCTGAACTCCTTTCTCTCGAAGATTGGCCGCAGCCCGGTCGGTCAGCTCGATCTCTCCGTTACCCCTGACGCCGCGGTCGATACGGTTTATCCCCTGCAGGCCGCGACTTTCTCGGGCTCGCTGGCTTCATGGGTGGGGCGCTACCAGAAGCCGCAAGAGAACGTCGGTTTCACCGTGCACGGCGTGCGTGACGGCACTGCGGTTCAAGTCACGGGCAAGACCAGCCTGCCACGTGAATCGTTCGATCACCCGCAGCTTCCACGCCTGTGGGCCCGCGCCCGCGTCGACGCCCTGCTGGAGAAAATCGAGCGCGACGGTGAGGACCAGGCCACCATCGACGAAATTATCCGCCTTGCCCGGCAGTACAAATTCGTCACGCCCTACACGTCATTTCTGGCAGTGCCGCGCGCCCTGCTTCGGCCGCGCGTGATCCGCCCCGGCGATCCGATTCTTCGCGTCAAGACGGATGAATCCATCGCCTCCGTCATCGCGTTGTTTCCATTCGGGCTGGTGCAGCCGCTTCGCTATCTCTCCTCTGAAGATGTCTGGCAGACGCGCTTTCTCGCGCCCACCGACATGCAGGATGGAACATACACGGTACGCCTCATCCTACGCGATCAAGTTGGGCATATGTATCGCGAGTCCAAGACGTTCGTCATTGCCAGCAAGCCGCCCGTCGTGCAGGTGAAGCTCGACCGCAAGCGCTTTCAGCGCGGCCAAACCATCGATCTGCGGGTCAGCGCCTCTGAGAGTACGCGCACCCTGGTCGCACGAATCGAAGGTGCTGTGCCGGTCGCGTTGCGGTGGGACGCGAAAGCCGCCACCAACACCGGCGTGCTCACGATTCCCGACCAGACGATCCCCGGCACTTACAAGCTGACTGTCACTGCCGAGGACATTGCTCACAACATTGGTACGCAGGAGGTGCAGATTGAAGTACTTCCGTGATTCATCGACCCGCCGCGCGGGTCTGATCGCGCTGGCAATCTTCGTCGCCGCCGTCGGCGGGACTGTCTCCGCGCTCGGAGAGCTGCCCTCATGGATTCGCAACATCGATGCCGGAAGTGCGGTCGAAGCTGTCTTCTTTCGCATGATGTCGTTGCCGAACGGCGCAGTTGCGTTTCGTCGGCCTCCGCGCGAGACCCGTCCCGCGCTCACCGACCTGATCAAGGCTCAGCCGCGCAACGCCGAGCTGTATTCGTTGCGCGCCCTCGAAGATGAACAGCAGTTCGATTTCCCCGCGGCCGAATCCGACTGGAAAGCGTACGTCAACAATTCTTCCGACAAGATCAGCGCCCAACTCGCGCTCGCCGATTTCTACCATCACCGTCTCCGCTCCGCGGATGAAATCAAGACTCTGTCGCTGGTGGCGAGTGCGCCTCCTATCGCGGCAGAAAAGCTCACCGCGTCCGCGCAACAGCGCTCCTGGCAGGCGTTCGAGCGCATCTTTGGCATAATTGAAGCCCAGGGATTGCCCAAAGACGTCTCGATCGCCCAGTATCGCGCCTGGATTGCGCGCTATCCCGACGAGCAATCTCTCTACGGGCGATTCCTTCAATTCCTGGTCGCGGAGAAAGAGTATCCAGCCGCCGGCCAACTCATCGCCGACTACCGTAAGCAATTTCCCAACGACCAGATTTTCCCGGTGAAGGCGAAAGCCATGGTGGAGTATCGCCGGGGCTCGGTTCGCGAAGGTCTGTCCGTCTACGAGCAGAGTTTCCAGCCTCTCTGGGACCCGCAGCTGGTGAAAAGTTATTTCGATCTTCTGCGCGACACGCAAAACCTGCGCAAGTTCCGCGACGATGCACACGCCGCCCTCGTAGCCAATCCGGAAGATCTCAACGCCACGGCGCGCATCTTCTATTACTACCAGCAGCAAGGTAAGACCGACGTGGCACAACAGGCGCTCGCCGATTTCCGCCTGCACAAGGAAGCCGCCAAGTCGCCGTGGACTTCGCAGGAACTCTACGTCTGCGCGCGCCTGCTGGAAGACGTTCACGCCTACCCTGAGTCTGCTCGCTACTACTTCGCCCTCTACAACAGCAACAGCAAAGACTTGCCGGACGCGCAGGAGAGGGCCGTTGCCGGCCTCACCAGTCTCTTGCTGACCGCGCCGGAAACCCCGATAGATCGGAAGAGCGTCGTGTAGGGAAAGAGTGTAGATCTCGGTGG
>OCZT010007110.1_pt1 | contig 11016 bp, 8 predicted proteins | sample 1539031 | NCBI WGS metagenome assembly OCZT01 (sample SAMEA3539308, study PRJEB22396) | soil metagenome | biome: tundra; feature: field; material: soil | place: USA | collected 2010-05 | depth 0.15 m
TCTTTGCGAAGAAGTCGTTGACCGGCATCTCCCGCATCTTCGCCATCACCTTGTCGGCGTCATCGGTCTTTGCCGCCTGGATCGCCTGGAAGTAGTGCATCAGCTCCGAGTAGACGCCGGCCTGGACCATCGTCGCCATCTTCTTGTGCTTCTCGAAGAACCGCTTCGACCACTTGCGGCTCTCCGCGTCCCTGTCCCAGTAGAACGCGGTGGTCAGGTACATCCCCTTCGCCGTCGGGAGGCCCAGGCTGTGGATGTCCGACAGGAAGACGAGGAGGCCGGCGAGGCTCTGCTTCTTCGTGATGCCGAACTCGTTTGCCTGCTTGATCGCGTTGATCGTGTCCGCGCCCGCGTTCGCGAGGCCGATGATCTTCGCCCCCGACGACTGCGCCTGCAGAAGGTACGACGAGAAATCGGTCGTCGGGAACGGCGCCCGGACCTCGCCGAGGATCTTTCCGCCCGCCGCCGTGACGACCTTGGAGGTGTCGGACTGGAGCGACTTTCCGAAGACGTAGTCGGCGGTGATGAAGAACCAGCTGTTCCCGCCCTTCTGGACGACCGCCCGGCCCGTCCCCGCGGCCATCGAGTAGGTGTTGTAGGTGTAGTGCACGTTGTAGGCCGTGCAATCTTTTCCCTCGATCGGCGTCGAGCCCGGCCCCGAGAGGAGCGTGATCCGCTTCTTCTCGGCGGCAACCGGCATGACGGCCAGCGCCGTCGAGCTCGTGACGAGATCGGCGATGGCGTCCACCTGCTGCTCGTCGAACCACTTCCGGGCGATGTTGGACGCGATGTCGGCCTTGTTCTGATGGTCGGCACTGATGATGACGATGGGTTTGCCGAGCACCTTTCCGCCGAAGTCCTCCGCCGCCATCTGGGCGGCGACGACCGAACCCGGACCCGCGAGGTCCGAGTAGGCGCCCGTCATGTCGGTGAGTACCCCCACCTTCACGACGTCGTTCGACACCTGGGCGGCGGCCGGAAAGGCCGCTAAGAGGGCCAGGGCCGCCACAATTGCGATATTCCGTTTCCCGTTTTTCATCTCGACCTCCATGTTCTGGTTGGCCCCGGGCGTCAGACGCCCAGGAAGCGGTGAAGCTCGTCCATCCGGCCGCCGAGGTGGTCCCGCGGGACCATGTCGACGATCCGGCCGTGCTCGATCAGATAGTGGCGGTCGGCCAGCGGCGCCACGAAGCGAAAGTTCTGCTCCACGAGGATCATCGTGAAGCCCCGGTCCTTCAGGTCCCGAACGACCCGCCCCAGCGCCTGGACGATGACCGGCGCCAGACCCTCGGTCATCTCGTCGAGGAGGAGGAGCCGCGCTCCGATCCGAAGGATTCGGGCCATCGCCAGCATCTGCTGCTCGCCGCCCGAGAGACGCGTCCCCTGGCTCTTCCCGCGCTCGAGGAGGTTCGGGAACATCCCGTAGATCTCGTCGAGCGTCATCCCGCCGGATCCGACGGTCGGGAGGAGCGTCAGGTTCTCTTCGGCGGAGAGGCTCGCGAAGATGCCCCGCTCCTCCGGGCAGTAGCCGATGCCGAGATGAGCGATCCGATGGGAGGCCATCCGGATCGTCTCGCGTCCGTTCATCATCACGGACCCGGTCCGGCGGGGCACGAGGCCGAGGACCGACTTCAGCGTGGTCGTCCGCCCCGACCCGTTGCGGCCCAGCAGGGTCACCACCTCGCCGCGGCCCACGGTGAAGTCCACGCCGTGGAGGACGTGGGACTCCCCGTAGAACGCATGGAGGTCCGTCACCCGGAGCAGCTCGTGGCATGGTTCGAACGCGCTCGTCACGCCTCGGCTCCGATGTACGCCTCGAGGACGGCGGGGTCCCGCGACACTTCTGCGTAGGTCCCTTCCGCGAGGACGGACCCCCTCGCGAGCACGGTGATCGTCTCCGACAGGTCGGCGACGACCGACAGGTTGTGCTCGACCATCAGCACGGTCCGCCCCGCCGACACCCGACGGATCAGCTCCACGACGCGCCCAACGTCCTCGTGCCCCATCCCCTGCGTCGGCTCGTCCAGCAGGATCAGGTCCGGCTCGAGCGCGAGCGTCGTCGCCAGCTCGAGCGCGCGCTTGCGGCCGTACGGGAGCTCGACCGTGACGGTGTGGGCGTGCGCCTCGAGGTCCACGGCCGCGAGCAGCTCGAGCGCTCTCGGGTGGAGCACCTCCAGGCTGTCCTGCGACTTCCAGAAATGAAACGAGGTCTTGAGGCGTCGCTGGAGCGCCACCCGGACGTTCTCGAGGACCGTCAGGTTCGGAAAGACCGCGGAGATCTGGAAGGACCGGACGAGCCCCCGGCGCGCGACCTCCGCCGGCTCGAGCCGCGTCACGTCCTCGCCCCGGTAGACGATCGAGCCGGACGTCGCGGGGAGGAACCGCGTCAGGAGATTGAACACGGTCGTCTTCCCTGCTCCGTTCGGCCCGATCAGCGCGTGGATCGAGCCCCGCCTCACGCGGAGGTCGAGCCCCGAGACGGCGACGAACCCCTGGAACTCCTTCGTCAGTTCATGGGTCTCGAGGATCGCCTCATCCGGCGGCATGTACCGTCCAGCGGGCCGCGGCTCCCCTCCAAGGAAAGCACCACTTCTCTTCGATCCTAGCGAGATCAAATTTCAAGTGAATGGATCGTAGACGCCGCCCCCGGGGGCGTCAACGGCCGTGGCGGCCCGCGCAAAAAGAACCGACCCGAAAAGGCCTCCCCTGAAAACGGTCGATGGACGGTACTATATGGTCTCCAAACGCCGGAAGAAATTCGCTCGGGGTAGTGCATGACGAGTTCCTTGGAGAGGCCGGTCCAGCTCGCAGTCGAGAACATCAGCCTCCGCTTCGGAGGGGTCATGGCTCTGGGGGGTCTCGGCTTCTCGGTTCGCAATGGTGAGATCTTCTCGATCATCGGCCCGAACGGGGCCGGCAAGACGAGCATGCTCAACTGCATAAGCGGCCGGTATCAGCCACAGCGGGGCACCATCTCCTTCGATGGACACGACATCACCCACCGCCCGCCCGCCGCCCGTGCGCGTCTGGGGATCGCGCGGACCTTTCAGAACATCGCCCTCTTCAAGGGGATGTCGGTCCTCGACAACCTCCTCATCGGACGACACATTCACCTGAAGAGCGGGCTTCTCCGGGGTGGCTTCTATTTCGGCCCGTGCCAGAAGGAGGAGATCGAGCATCGCCGTATTGTCGAGGACATCGTCGACTTCCTAGAGATCGAGCACATCCGGAAGCGGATCGTCGGCACCCTCGCCTACGGTCTCCAAAAGCGGGTCGAGCTGGCCCGGGCGCTCGCGCTCAACCCGAAGCTCATCCTCCTCGACGAGCCGATGGCCGGGATGAACCTCGAGGAGACCGAGGACATGGTCCGGTTCATCCTGGACATCAACCAGGAGCGCGGGATCACGGTGATCCTCGTCGAGCACGACATGGGAGTGGTCATGGACATCTCGGACCATCTCGTGGTCCTGAACTTCGGGGAGAAGATCGGGGAGGGATCGCCGGACGAGGTGCAGGCGGACCCGGAGGTTATCAAGGCCTATCTCGGCGGCGAAGACTCCGTCTTCCTCGGGCGTTGAGCGGGAGGATCGAGATGGCCGAGCCGAGCAACGACACTCTGAACACACTGGATACCCTTCCCCGCCTCCTCCGGAGCAACGCCGCGAAGTACGGCGAGAGCAAGGTCGCCCTCCGCGAGAAGGAGTTCGGGGTCTGGCAGCCGTACACCTGGAAGGACTACCTCGAGCACGTCAAGTACTTCTCCCTCGGTCTCGTCTCCCTGGGACTGACCAAGGGAGACACGATCTCCATCATCGGCGACAACCGGCCGGAGTGGCTCTTCGCCGAGCTCGCGGCCCAGAGCGCCCGGGCGATCGGGATCGGGATCTACCAGGACGCCATCCTCAAAGAGGTGTCCTACATCATCAACCTCGCCGAGTCGAAGTTCATCGTCGCGGAGGACCAGGAGCAGGTCGACAAGATCCTGGACATGGGCGACGAGCTGACGACGGTGAAATTCATCGTCTACACCGACCCACGCGGGATGCGGAAGTACGACGACTCCCGGCTCGTCTACTTCCCGGAGGTCGAGGCCCGCGGAAAGGAGTTCGAGCAGGCGGACCCGGGCGGGTACGACCGGCTCGTCGACGCGACCGAGGCGGAGGACCCCACCCACATTTGCATCACGTCGGGGACGACCGGCAACCCGAAGCTGGCGGTCCTCTCCCACCGGAACATGCTCTCGATGGCCGCGAACCTCGGAAAGGTCGACCCGAAGCGCGAGACCGACGAGTTCGTCAGCTTCCTCCCTCTTCCCTGGGTGGGCGAGCAGATGATGAGCGTCGCGAGCGGGCTCCTCTTCGGGTTCACGGTGAACTTCCCCGAGGAGCCCGAGACCGCGACCGAGAACATCCGCGAGATCGGCCCCCACATCCTCTTCAGCCCTCCCCGGGTCTGGGAGAACCTCGCCGCGACCGTCCAGGTAAAGATTCTGGACGCCTCGCCGCTCAAGCGCTTCCTCTATAACAAGTGCCTCCCGATCGGGTACGAATGGGCGGACCTCAAGTTCCAGAAGAAGACGCCGACCCTGGCCCAGAAGATCCGCTACTCCCTCGCCTACCTTCTCGTCTTCCGGTCGCTGAAGGACCGAATCGGCTTCACCCACATCCGCTCGGCCTCGACAGGGGGGGCCGCGCTGGGGCCCGACACGTTCCGTTTCTTTCACGCGCTAGGAGTCAACCTCAAGCAGATTTACGGTCAGACGGAGATCTTCGGCATCTCGTGCATTCACCGGGACGGCGACGTCAACTTCGACTCCGTCGGGAAGCCGATCCCCGAGACCGAAATCCGCATCGACAATCCCGACCCGAAGGGGGTCGGCGAGGTGGTGTCGCGAAGCCCGGCGCTCTTCCAGGGCTACTACAAAGCCGAGGCCGCCACACGAGAGTCGATCGTGGACGGCTGGCTCCGCTCCGGCGATGCCGGGTATTTCGATGAGAACGGGCACCTCGTGATCATCGACCGGATGAAGGACATCATGACCCTCCGGAGCGGGGAGCGCTTCAGCCCGCAGTTCATCGAGAACAAGCTGAAGTTCAGCCCCTACATCAAAGAGGCCGTCTGCATCGGCCAGGGCCGAGACCTCGTGATCTCGCTCATTTGCATCGACTTCGGCATCGTCGGAAAGTGGGCGGAGGACCACCGGATCGGATACACGACCTACACCGACCTCGCGTCGAAACCCGAGGTCTACGACTTCCTCGAGAAGGAAGTCCGCAAGGTCAACTCGACGCTCACCGGCTCCCAGCGAATCCGGAAGTTCGCCCTCCTCTACAAGGAGCTAGACGCAGACGACGACGAGCTGACGCGTACCCGAAAGGTCCGGCGCGGCTTCGTCGACCAGAAGTACGCCGACATCATCCAGGGCATCTACCAAGGACAGCCCCAAATCCGGATCGATGCCGTCATCAAGTACCAGGACGGGAAGACGTCGCAGCTGAAAACCACGATTCAGGTTAGAGACCTCGGTGACCCCGGAGAGGTCCGGCCGGCCGTCGCCTGAAGGCCGACACACCACGCAACCAGGAGGATCCGTGGAGTTCTACATCCAGCTCGTCATCTCCGGACTCGTCCTCGGGTCGATCTACGCGCTGGTGGCGCTCGGCTTAGCCATCATCTTCAAGTCGACGAGCGTCGTGAACTTCGCGCAGGGCGAGCTCCTGATGTTCGGGGCGTACTTCTGCTTCGCGATGGTCGTCCAGTACAAGGTCCCGTGGTTCTGGGCGTTCCTCCTGACCCTCGTCTTCTCCGTCTTGCTCGCCCTCCTCGTCGAACGGCTCGTCCTCCGGCCGATGATCGGCGAGCCGGTCATCTCCATCATCATGGTGACGATCGGCCTATCGTCGGTCCTTCGCAGCATCGTCACCGCCGTGTGGGGGACGCAGATTCAGGTCTACGAGCCGCCGCTCTTCCCCGAGACGACCGTGAACGTGATGGGGATCCCGATCAGTCAGGTCTATCTCTGGAGCTTCGGGCTCTCCGCGGTCCTGCTCGCGCTCTTCGGTGTCTTCTTCAAGTTCTCGAAGGCCGGAGTGGCGATGCGGGCGACGGCGTTCTCGAACCAGGTCGCCCTGTCGATGGGCATCCCGGTGAAGAACATCTTCGCCCTCGCCTGGTGCATCGCCTCGGTGGTCTCCGCGATCGGCGGGATCCTGATCGGCAGCATCAACGGCATCAACATTCAGCTCGGCTATTTCGGGCTGAAGGTCTTCCCGGCGGTCATCCTGGGCGGACTCGACTCGATCCTGGGAGCCGCCCTCGGCGGGCTCATCGTGGGGGTCCTCGAGAATCTGTCGGACGGGGTCCTCAAGAGCGCGTTCGGCCTCCAGGGGATCAAGGAAGTCGCTCCCTTCGTCTTCCTCGTCATCATCCTGATGATCAAGCCCTACGGCCTCTTCGGGAAGAAGGAGATCGAGCGCGTATGAGGACCGACGGCCGGACTCGGGACCTTGGACGGGGTGAAGTTCTCGAAGCGGAGCGGGGCGACTCATGAGCGTTGCCCACTGCGGAGACTTCAGGCAGTCGTACCGGGACGACATGAAGGTCCTCGAGACCCGCTTCGTCCGGGTCTCGGTGGGCGCCTTCCTCGTCCTCCTCTACATCTTCCCGCTCCTCGCGTCCAACTACCTGACGAGCACCATGACGACGATCGGGATCGCGGTGATCGGGGCGCTCGGGATCAACATCGTCACGGGCTACACGGGGCAGATCTCCCTCGGCCAGGGCGCCTTCATGGGGGTCGGCGCATTCGCCTGCTCGTATTTCATGCGGATCGCGCACCTGCCGTTCTGGATCGCCATGCCGCTCGCTGGCCTCGCGACCGCCGCTGTCGGCATGGTGTTCGGCTTGCCAAGCGCCCGCCTGAAGGGGCTCTACCTCGCCATCGCCACGCTGGCGGCGCAGTTCATCCTTCAGTACCTGTTCATCCACATGGACGCCGTCACGGGAGGGAGCAACGGTATCCAATTCCCGCCCCCCGAGATCGGCTCCTTCGTCTTCGACGGGGACCGTTCCAAGTACTACCTGACGATCACCGTGGCCATCTCGGCCGTCCTCTTCACGACGAACCTGATGCGGTCGCGGGACGGCCGGGCTTTCATCGCGGTCCGCGACCACCACCTCTCGGCGGAGATCATGGGCGTCCACCTGTTCAAGTACAGGCTCCTTTCGTTTTCGGTCAGCGCCTTCTACGCGGGGATTGCAGGGAGCCTCTGGGGGGTGTACACGGGCTATATCTCTGCCGAGCATTTCACGCTAACGGAGTCGATCAACTACCTCGCCATGATCATCATCGGCGGGCTCGGAAGCGTCCTGGGCTCCATCTTCGGCGCCGTCTTCATGACCCTCCTGCCACAGTTTCTGACGGTCGGAACAGGGGCGCTCGCGCAGATCTTCCCAAAGATCGGCTTCCTGATCATGAGCCTCAAGGACGGCGTCTTCGGGATCATCGTCATCCTCTTCCTGATCTTCGAGCCGGACGGCCTCGCCCATCGGTGGAGGCTGATCAAGGCCTATTGGAAGCTCTACCCGTTCAGCTACTGATGTCGCGATAGCATCGAAGAGAGAAGCGACCCATCCCACCTCGGGATCCGATCACCAGCCCCCGGAGACTCAGTCACATTCACGTTCCCTCACAACCACAGCTCAGCGCCACTTGAAAGAGGAGATCGAGATGAGACGTCTGACCCCGTTTCTCGCACTAGCGATCATGGCCGCCATGGCGGGCCCCGTCATCGGCCAGGAGATCGTCATCGGAAATCTCGCCGATATCACCGGCGGCACCGGCGACGTCGGAAAGCCCTACGCCGAGGGGATCAAGGCCTACACCGACTACATCAACGCCAATGGCGGTATCAACGGCAAGAAGATCAAGCTTCTCCAGCAGGACTACGCCTACAAGATCCCCGAGGCCCTCAGCCTCTACAAGAAGTTCAAGGACCAGGACAAGGTCCTCGCGATCCAGGGCTGGGGCAGCGGGGACACGGAAGCCCTCAAAGAGCAGGTGGCCAAGGACCAGATGCCCTACTGGTCGGCCTCCTACTCGGCCCACCTGACCGACCCGGCCAAGTCACCTTACAACTTCTTCTGCGCCCCGGACTATTCAACTGGCCTCCGGGCCGGCCTCAAGTACCTCAAGGACAACTGGAAGGAGAAGAGGAAGCCCAAGGTGGCCTTCATCTATCCCGACGTCGGGTACGGCAAGGCCCCCATTCCGGCAGGGAAGAAGTACGCCGCAGAGCTCGGATTCGACATCGTTGGCGAGGAGAACGTCGACCTGAAGGCTATCGAGGCGACCACGCAGCTCCTGAACCTGAAGAAAGCCGATCCGGACTTCGCCTGGATTGGCGGCACGAAGGTCTCGACGTCCGTCATCCTCAAGGACGCCAAGAAGCTCGGCCTGAAGACCAAGTTCTTCGGCAACATCTGGAGCGCGGACGAGGCGATGCCCAAGCTCGCGGCCGGCGCGGAGGAAGGCTACCTCGTCGTCATCGGAGCGGCTCTCTACGGCGACAAGGTCCCCGGCATGAAAGCCATCGAGAAGGTGACGAACAACCAGCCCCAGGTGAGCCACTGGATTCGCGGATGGGTTTCGATGATGACCATGTGCGAGGTCCTCAAGACCGCCGACAAGCACAAGGAGCTGACCGGCCCCGGCATCCGGAAATACGCCGAGCAGCTGAAGAACTTCGACACCCAGGGTCTCACGGCCCCCATCACCTACACCCCGACCGACCACCGTCCGTTCATGTCCGTCATTCTCGCCGAGTTCCAGGGCGGCAAGATGGTGAAGAAGGCCACCATAGAGCTCCCGCGCAAGCCGGAGTGGATCGGTTTCTGATCTGGTGAGCGAGGGCGGGGGGGGCTTCCCTCCCCTCCGTCCTCCGCACGAAAGGGAGCGAAGAGCCGAATCCATGCTGACCGTCAACAACATCGAGGTCGTCTACAGTGACGTGATCCTTGTCCTGAAAGGGCTTTCGCTCTCTTGTGCGGAGGGAAAGATCACCACGCTCCTCGGCGCGAACGGAGCCGGGAAGTCCACGACCCTCAAGGCCATCTCCGGGCTCCTCAAGAGCGAGGAGGGCGAAGTGACCGAGGGGACCATCGAGTTCATGGGCCAGAAGATCAACGGCAAGGACCCCGAGAAGATCGTCCGGATGGGGATTTTCCAGGTCATGGAGGGCCGCCGGGTCTTCGAGGACCTCGACGTCGTCGAGAACCTCCGCTGCGGCGCCTACACCCGGAGCGATCGGGCGGGCGTAAAGCGCGACATGGACCTCGTGTTCGACTACTTCCCCCGCCTCAAAGACCGCCGGCACCAGCTCTCGGGGTATCTCTCGGGCGGCGAGCAGCAGATGCTCGCCATCGGTCGGGCGCTGATGGCGAGGCCGAAGCTGCTCCTCCTCGACGAACCGAGCCTCGGCCTCGCTCCGATGCTCGTGAAGGAGATCTTCCGAATCATCCAGAAGATCAACGAGGAGGAGAAGACCACGATTCTCCTCGTGGAGCAAAACGCCTCCCTGGCGCTCCAGGTCGCGACGTTCGGCTACATCATGGAGATGGGCAAGGTGGTCCTGGACGGTCCATGCGAGAAGCTGCGAGAGAACCCGGACGTCAGGGAGTTCTACCTCGGGATCGGGGAAGGAGGCACCAAGCGCTCCTTCAAGAACGCCAAGCACTACAAGCGGCGCAAGCGCTGGCTGTCGTAGCGCCGCCGCGAGGGAGCGAATCATGGACCGGACGAGCGGGTACCTGAACGAGGAGCTGGAGAAGAGGAGCTGGGACGAGCAGCGGGTCTCCCAGGCGGGACGGCTCGTCGACCTCGTCGCCCACGCCGCCACCCATGCCCCGGCGGTCGCCAGCCTGTTCCGGGGCGCGGGCCTCAAGGCCGGCGACATCCGGACTCTCGACGATCTCGCCCGGGTGCCCGTCACACCCAAGGCGAAGCTCGTGGAGCTCCAGCGAGCGAATCCACCGTTCGGCGGCCTCCTCGCGGTCCCGCTCCACCAGGTCCGCCGCGTCTTCCGGTCCCCTGGCCCCATCTACGACCCACAGGGATTCGACGAGGGGTGGGGATGGGAGGAGGCGCTCTTTGCCGCAGGTTTCCGCCGCGGCGACATCTGCATCAACACCTTCGGTTACCAGATGACCCCGGCGGGGATGATGTTCGACGACGCCCTCGGGGCGTTGGGATGCCCGCTGGTCCCGACGGGCGTGGGCGACAAAGAGGTCCAGATCGAGATCCTCCGGACCCTGGGCATCGCCGGGTTCGTCGGGATGGCGTCCTTCCTCCTGCAGATCGGAGAGAAGGCGAAGGAGCAGGGCCTCGACCCTGCGAAGGACTTCGGGCTGCGGGTCGCGTTCACCACGGCCGAGCCTCTGCCCGACACCCTCCGCGCGTCGGTCGAAGGTCTCTTCGGCGCGACCGTCCGGCAGGGATTCGGCACTGCGGACTGCGGCTGCCTCGCCTACGAGTGCCATGCCAAGGGAGGAATGCACCTCGCCAGCCGCGCGATCGTCGAGATCGCGGACCCCGAGACGGGCCGGCCCCTGGGCCCGGGGGAAATTGGCGAGATCGTCGTGACCCTCTTCAACAAGGCCTATCCCCTTCTCCGCTTCGGGACCGGCGACCTGTCGGCGGTCGACCACGGCGAATGCTCCTGCGGGAGAAAATCCCCGAAGCTCCGAGGCTGGCTCGGCCGCTGCGACCAGCTCGTCAAGGTGAAGGGGATGTTCCTGCACCCCGGACAGATCCAGACGGCGATGCGTGACTTCCCGGAGGTCATTCGCTTCCGCGCGGTTGTCACCCGGTCCGAGAGCCGTGACGTCCTGACGGTCCGCGCCGAGGCGCCCGCGGTCACGGACGATGCGCTGAAAGCAAGGATCGAGGCGCGTCTCCGCGACGTCCTTCGGATCGGCGCGTCGGTCGAATGGGTGGCAGCGGGGACCCTCCCAGCTGAC
>OCZT010007111.1_pt1 | contig 11015 bp, 5 predicted proteins | sample 1539031 | NCBI WGS metagenome assembly OCZT01 (sample SAMEA3539308, study PRJEB22396) | soil metagenome | biome: tundra; feature: field; material: soil | place: USA | collected 2010-05 | depth 0.15 m
AGCGGCAGCGGCTTTGAGCTGGCACGGCGCCCAGTGGGGCGGACCTCCCGGTCTGCCTTCTTTCCGCGGCGCACGTTCGAGAAGCGCTCGCAACTCAACTGAATCCCGGCGCCCATATTCTCAATGAGTCGCGACGGTTTTCGACCGCGCACCCGGCAACAAGAAGGCAGACCGGGAGGTCCGCCCCACGCTTATGGCTTCGGATTCGCAGCGAGGGCGTAACTGGTGCTGCGTCCGCCCTCGGGATTGCGGACCAGGATGCCGCGTTCCACGAGGGGCAGAATGTCACGGAGGGCCGTGTCCTGGGAACATTTGGCGAGCTTGGCATATTTCGAAGTCGTGAGTTTACCCTCGAAGCCATCCAGGAGACGGTTGAGCACCAGGCGCTGGCGCTCGTTGATCGCGGCGCCGGTGATCGCCTCCCAGAAGTGCGCTTTAGCGAGGACCGCGCTCAGCGTAGCCTGTGCGCCGTCGATGGCGCGACCTAGACAACCGAGGAACCAATCCATCCAGGGGGTGATGTCCAATGTCCCCTTCTGCGTTTCCTCAAGAATGCGGTAGTAGGCCCCGCGCTCCTGCCGGATCTGCGCCGACATGCTGTAAAAGCGTTGCGGACTGTTTTCGGACCGTGCCAGAGCCATGTCGGCGATCGCGCGAGCGATGCGGCCGTTGCCGTCGTCAAAAGGATGGATGGTAACGAACCGGAGATGGGCCAGCCCTGCTTTCAAGACCGGATCGATGCCGGCGCTGGCATTGAACCAGTCCAGGAATGCCTGCATTTCTCCGTCGAGGCGCGTCGCCGGGGGCGCCTGGAAATGGACGCGCTCTTTGCCGATCGGGCCGGAGACAACCTCCATCGGGCCGGTGCTGTCGTCACGCCAGGCCCCTACCCTAATCTTGGTCGTGCCACTGTACCCGGTGGGAAACAGAGAAGCATGCCACGAAAAGAGCCTTTCGGCTGTGAGCGGCTGGTCATAGTGGCGCGTGGCGTCTAGCGTCATTTCAACGATGCCCTCGACAGTGCGGTCCGCAGGCTTGAGTGCGCCGATATCCATACCGAGGCGGCGCGCAATCGAGGACCTGACCTGTTCCGCATCGAGCCGCTCGCCCTCGATCTCACTGCTCTTGAGCACGTCGGCGGTCAGGGTTTGCAGGACAGCCTCTTGGCGGAGGTTGAATCCGAGAGCTTCCATGTGGCCTATCAGCCGTCCCTGCCGGTGGCGGACGGCCGCCAAAGGGTCGGCGAGGCGCTCCCGGCTCCATTCAAACCGGGGCCAGCCGTGAAGCTCATGGATGTACATTCTCCGCATCTCCTGCGGAGATTATACGTTGCAATCACCGCACGATGCAAATATTCACCGCAGACTTGCGGAGAAAAGGTCAGGCAACTTACGTCGCGTAGTATCCGTCGCGCGTCTGCACCACCATGCCCTTTTCCTTCGTGGCCAGGTGGATCTTGTGGTAGGTTACGGTCTCGACGTCGCGGTCCGGGGTGTAGCCCAGGCTGTACATGCTCCGCAACTCCTCTTCAATCGATTCGAACACCTGCGTGATGGTGCGCTTCTTCGAGACGCTCAGGAGCCGGCCGCCGGTCTGGTGCGAAATCTGGTCCAACGCGCCCCTGCCGTCGCGGTCGAATCCGCCGAACCGCCCGAACCCTCCGCCGTAGGCGTCCGGGTCCTCGAACAGCACCGAATAGACCAGCGTGTCGGACCGTTGGGCCGACTCCACGCCTTCCTCCAGCGAGACCATGCTGGCCGTATCCACGCCGTCGGTGAGAATCACCAGGGCCTTGCGGCCGGTCTGCTTCTTCATGATCTCGTCGGATGCCAGGAGCACGGAATCGTAAAGGGCGGTGCCTCCTCCGCCCATGCCTCCGCGTCCTCCTCCGCCTCCGCGTCCGCGGCCGCCACCGCCGCCGCCGGGGAACTGGCTGCGCCGGCCGCCATACCCCTGCTGATCCTGCGGGAACTCGAGCAGCCGGAGCGCCTTTTCGAGCTGGGCGCGCGAGGAAGTGAGGTCCTGCAGCAGCTCTACCTGGCCCTGGAAATGGATCACAAACGCGCGGTCCAGGTCTTCGCGCAGTACCTGGTCGAAGAACTGGAAGCTGGCCGAGCGTTCCTCGGGTATCAGGTTCCGCTGGCTTCCGCTCACATCCACCAAAAGCCCCAGCGTGAGCGGCAGATCGCTCTCCTGCGAGAAGTATTTGATGGTCTGAGGGCGGCGGTCTTCCTGGAGCTGGAAATCGTCCTTGGTGAGGTCTCGCACCACCTGGCCCTGCTTGTCCCTGACCGTCGCGAACAGGTTGACTACCTTGACGCCGGTCGAAAACGTCGCGTTCTGGCCGCGCAGCAGGCGCAGGGCCGGGAAGAGCGGAAGCGCGGCGAGCAGGCTGCGCCTGGACACACCCATATTACGGCCCATAGTGGTATGAGAGATGCTTCGGAGCCCCGATTAGTTACAGGCGGGGCAGGTGGAGACCTGTCGGCGGTAGTGTGAATAGACTATTGGCCAAGGCGGGCAAACGCCATATGCTGCACCTAAGCATCTGTGTGCTGATTCTTCTCAGGGGGAGCACGGTTATGGCGGGTACTGTCATCCGAAGGCAAGCGGCCTGTTCCGTACGATCGAACACATTGTTCCTGTTTTTGGGGATTCTTTTGTTTGTTGGCGCGCCGCTGTGCGCGCAGAGCAATTTTGCGACGCTGAGCGGCAGGATTCTGGACCCGTCCCAGGCGCCCGTGGTGGCTGCCAAAGCGACGGTCCGGGCAAAGGCGACCGGCGCGGTCCGCACGGCCTCCACGAACGATGACGGTTTGTTCGATCTGCCGAACCTGCTTCCCGGCGAGTATTCGGTGGAGATCGGCGCCGCGGGATTCGCCCCGCAGACGCGCGATGTCACTCTCGAGGTGGGCCAGCACATGGCGCTGGATCTTGCTCTGTCCCTCGGAGAGAAGCACGAATCGATCTCCATCGTAGGCGCTGCCGAACTGCTGAAAACCCAGGACGTCAGCCTCGGCGAAGTGGTGGAGCCCAAGTCGATCCAGGATCTTCCGCTCAACGGCCGCATGCTGATCGATCTTGCCCTGACGGTTCCCGGAGCCCACGCCGGCCATGGCGCGCAGACGGGCGACATGAACCCGCTCTATTGGCGTCCCGGCCAGCGCTCCGCGGTCACCATTGGCGGGAACCGTCCGAATGCGAACTACTTCCTGCTCGACGGCGTAATCAACACCGACCCCACGTTCAACACGATGAACCTGAGCCCTTCGCCCGACGCGGTGCAGGAGTTTCAGGTGCAGACGGGCAGTTATTCGGCCGAACTGGGCGGCGCCGGCGGTGGCCAAGTGAATATCATCACCCGCCAGGGAACCGGCAAGTTCCATGGTACGGCCTATGAATACCTCCGCAACAACGTCCTGGACGCCCGCACTTGGAACGAAATGCCCGGCTCCGACTTTCTGGTGCAGAACAACTTCGGCGGCTCGTTGGGCGGCCCGGCGATTGGCAAGAAGACCTTCTTCTTTGCCAATTACGAGGGCTTCCGGCAGACCCAGGCGCAGACCATGGTGGATACCGTACCGACCCAGGACGAAGCCAACGGCGACTTCACTATGAGCGGCCAGGTGGTGTACGATCCGTCGAGTTCGCACCCCAACCCAAATTACAGCCCCGCGAAGCCGGTAAGTCCGTCCAACCCGCAGGTGCTGCGCAATCCCTTTCCGAATAACACGATCTTGCCAGGCATGCTGAACTTCGCCGCCACCACCATGCTCAAGAATTACGTCCCACAGCCAAACATGATGGGCGGCATGATGACGGGCATGACCATGATGGGCACGCCCACCGTCTTCGGCAACGCCGGCGCGGACTCCAATAACTATCTCGACGTCCGCGATCTGCGGATGGCCAACAATCAGGGGACCTTCCGGATCGATCGCGTGCTGGAGGGCGGCGGCACGATCGACGTGCGCTATTCATCGAGCAATGAGAACGGCTTCATGCCGCAGAATCTGCCCGGCTTCGGTTTCGATCACGACAACGCCTCGCAGAACGGTTCCATCGTCTGGACGCGCATCGTCTCGCCGAATATCGTAAACACGGCCTCGGCTGGCGTGTCCCGCCTCAGCATCGACCACTGGCAAGAGAACAGCGGCGTGAACGATATCGTCGATCGGTTGGGAATTACCGGCACTGGGTACGGCGGGCCGATCGGATGGGGCGCGCCGTATTTCAACGTGCAGGGGTATTCGCCCATGGGGGATGCCTTTCTGGCGACTCCGATGCACGCCTGGAGCACCACGCTGGAGGCGCGCGACGCATTAAGCTGGCAGAAGGGTCTGCACAGTTTGAAGTTCGGCGGTAGCTTTCGCCGTTTGATCTGGCCCATGCGGGCGCTCGTCCAGAACCGCGGGTATTATCAGTTCACGCCGGGCTTCACCACGGCCACGGCCACCAACGACGGAACGGGTTCGGCGCTGGCGAGTTTCCTGCTTGGGCTGCCTGCCTCGCGCCAGCTTCAGGCCGGTACTCCGACTATGAATCTGCGGAACTGGTCCGCGGATGGTTTTGCTCAGGACTCCTGGCGGGTTACGCCGGCCACCACCATCGACCTGGGTGTGCGCTACGAGTTCTCCACCCCGCTGGTGGATACCCAGCGGCAGTGGAGCAATCTGATTCAGGAGAACGGGCAGTTGATGGCGTTCATCGGCGGCCAGACCGGCATGCCCAGGGGCCTGATGTACCCGAACAAGCTCAAGTTCGCGCCGCGCTTCGGCCTGGCGCATCACTTCCGGAACGCGGGCGTTGTGTTTCGCGCGGCCTACGGAATCTTTTACACTCCCGTGGACTTCAATACCTGGTGCAACCAGTTGCACAACGTTCCCAACGTTTTCCCCATCACCCAGCAGAGCGACAATTTCACCCCGGCGATTAACGGCTTCAATTTCCCGCAGCCCGTATTGGGTAAGACGGTGACCAGCTTCACGGCATTCGATCCGCACTCGGCGCCGCAGTACGTGCAGCAGTGGAGCTCGTCCCTGCAAAAGAGCATCGGGAGCAATACCACGCTGGAAATCGGATATCACGGCGAGCGCGGGCTGCACCTGCAACGTGCGCATCTCATCAACAACGCGCTCCCCGCCGCCGGGGCGCTTCAACCGCGGCGCCCGTATCAGTTTGCCACCTTCCTTCCGGGGACCGTGTTCCCGAGCGGCGTCAACGTATTCAGCTCGTCGTTTCCGGTCAGCACCGTCAATCTGCTCGAAGACACGGCCCGAAGCTGGTACGACGCGGGCTATGTGAATGTGCGGCGGCGCTATTCGAATGGGCTGAGCCTACTCGCCAATTACACCTACGCCAAAAATCTGAGCGATGCCCCGGATTTCCGCTCGCCGATGTTCGAATCGTCCATTGCGCAGGACAACAACAACCTCGACGCGGAGAAGGGTCCGGCCTGCGACATCCGCCACCGCGTCGCGGTGAGCCTGGTCTACGATCTTCGCTCGCTCGACTACACGCGCCTGCTGCGGACCGTGACGCGTAACTGGCGCGTCTCCACGATCCTTCAGGTACAGAGTGGCTTCCCCTTCACCATCTCGGTTTTCGGCGACACCGCCAACTCCGGGACGGTGGTCGGCGAGAATCCCATCCGGGCAAATTACACCGGCCAGCCGGTGTTCGGCTCCGGCACGCGGACTACGGCGGTATGGTTCAATCCGGCGGCGTTTGCCACGCCGGCGGCCTACGCCTTTGGCAGTGCGGGGCGGAACACCGTGTACGGGCCGTCGATGGAGACCATGGACGTCGCCCTGGTGCGTTCGTTCGCCATTCGCGAAATGCTCCACATGGAGTTCCGGGCCGAGGCGTTCAACTCGCTGAACCACTCGAACTGGGGAACTCCGAACCGCTTTGTGAATACGCCGCAGTTCGGCACCATCACCGAAGCGTCCACGCCCGGACGGGAGTTCCAGTTGAGCGCTCGTTTGTCGTTCTGAGGTTTCGACCGTGCCCGGAAACCGCTCTCTCACGTTCGCGGCTCGGAACGGAGCCGCGAACGTCAGCGAGCGGTTCTTCGGGAGTCTGCGCTGGTATCAACGAGAGCTGCCACGCTTGTAGAGATCATCCCTAGTCCTTCCCCGGTTGAGAGGCCGCCCGGCGGCGCTCGCCGACTGGCGCTTGCGGTGGCGTTCGGTCGCTTGATCGAACGAATGCAGGCGTGATTCTCGACTTTGCTCCGCCACCAGTTTGCCTGTGTGTTTTGATGTGACCTCAGCCATACGCGCCATCCGGTGTGCACGCCCTACGTCGCCGCCGCCACTTCTTTCCCCGCCGGCTCCGCCCCGCGCAGCCACCCTTGCACTCGCTCCAGATACAAATAGATCACCGGCGTGATATACAGCGTCAGAAACTGGCTCACCACCAGGCCGCCGACCACGGCCAGGCCCAGCGGCTGGCGCGCGTCGGCGCCTTCGCCGTAGCCCAGGGCGATGGGGAGCGTTCCGAACAGCGCCGCCACCGTGGTCATCATGATCGGGCGGAAGCGCAGCAGGCACCCCTGCCAGATGGCCTGGTCGGGAGTCCGCCCCTGGCGCTGCGCGCCGATCGCGAAATCGATCATCATGATGGCGTTTTTCTTCACCACGCCGAACAGCATGATGATGCCCACGAACGCGAACAGGTCCAACTGTTTGTGGAAGATTACCAGCGTGAGCAGCGCCCCGAAAACGGCCGAGGGCAGGCCCGAAAGAATCGTGATCGGGTGAATGAAGCTCTCGTACAGAATCCCCAGCACGATGTAGATCACCAGCACCGCCACAACCAGCAGAATCGAGAGATTCCGGAACGAGCTTTGGAATTCCTTCACGGTCCCCTGGAAGCTCGTGCCGATGGTCGGCGGCATGCGCAGGTCCGCGATGGCGCCATCCACCTGTTGGGCCGCCTGCCCCAGGGAATAGCCGGGCCTGAGGTTGAAGGAGAGCGTCACCGCCGGCAGTTGCCCGAAGTGATTGATGTTCAGCGGTCCGGTCTGCCGCTTCGTGCTCACCACGGCCTCCAGCGGAACCAGCGATCCCCCCGAAGAGCGCATGTACAGCTTGGAAAGCGCATCCGGCGTGCGCTGGTATTTCGGGTCCACCTCCAGGATCACCAGGTACTGATTGGCCGGGGCGTAGATCACCGACGCCTGGCGCTGGCCGAAGGCGCTGAACATGGCATTCTGCACTTGCTGCGGGCTGATGCCCAAAGCTTGCGCGCGGTCGCGGTCGATCTCCACCATCAACTGCGGGCTGGAGACCTGCATGTCCGTGTTGACGTCCACGAAGCCCGGCAGTTCCCGCATCTTGCCCATGAGGCGCGGCGCCCAACTGTAAATCTCGTCGAGGTTCGTGCTTTGCAGCGTGAGTTGATACACGCTCGCCGAGTTCTGGCCGCTGACGGTAATGGGCGGCGGATTCTGAATGAACGTGAAGATGCCCGGCACGGCCATCGTCTTAGGGCGCAGTTGCTCGATGGCCTGATCCACGGAAAGGGTCCGCTGATCCCGCGGCTTCATGCGCACGAAGAAAAACGCCTGGTTGCCGCCCACCACGAACGATCCCACCTCCTCCACGTACGGCTGCGCGCGAACGATCTCGCTGACGGCGCGGTGGTGCTTCGCCATGGATTCGAAAGAGATGTCCTGCGGCCCTTGCGTCACGCCGAAAAAGAAGCTGCTATCTTGCGGTGGAATGAAGCCCGTGGGCATCGTCACAAACAGGTAGCCCGTGCCCACCAGCATCAGTAGCGCCACGCCCAGCGTAACCAGGCGGAATCGCAGCGCGATCTTCAGCGTGCGTTCGTACCACCCCGCCAGCCCGTTGAAGCCGCCTTCCAGCGCGCGGTAAGCCAACCCGTGCCGCGTAGCGTGGTCGTGCTTCAGGTACCGGCTGCCCAGCATCGGCGTCAGGCTCAGCGAAACGAATCCCGAAATCAGGATGGCCACCACGATGGTCACCGAGAACTCGTGCAGCAGACGGCCCACAATCCCGCTCATGAACAGGACCGGGATGAACACCGCCACCAGCGAAACGGTCATCGAAACGATGGTGAACCCGATTTCACGCGAGGCGCTCAAGGCGGCCTGCATGCGCGATTCGCCCATTTCCATGTGGCGTACGATGTTCTCCAGCATGACGATGGCGTCGTCCACCACAAACCCCACCGAAAGCGTCAGCGCCATCAGCGAGAGGTTGTTCAGGCTGTAGCCCAGCAGGTACATCACCGCGAACGTGCCCACGATGGAGAAGGGAACCGCGGCAGCGGGAATCGCGGTGGCCGAAACGTTCCGCAGGAACAGGAAGATCACCATCACCACGATGCACAGCGTCAGCAGCAGCGTGAATTCCACGTCGCGGATCGACCCTCGAATCGATTGCGAGGCGTCGAACATCACCGAGAGATTCACTGCCGGCGGAATCGCGCGGCGTAACTCGGGCATCAACTGGCGGATGCTGTCTACCACCGCCACCGTGTTCGTGCCCGGCTGGCGCTGAATCGCCAGAATCACGCCGCGCACGTTATCCACCCAGGCGACAATCTTGTTGTCTTCGACGTCGTCCAGGACCCGGCCCAGTTGTTCCAGCCGCACCGGCGAGCCGTTGCGCCACGCCACGATGATGGGGCGGTACTGGGCCGCGTTGGCCAGCGTTCCGCTCGATTCGATGGTGAACGCCTGCTTATCGCCTTCGAGCCGGCCGGTGGGAAGGTTGGTGTTGCTGGAAGTGATCGCGCTCTGCACTTCGTCGATCCCGATGTTGTGTGCGGCAAGCTGGTCCGGATCCACCTGCACGCGCACGGCGTACTTTTGCGCCCCGTATACCAGCACGCGCGAGACCCCGCTCACCATCGAGATGCGCTGGGCCAGCAGGGTGTCGGCGTATTCGTCGACCGTGTAGAGCGGCAGCGTGCTGGAGGTCAGGGCAAGGTAAACCACCGGCTGCTCCGCCGGATTCACTTTCTGGTACGTAGGCGGGCGCGGCATGCTCGGCGGCAGCCGCCCGCCGGCTCGGGAGATGGCGGCCTGGATATCCTGCGCGGCTTCGTCGATCTTCCGCTCCAGCGCGAACTGCACCGTAATCTGCGTGCTCCCCTGGGAGTTGGTGGAGTTCATCGATTGCACGCCCGCGATGGTCGAAAACTCCCGCTCCAGGGGCGTCGCCACCGAAGACGCCATGGTATCCGGGTTGGCCCCAGGAACCGCCGCGTTCACCTGGATGGTGGGGTAGTCCACGCTCGGCAGCGCCGCCACCGGCAGCGCGCGGAAGGCGATGACCCCGAACAGCAGGATGGCGAAGCAGGCGAGCGCCGTCATCACCGGGCGCTCGATGAACATCCGCGAGAGGTTCATAGCGGCCCCGTCTCCAGTTTGGCGGGATCCACGGCCCGCACCGGCGCGCCCGGGAAGAGCATCAGCAGGCCATCCGTCACCACCGTTTCTCCGGCGGCGACGCCCTTTTCAATCACCGTTTTTCCGTTGAAAGCGCTGCCCGGAGTCACGATGCGGCTCTCCACCGTGTGGTCCGCCTTGACCACGTAGACGAACGGGCCGCGCTGGCCGGCCTGTATGGCCTCGGAGGGAATCACGGTGGCGTTCCGGATGGTGTCGAGCGTCAGCGCGACCGTGACGAACTGCCCGGGCCAGAGCAGGCGGTCGCGGTTCTCGAAAGCCGCCTTCAGATGGATCGTGCCGGTGGACGCGTCCACGGTGTTGTCGATCACCGAGAGATACCCTTCGGCGGCGTGGGCGGCGTCGCCTTCCACCAGAGCGCGGACCGCCAGCTTGCGGCCCGCGCTCAGCCGCCGAATGGCCGCCAGGCGCTGCTCGGGAACGCTGAAGTTTACGAAAATCGGCGCGATCTGGTGGATCACCACCAGCGCCACGTCGTTCACCTTCACCAGGTTGCCCGCCTGCACCAGCAGGTTGCCGGCGCGGCCCTCGATGGGCGCGTGGATTTCGCAATAGCCCAGGTTGAGCTGGGCGGCCGCGATGGCGGCCTCGTCGGCTTGCAGCGTCGCCTTGGCAGCCTCGATACCGGCCTGCGTGGCGCGGACCGATTCGCGGGCGACATCCGCGCCGGACCTGGATTGGTCGTACTGCGAGCGGGAAGCGAGGCCCTCTTTCACCAGTTGGTCGTTCCGCGAGGCGTCCGTTTCGGCGTACTTCGCCTGCGCCGCGTCGCGGGCCAGCGTTGCCTCGGACTGGGCCACTTGCGCCCGATCGCGCGCCGCGGCCGCCTGTGCCTGCCGCAAGGCCTCCTCATACGGCTTCGGGTCGATGCGGAAGAGCAGGTCGCCCTTGGCGACATCCTGCCCTTCGGTGAAAGCCACGCTGGCGAGCTGACCCGCCACCTGCGACTTCACCTGTACGATAGCGGAAGCCTCCACCGTCCCCACCACGCGCAGATCCGTAGGCACGGATTCCAGCGTGGCCTTCGCCATGGAGACCGGAACCGTGGGAGGTCCCGCCGCCGCCGGGCCTTTCTGCTGCTGTTTACACCCGCACCACACCAGCGCGGAAAGGATGAGGAAAACCAAAAGCCGATGAATCGTCATGAATGTAAATCCCGGATTGGGCCACCAATTTCCGAAGTTTACCAGACGGAGCGTCTCCCCGGCACTTCGAGGATCTTGGAAAGGTGGCGGGTGCCCTCGATTCGAGGCTCCCACCGCTCGGGTCCTACTTGGAGAGATGGAAGGCCCGGTTGATCGGCGGTATACTGCTGTCGTTAGTCCATTCTTACGGAGGATAACAATGAGAGGGTCTCAATATCTTTTGTTCGGGACTGTTGTATGCCTGTTCGCGCTGTTCCTGGGATGCGCCAAGAGCGGATCCGAATCGGCGGCAATCGACCCCGCGCAGTTGAAGGCTTATGCGCCGTTGCCGGAAGTGGCGCCTGGGAAAGAACCGATCACCGAGGAGAAGGTCGCGCTCGGCAGAATGCTGTACTACGAACCCCGGCTGTCCAAGAGCCAGAAAA
>OCZT010007112.1_pt1 | contig 11015 bp, 14 predicted proteins | sample 1539031 | NCBI WGS metagenome assembly OCZT01 (sample SAMEA3539308, study PRJEB22396) | soil metagenome | biome: tundra; feature: field; material: soil | place: USA | collected 2010-05 | depth 0.15 m
CGAGTGAAGAGGGGCCGGGAGGCGTACTACTTCGTCAGCGGTCTGACGGCGACTTCCTTAAAGAAAACGATGTCGTTGTTGCTGTGATTCCGGAGGCCGATGTAGCCTTCCAGCGGACGCGGACCTCTTTGCGGCTCGAAGCTGAACTTCCCGGGGGGCACGGGCTGGCCTTCCGTGTAATCGGTTACTTTGACGCCGTTCAGGTAGACGATGGTGTGCGGTCCGTCCAGCGTGATCTCCATGGTGTTCCACTCGGGACCGGGTTTTCCGGGCCGCGCCAGGGCATTGGTCTGGGAATACAGAGTGCCGGTCGCGTGATACCCCGTTTCGTTGGATTTCTCGGTTCACCGTGATGCTCAGGCACCGTTTCACCAAAAGCCTGAGTGTCTATACCGATTGGGCGATGACCGCTAATGGCCCTGCAGCCCACTTCGATCCGGGTGGAGGCGGCCGGGCGATCGCAACCGATTGCCATGACGCCTCCGACTCGACAGGCGGCCTGGTCGCGTCTAACCCGCATTGCTGGGTAGGCGGACGGGATGAACTGGAAGCTCTGAGGCGCTGCCGGGCATGCGCCGGTCGGAACGATTCGTCCGTCAAAACGCCCTGCCGCAATCAGCCGGCGAGGGGCGCTGACCGTTTTTCGCGTGAAGGCAGTGATCCATCTGCGAAATCGCTTTGGAGATCTGTTCGACGCCGCGGTCCTCCTCTACGCTGGCGGCAGTGACCTCGCCGGGCGATCGTTCTAACCCGATCTGCGCTGCTGCTAATCTTCCCGGGGGCCCCTACTGGCGGGCAGGCGAGGCGACGCCGCGGAATGCAACACGCGCCCCGGTTATGATGGGAGCGTGCAGCGGCCATCCAGGTTACTCATTCTGGCGGTGGCCTTTTGCGTGGCCATTGCCGGGACATTCATTTTCGCGTTCAGGGCTGGCCGGCACGCCCGCCGCCTTCACTTTGAGAATGAGCCGATCCGCCCGTGGATGAGCGTGCCGTTCATCGCGCACACGCACCACGTGCCTGCCGCCGTACTGTTCCACGCCATCGGGATCGAACCGGAGCAGCATGACCGGCGGCCGTTGCGAACGATTGCGCGCGAGCAGCACCGGCCCGTCGAGGATGTGGTGCGGGACCTGGAGCGCGCCTTGGCCAACGCGGGCCACACGCATCCCGTGCCGGAATCTCGCGGGGGCAAGGCCCCCTGATGCGCGACCAGATTCTGGCGGCGCTGGCGCAATTCGGCTCGCCCGCGCTGTTTGCCGTGGTGACGATTGCGTCCATCGGTGTGCCATTGCCGGTGAGCCTACTGCTGGTTGTTACGGGCTCACTGGTGGCGCAGGGGGTCATGCCCATGTGGTGGGCCATTGCGCTGGCCAGCGCCGGCTCGGTGATCGGCGATCAAATCGGATACGCCATCGGCCGGTACGGCGGCGCCGCGCTGGTGTCCCGATTTGGCGGCATGCTGGGCGGCCCCGCGCGGATGGCCAAGGCGGAAGAGCACGCGCGCCGTTGGGGAGGACCGGGCGTCTTCTTCAGCCGTTGGCTGGTGACGCCGCTCGGTTCGTTGATTAACTTCACCAGCGGCATCGCGGAATATCCGTGGCTGCGTTTTCTATTGTGGGATGTGCTGGGCGAGGCGCTGGGGGCGGCCCTCTATATCGTGCTGGGCTGGATCTTCAGCGACCGGGTTCTGGAGTTGGATGCGGCTTTGGGCGATTTCACTTGGATGATATTGGCGCTGCTGGCCGCGGTGGCGCTGGGATGGATGCTTTGGCGGTACCTGCGGGGGAGGAAAGAGTTAGCAGGTGTTATAGGGCCGCCCTGATATCCGTCTTGCTGAAATCCTCTCCCTTAAATAGAAGTGGTTCTCCGGCCGCCTTGGCGAGGGCATAGGCGAAGCAATCGCCAAAGTTCAACTTTGGGGGGGTGGCGACCCTTGCCGAAATCGATGAAGGCTTGCCGGGCCAGGTGCGCGTGTTCAACAGTGACTGGCTCGATGAGGATCTCAGCCCGGCGGAAGAATACGTCGCACTGGCGGCCGGCATCGGGACCGATCTGGCTTTCAATCACCATTGACAGTTCGACAAAATTGGCAGCGCTGATCGGGCACCGCTCGGCGTCATGAATAATCTGGGTATAGAGGTCGACTTCAGGCTCTCCGAAGAAAATGGCAGCTAGCGCGGACGTGTCGAGAATCATTTAGCGAGGCCATTTTCGTCATATAGGAATTCCGCATGATCGAGATATGGGCGTTTGACATGGGCAGCGGCGCGCTTGGCAATTGCGCGGAGTTCCTCCACGCTGGCCTTGCCCCGACGGCTTGGCAAGCGCTCAAAGCGTTCCCGGAGAGCTTCGGTCACTACCCGCGTCATGGTTTCCCCCGTCTCCTGAGCGATGGCCGTCGCGAGGCGATGCGCTTCAGGGTCTTTGATATGGAGAGTTTTCATGAGCAATTTCTTTCTGTAAATACGCCCAGTGTTTTACGATTCTACCAGTGGTTCCAACTGGCTCGGCTGTCGGACCGGGGGGTCCGACGCGGGCGAGGGCGCCCGCCCCACGCTCTGATTGTCACTGTATTGTGCGAGCCTCAATAAATTTGATAGCGGCATGATGATGATTCCGCCTTCCGCTCGATCCGGTTGACGAGGTGCTCTTCCGCATTTGGCACGCGCCATTCTGTTTTCCTCGACCCCTGCCTCCTCCTGATTCCTCAAGCGCGAAGGGCTTCAGAACACCATGCTCTCGATCGCGCCGCTCACTTGCGACTCGAGACCCGCCCGTTTCTTGTCAAGTTCCGCGCGGCGGTCGCGTAGCGACGTAAGCTGTGATTCCTGGTTGGCCAGCCGCTGCGCATAGGCCTGCACCTGCTGCTGCTGGCCGCTGACCTGGTTGAGGCTGCCGATGTTCTGCCGCAGGCGGTCCTGGTCGCGGATGACTTCGTTGATCTGGCTTTCGAGATTCTGTATCTCGCGGCCGGCGCCTGCAATCTGCTGTTTCAGATTGGCGATCTGTTCGAGCTGCTTGCGGGCGGCGTCGCTGAAAGCCTTGTTGCGCACATAAGTGAACAACATGTCCGGCGTGAGATCGGTAATCGTAAAAGCTCTCTCATAGACGCGCTCTTCGGTGACCGGGAACTTCTCGGTCGCGCCCGGCGCCAGCTTCACCTCGAAGCGATAAGCGTTGCTGGTCTTCTCCAAGGGCTTGCGGTCGAGCAGGTTGTATTCCGGGCGCGCCAGATGCTCGATCACCAAGGTCTTGGCCTTTTGGTCCACATTGTGGATGGTGTAGGTGCGGGTTTCCACGACAGCGTTACGGGTGGTGAGGATTCCGCGGCGCACGTGGATTTCCCGAATCTGTTCGGCTTTGCTGTCCCACTGGGTGGTGATGCGGGTGCCTAGGTCCACCCCATAGCTGATGAGCCGCTTGTCGCCGGCCTTTACCGTTTCCATCAACGCTTCGCCCGCATAAGCGCCACTCTCGTAAACGGTGATCGGGCCGCCGTCGAGGGTCTTGCCGGTGGAGTTGGAGATCTCGGCCGCATCCATGGGATGCGCCGCAGACGGATCGGAGTAGATGAGCAGTTTGCGGGTGTCCACCTTCTGTTGCAGGAAGGGCAGCATGGCGGATTCGTTGCGCCGCACCGTGACGGGCGTGGGGATGTGGTATTCGAACAACTCGCCGAGTTCACGGCCGGCCGCAGGCGAAGCGATGGTGGAAAGCGCGTCATGTTTTTCCAGACGGCTGAACTCCCGGAACTGCTCGCGCCCGCTCAGCCCCGCGGAAGCTGCGAGCATTGCCGGCGCCGAGGCTGCAGGTGGTGGTGGCGGTGGGGCAACCTTATCCATATTTACTGCCTGGGACTCCGTTTCCACGGCCCCTTCATACACCACCGGCGCGGACGCGTGATCTTCGGGCAACTCCGCCGTCTGCCGCGCGACGTAGCGCGGTTCATAGAGCCGGCTGATGAACGAAATAGGCCGGCCCGAGACCAGCGACAGGTCCACCTTGTTCCAATCTTCGCCCGTGGTGTTGTCCACGATGGCCCATCCCTCCAGCGTGGGTTGAGCGCCTTCTCCGAAGATCAGCCGATAGCTGGATTTCCAGACCGGCGTGGGCACCATGTAGCTGGCCACCACTTCCCGCCGTTTGGAGTCCGTGGAGTCGATATAGACAGTGCGTTTTTCCTTCGAGCGCGCCTCGGTCAGGACCGCCAGGTAATCCTTAAACTGCGTCTGGAGCCGGGCATCGGTGAAGCGGATGCCGGCCGCGGCTCCCAGGTCGAAGTTGCGCAGATCGCCCGCATCCATCAGTAGCGTGATCTGCTCGCGCTCCGGGCGCTTGTCGTCTCCGGGCACAAGGCGCGCGGCCACAATCGCGCCCGTCACGGTAACATTGGCGAACTTCAGCTCGATTTGCGCGCCTTTGAGCTGGTCGAGCACCGCGCTCAGCGGCTGCGCCACGCCAAGCTGAAAGGGGAAGTCCGCCAGTTTGTGGGCCAGCGGCTCGCTCGAATCGTAGCGCAACCCCGAGATTTTGCCGCCGCCTTTTTCTTCGATAGTGAGCGATTTCAGCACATCGTCCATCTCGGCGGCTTTGAAATCCAGGCGCGCCGATTCGCCGGGCGCCAGCTCGCCGGCCCGTTCGAAGTAACCCACGCCGTGCTTGTAAAGGACCACTTGCCTCACGGGCAGCTCCGCCGCCATCGCGCTGAGCGCCAGCGCGCCCACAAAAAAGAAGCTTCGTTTCATAATTGGTAAATGCCGCCCGCGCGGCGCTCCTTTCGCTTTACTCGCCCATCACTTTAATGATGACGCGCTTGGACCGCTGGCCGTCGAACTCGGCATAATAAATCTGCTGCCAGGGGCCGAAATCCAGCTTGCCCTTGGTCACTGGCACGATCACCTGGTGGTGCACCAGCAGACTCTTCAGGTGCGAGTCGCCGTTGGTTTCGCCGGTCGCGTGATGCCGGTAGTTCTGGCGGAAAGGCGCCAGTTTCTCCAGCCACTCGTCGATATCGGCGAGCAGGCCGTCTTCGGCATCGTTCACCCACACTCCCGCGGTGATGTGCATGGCCGAGACCAGGATCATGCCCTCCTGAATGGCACTCTTGCGCAGCGCGCTCTCCACTTGCGAAGTGATGTTGACGTATTCGCGATGTTTGGTGGTACGAAAAGTTAGATATTCGGTGTGAAATTGCATATGGGGATGATAACTCTGATAGCATTCTTTTGATGGATTCTGCGGCCGGCCGCATCCTTATCGTGGACGACGACGCTGCCCTACTGAAGGTGATGGAAAGCTATCTTTCGCGGCTGGGCTATCGGGTGGACGCCTGCCGCAGCGGCGCGGAAGCGTGGGCATTGGTGCAGGCCAACCCGTCCCTGTACGCGGGCGCGCTGGTGGATCTGAATATGCCCGGCATGCGCGGGGAAGAACTGGCCCGCCTGATACTGGACTCAACTGCGTCGATGCGTCTGGTGGTGATGAGCGGCTATCCGGCGGGGTGGAGCGGAGTGGAGACTTTGGACGGAAGCCGGGTGAGCTTTCTGCACAAGCCTTTCACCCCCAAAGAGCTGGCCGACGCGCTCAAATAGGACAACCCGGCAGGCCGGGGCCCACACCCACTGAGAGGAGAACACGAAGTAGAGGCGGCGTCTTCACTCGAGCTTGGCGTCGGGTGAGGACGGATCTGGGCAGCAGGCTTAGCAGCCCGTGGCAGAAACCGCTCCCTGACGGGATGCCCTCTGGGCCCGGCTCTGTAACGCACTGAATCTACTGAGCCGCGCACGTCAGTGCTGTTAGCCGCCGCCCTCCAGGCGGGTGATGCGATGTTCACGAATCTCCGCAACGTGGACCAGCCGCGCGATGCCCTCCATCCGCGGCTATCTGTCTGTTTTGCGCTGCCAATAACTCAGAAGTACTTCGCATGGGTGACCAAGTAAGCTAGAACGCCTGCGGTAATACAAACTCCAATTCCAACGGCGATTAGAACCTTAGCCGCGGTTGGCAGCCCCTTTCCCTTCAGGCTCCGGACATCCCCGTAAGACACGGAAGTGGCTTTGTTCGTCGCCTTGTCGGTTATCGTAAACGAGTCGTTCTCGATCTGGCTGAGATAGCCCCGAAGGTCGGTTCCATCTTTCAACTTGACGCGAACTACAAAGCTTTCGCCTATGCCGATCTTCCGCACCTGGGCCTTCACCGATGCGGCCTTGTCTGGCTGCCCCTGCGCTTGCCCACCCGTTTCACTCCGGGCTTGCGCAATGCTGCTCAGGCAGGTCACGACAGCGGTGAGAGCGAGCGCGATAGTCTTCTTGAACATATGTCCTTCTTAGTTAAGATACAGAGACGGGGCACGACCGGCGGCCGTGCCCCTTTCTCTCTCCTCTGAATACTTACCGATCGGCTGCGTTTACGGTTTCCAAAGGAAGCTGTGATACAACGAGTCGTTTGTAACAACGTACACGCCGGCGACAGCCCCTTCCCCGTTGATGGTCAAGGGGAGCGTACCACCTAGGCCGCCCGGCGGGTCGATTGTGGCGAAAGTGCCGCGGGCTGAGCGGGAGAAACCGTGCTGCACATTGTTCGCGTCGATGAACCACCCCGTGACCGCTCCGAACAAATTGATCGAATAAGCGAAGGTGCCTTGAAAGCGGCCCGTGCCCGCGCCCGGAACATCCAACGTGGTGAAGTTGCCATCGCGAGTGCGCACGAAGCCGTAAAACAAGTTGTTCGAGTCGAGGAAGTATCCCGCGATCGTGCCCTCCAGGGTGATGCTCATAGCGAAAGTGCCCAAACGGCTCGCTCCAGGCGCGTTGATCTCCGTGATCTTCCCGTCCGGCTCGCGCAGGAAGCCGTGATAGCCGTCCGCATCGGCGTACCATCCGGTGATCGCGCCCTCCGCGTTGAGGCTGCGAGGAAACATGGCAACGTAGTCGCCGGCCGGACCAGGTAGATCGAACGAGGTGATCTCGCCATGGCGCGACCGCACAAAGCCGTGGTACACGCCGATCCCGTCAATGTAGGTCCCCGCGATTGCTCCTGCCAGATTGATGCTAAATGCAAAGGTGCCCGTGTTTGTGCCTGTGCCCGCGCCCGGGGCATCGAACGTGGTGAAGGAGCCGTCGGGATAGCGCACAAAGCCGTGAAACTCGTAGCTGGAGTCCTCGAACTGTCCCGCGATCACGCCCAGATCGTTGATGCTGTATGCAAGAGTACCCTGGTCGAGGCCAACCCCCAGACCCGCTCCGGGGGCATCAAAAGGAATAATTTGGCCGTTCGGAGTGCGCAGGAAGCCGCGCTGCACGATGTTCGCGTCTGTGTAGGATCCCACGATCACTCCCTCCGCATTGTTGTCGTAAGCGAAGGTACCACAATACACACCGCACGCCGGCGGAGTTACCGTGGCTGCGCCCGGACCAGCGAACTCGGTGATTTTGGGCTTATGCAGTTGAGCGATGGCCGGCAGAGCAAGGCTCGCCGCCAGCAACGTCCAGCTGAGAAATCTCGTTTTCTTTATGTTCGTCATGTCTTTTCCTCTTTCGATTTGCGTTTGATTTGACTGCGCCTTACCAAAGGTCCTGGCAGGCTGAATGCCTGCGCCACCCGCGGCCCACCGAATTCACGGTGCAAAAGTTGCGACGACGCCCACGTGATCGGACCCAAACGGCGGCGAGAACCCGGCTGGCGCCGGCGAGATCACCTGGTCCGCCGTGAGCGCGGATATGCCGAGTGTAAAGAAAAGGTCGATCCGCTCGACAGGAGTCTCGGCCGGGAAGGATATCGGAATCTGGTCGTCCTCGTAGAGCGGCCAGGTATCCCCAGTGTCTCCGTTGTGGAGCAGCTTCCACACTTCCGTGTAGCCGGCCGCCTGGATCATGTCGGCCGTCGGAGTGAAGTCGGGCGCCGCGGGATTGTCATTCGCGTCGGAGTTGAAGTCGCCGCATAGGACGACAGGCAACGTGGCGTTGCTCAACGTCCGGATCAACTCCTTGGCCTGCGCCACCTGCACATCGGTAGCCGGCGGATAGCCCGGAACCGTGCTCTCCAGGTGAACCGCTGCCAGGAGGAACTTTTGGTTCCCCACATGGACGACCGCCGAAATCCAGCCCGAGGGAACCTGCAATCCTCCGATATCCAAGACCGTGCTAAAGATGTGCGATTGCACGTCGGAGAAGATAAGGGGAGGCCAACGATACGCGGCGCGGGCCAACAAGACGTTGCTCTCGGTGAGACGGAGTGCGCCAATCTGGTTACCGGCCAGCGCGATATCGTCCACCGTGTTTATACCAGCGACAACATACGGGGTCCCAAGGCTGTTGAGATCCGCGAGAAAATACTTGAGCTGGTCGTAGACGGGAGTAGACGCGTGTTGGGTGTCGGGCCCGATCCGCCAGAGCGCCACCTCCTGCAGCACGACGATGTCCGGCTTTTGTGTAGCGATCTGCCCGGCAATCAGCCTGGCGCGCTCTTGAAGGTGGCTCGCGTGCAACTCGGCATACGTCAGATCCACCGCCTGCGGCAGAGGCATCTGGCCGAACAGCGCCTCTACAATGTAGCCCTCGCCGGTGCCTTCATCGATGTTTTGGGTCATGATCTTGACGGTCGAACTGCCGCTGGTCGCTGTCTGCGCCTGCGCCGGTGCTGTCCCTATGGCGGCTACTGCGCACGCGAGCCATAGCAGGCCGGTACCTTGCCGGGGACGCGTGGAACGAGTCCGGCATTCCCGCCGGTTTTGATCTATGCTGCAAAACCGCTCCTGGCGGCTTGCATAACCTGGTTTGCCGGCAGGTGCGAATCCTGCCAGCGTGAACGTTCGCGTTACTTTCGTTCGAAACATGTCAGCCTCCTAGTCGACCGCGCCTGACCAGAAGTGTCGGCAGGCTGAATGCCTGCCCCACCCGCGGTCCGCCGTTTCCGGCTCTCGTTAGTAATGGCGCGAAACGATCGGCAAAACCGACAACCGGCCTCAAGAAACGCGCCCGGAGTCCCAGGAACACCCTGCCGGGCAGGTGAGAACACTTGGGAACCCGATTAATATGAAATGCAACGTCCTTGTACTTCACCACTCCGGTAGGGGATACTGACCCCAGGAACTAATGCCGGGCAAGCGCGATGGCGAGATAACCCGTCTTCTCGGCGCCTTCAGCAATGGCGAGCCGGAGGCCGAAGCGCGCCTGATGGAACTGACCTACCGCGAGTTGCGCAAGATCGCCGCGGGTCATATGCGCCGGGAGCGATCCGCGCGCAGCCTCCAGACCACCGACCTGGTCCACGAAGCCTACCTGCGGCTGGTAGAACAGGCCGACACTCCCTGGCGCGACCGTGCCCATTTCTTTCAGGTCGCCGCGCATGTCATGCGGCAGGTCCTGATCGATCGCGCCGGGAAGCGCCACGCCGGCAAGCGCGGTGGCGGTGTTCCTGAAATCAGCCTTGATCGGGCCCTGGACATAGCCGAAGCGTACTCCGGGGACCTGCTCGTTCTCGAAGACGCGCTGGCGCGATTGCAGAAGCTGGATGGCCGCCAGTGCCAGGTGGTAGAGATGCGATTCTTCGCAGGCATGTCCGAGGATGAGATCGCGGAAGTGTTGGGCGTTTCGGCTCGCACCATCAACCGCGAATGGCGGATGGCGCGCGCCTGGCTTTACAAGGAGGTGTACGGATGACCCCCGAGCGGTGGCAACGCATCAAGTCTCTGTTCGAGCGGGCGCTCGACCATCCCGCGGCCGCTCGGTCGCTCTCACTCGCGGGGATTCTCGCCTCGCAATCGCTATCGCAGTTGTTCGTCAGTCTCTTTCCCCTTTCGATTTGCGTTTGATTTGACTGCGCCTTACCCGATATACTCGATTTCGCGGCCCGGGCGCCGTTACAGCGCTCCGAGCCGCATGCACCGGCTGGGGGTTAGTGCTGTGCAGTGTAGAAGTAGTAATCGGCGGTGTAAGGCACCAGTACTTGGCCGCCGACGTCGGTTGAGACGGCGCAGCCGGTAGTGGGCGCGCTTCCACCGGAGGTGTTCAGCCGCTGGACGTAGGTGGCGTTCGTAAGTATGCCAAATCGGCGCGTGGGACCGTCTTGGGATCCAATTACCTGGAGCAGCAGACAGGGAATGGCGCCAGAATTGGGACAACTGGGGTCGGAACCGGCTGTGATGCTGTCAAGTTTGTTGCCCCAGATGACGCTGCTGTCGAAGGAACTTTGCCACGTCGGGCTGCCAAATGGGAGCGGGGATGGGGCAAACTGATTGGGGTTCGCGTCGGGGCTGAGGAAGTGAGTAAGGATCTGCTGGGTGAAGCCGTCGAACAACCCGACAAATAAGGTGGCTTGCGGCCGCGAGGAATTGACCGTCCAAGAGGCGCCCTCGCCCGACGGCAGGCAGACATAGCCTTGAGTGCCGGTGGCGTGCCCCAGGAGGTACGCCGTGTTCCCCGCCGGCGGCGTAATGCTGGGGGGTGTGGGGGGCGGCGTGACCCTGCCAGAGGCGAGTGCCGGCGGCGCCGTGAATCCTGCCAAGAATACGAGGGCGAGCGCTGCCATGCGGGCCCCGATATCATTCGAGAGTCCAAAGGCTCCCTTCGGTTGCAACGTTTTGCAGTTCATGTTCGTCATGTTCTTCTTCTCCTTCGATTTGCGTTTGATTTGGCCGCGCCTTACCAGAAGTCCCGGCAGGCTGAATGCCTGCCCAACTGCGGCCCGCCGTTTCCGGCTCTCGCTAGTAATGGCGCGAAACGATCGGAAAAACCGACAACCGGCCTCAAGAAACGCGCCTGGAGGCTCAGGAACGCCGGTTTGAAGGCAGGCATCGGGGAACCACGGGCCGGGTGACGAGAAATCAAATGTGGTAGAATTTCAAGGATTTGGCGCTACCGGGCCAGTGAGAACACGGCGGAACCCGATCAATATGAAACGCAACGGCCTTGTAACTCACTACTCCATTAGCAGATCCTGATCCAAGGAACTAATGCAAGGCAAGCGCGATGGCGAGATAACCCGTCTTCTCGGCGCCTTCAGCAATGGCGAGC
>OCZT010007113.1_pt1 | contig 11015 bp, 3 predicted proteins | sample 1539031 | NCBI WGS metagenome assembly OCZT01 (sample SAMEA3539308, study PRJEB22396) | soil metagenome | biome: tundra; feature: field; material: soil | place: USA | collected 2010-05 | depth 0.15 m
CTGGGAGGCGCGGTGTCGGTGGTGGTGACGTTCTCTTCCGAGGGGGGCAGGTTCACCTTGCCCATATAACTCGGAGGTCCCGAGGGGCGTTTATGGGTCCCGGCTTTCGCGGTGGTGTGGCGCGTCGCGCCTGGCGCCGGATTGGCAGACGTGGTTTCTGTCGCGGGCTGCGAGTAAGGCTGCGCGCTGGCCTGCGGAACCGCGTTGGGCACGGAGGGCGAATGCACCGCAGGCGCCGCGGGCACAGGAATCTGAGTGGAGGACGGCGCGTAGAGGTACTGGCTGTTCTGCGCCATACGCTGCGGCTGGGTCAGAACCACGGGAGCCGTTCCGTTGTAGGGATCGGGGCCATAGGCCGGCAGCGGAGGCAGCTTGGTGGTCTTTGGAAACGGCTCATTATTGGGGTCGAGCAGGCGCTGCAGGTCGGCTGCCGTGGTGGCGCGGTGCGCGCGGTTGCTGACGTCGGGATAAGCCAGGTCGTGGGCCAGACGATCGGTAGGCGAGGACTGCGGCATGGCCGCGAGAGCGGCGCGCCAATACTCGGCTGCGCGCTGGTTGTCTCCGCGAGCCTGCTCAAAACGGGCAGCCATGCCCAGGATGCCGCCATCGGCCGGGAACCGGTCCAGCGCCTGGCGCAGCCATGTCTCCGCTTGGGTCTTGTCGCTGGCCGCCAGTGCCGCGCCAATGGCGCCCTGGAAATCGGCGGCGCTCGCGTCCTGCATGGGGACAGCTTTGTAGATGGCCAGCGCTTCTTTGATCTCGCCGGTCTTGAGATAGCCTCCCGCCAGGACCTTGCGCACCGTCATGTTCTCAGGAAAGGCCAGCGACGCGGCCTCCAATATTTCGACCGCGCGCTCGCTGTCGTTGTTGTCGATGGCCACGCCCGCGCGGCGCACGCTCCAGTTGGCCCAGATGGTCTGGACCGTCTCGCGCTGCAGTGCGGTCAGGTCCCGACGGCTTCCCAACCGCATCAGCTCTGGATAAAGAGCGCGATCGTTCTTGGTGTTGTAGAGGAGCCATGCGTTCTGAATTTCAATGTTGGCGGGCGCCGGGGTCTTGAGCCGCGCGTAATAGGCCTGCACGCGGCCCATGTACTCTATGGCGTGCGCCGTGTCGCCGGCAGTCGCATAGAGACTTGCCTCACCCTGCACAAAGTCGGGATCGGCCTCAAGCTGCTTGCGCACGGCGGGCGGAATGAGCGCAATCTCCTGAAGAGCCTCCGTGGTGTGGTTGGTGGCCTGCAGGGTCGCGATCAGCCCCTTCCAGGCGTCAGTACGATCGGGGTGCGCGGTGAGCACCTGGCGATAGATGGCGTAGGCCTGCGCGGTGTTGTTGCGCTGCAGATAGGTACCTGCCAACTGCAACTGGAGTTGCAGGCTGGGCTGTCCGCCGGCCGCCAACTGCAGCTTGACTGAACGCTCCAGCAGGCCCTGCGCGATGTCGAACTGGTTGGCTTGCTGGTAAATGGACCCGAGCATCGACAGGAATCCAGCATCGGAGAGCGCCGCGTCGTAGGTGGCCGGGGGCATCTTCTCCACGTCGCCGATGGCCGCATTATCCTGATTGAGTTCGTGGTGCGCACTCACCAGGCCCATCCACGCGGACAGATTGCCGGAGTCGTCGTTGAGAATCTGCGTGTATAGCTCCGCCGCCTGATCGAAGCGATGCGCCTCCATCAGGATGCCGGCGTACTGCAGCCGGGTATCCGCCTTGAGGTTGGCGCCGTTGCTCTGGAATGGAAGCGCCAAGGCCTGGGCCAGCACGCGCTGCGCGTCTCCCGCGCGATTTTCGGAGCGGTAGACCGTGGCCAGGGTACGCAGATACTCCGGATCGCGAGTCAAGGCGGCTTTGACCGGCGCTGGAAAGCGGCTCGCCGTTTCTAGAGCTTTCTGATTTTGGCCATCGCGCGCGTAGGCCAGGAAGAGTCCGCGCCAGGCGTCGGTGCTGCGCGGCTCGGCTTTCAGCAAGTCCTGATAGGCATCCGCCGCCTGGGTGTACTGCTGTTCCTTGGTCAGGAGGCCAGCCATGCCATTGAGCGCCTCAGGGCTGCGCGGCCGCATGGTCAGCGCCTCTTTGTACCTGGCCGCAGCGACGTCGAACTGATTCTCAGTGAAGGCCTGCGACGCCTCGCCCATGGTGTACCAGAAGCGCGACGTAGCGAGACCATTCTCGACCGCCGCGGCCTTGTAGCCATTCTGTTCAGCCTGGGTGAGGTAGCTGATGGCGCCGGCGAAGTTGCTCTGCTGCATGCGCAAAAAACCCATGCCCGCCGCGACACGGCCATTGTTGGGATCCCGCTGGAGCAGATCCATGAAGCGCGTCTGCGCCTCTTCAAGCCGGTGCGCATTCAACGCGGCAAAGGCCGCCCGTTCCGCAGCCGTGCGCGCGATGCCGGAGTTCATTTGCGCGAGCTTGCTTTCATTCTCTTTGAGGTGGCCGGAGATCTCGGTGTCCTGCGGATGCTCCTTCATGTACTGGCGGAGTTCCGCGGCGGAGGAGGGGTTTGCCGCGTCCCACATGAGGGCCTGGCGCAAGGGCGCCTGGGCATTCGGTTCGGATGCGTGCGCCTGAAGTACGCGGATGCCTTCGGCGCGCGTTCTGGCATCGTAGGTGAGCATGGTGCCCAGTTCCACGGCGTAGCGCGTGTCTCCGGGATTGCGTGCGGCGAGGGCGCGCATGGCCGCGATGGCCAGCTCTTTGCCGCTGGCGGTGCCGTACAGCGTCTGGTAGTACGCCATCGCGATATCGCCGTCCGGCGGACGATCGCCGTAGATTTCGCGATAGATCCGCATGGCATCTTCATTTTTGCCCTGGCGTGCCAGTTCGCCCGCCTGGCGAAGGCGATCGCTCTGCGTGCGGGTGCTGGCCAGCGCCTGAATTCTGGCGATGTTGGGATTGTTCGGATCGGCGCTGCGCAGGCGCTCAAGCGCGGCCTCTGCCTGCGCCGGTGTGCCGCTCAGCTTGTAGTCGCGTGCGAGGCCGGCCAGCGCCTCGGAGTTTTTGGGGTCGGAAAGCAGGATCTGCTGCCACAACTGGATGGCCATGTCAGGCCGTCCGCGTGACTCGAGTGCGCGGGCATTTGTGACCAGGATCTGACGCGTCTTCTCCGGTCCCGCAGGGGCGGTCGACTTCTGCGCAAAGCCCGGCTGGAACAACATCGCCAAGCCAACCGCCAAGATGATTTTCGTCCGCAGTGCCCTGTGCGCAACCGTCATGAGCGTGTCCACTCCACTTTCAGTTCCCCTCGCGGACCAAACCGAAATCTGCCATCCAAAAAGCCGGTCGCAAACAGGACAAGATTCTGATCGTAATATGTGGGGTCTTTGCCATACAAACCCGTCGACGAATCAAGCTGCGCCCCAATCCTAACCCTTTGGTGTGCCGCGGCCTTGTCCAGATCGGGGATGGCCCGCAAATACGGAAGAACCGCCGCAGAAAATCCCACAGGACCATCATGCTCCAACGGAATGCCCTGCTCGCTCACCTTTTCAGGAGGCGCACCATGATTGCCAAGATAGGAACCCATTCCGGAGATGGCCCCGATCATCTCTGTACGCGTGTGGCCCGCTCCATCGAGCATGCCTGCCCACAGGTACACGCGAATGGCGTCGTAGCTGCCGTCGGCGGGAGGCGCATCCTTTCCGGCTGCGGCGGGCGCGGGCCCGGGAGCCGGGTAGAAGCCGTCGCTGGGAACGTAGTCCACCCAGTCCATGACAAAACCATGGCGCGCACTCTGGCGCAACAGGCGCGGGATGTTCATGACAATCGCACCCCAGGGCCCGGCAGGGTCGACTACGGCGAAACGCTGAAAGATGAAGAGCGGTAGGTAACTCGGGTTCACCGTCCAGGTCTTGTCGTGCACAAAGGAAGCGGTGGGTCCGGGCATCAACATCAGGCCGAATGCGGGCAGATCGGCCACTTCCTGTTTGGCGATCTGCGCCATCATCTGGCGGCCGAGATTTGTGTAGGCCTGGTTCTTCCACAAGCGGCCGGCCTCGATAAGGTCGTAGGCAATCCAGCAATCGGAATCGGATGCGGGATTGGGATCGAGCAGCTTCCACTCGCCTTCTTTTGACCTGCCCCAGAGCCAGCCGGGGAGATGCGTGGCCAGGCTGCCGCCGGCCAGGTTGGATTGGGTCCACGCCAGCAGGTGTTCAAAGCGCGGGCGATCGTTGTCGGCCAGGGCGAAGAACAGCGCGTACGACTGGCCCTCCGACGTGGTGCGGTCGTCACCGTGGTGGTCGACGACCCTACCCTGCGGGTCGATGAAATGCGCGGCATAAGTGTCCCACAACGTCCACGGACCCTGCTTGCAACCGCCGCTGGCGCCCAGAAGGAGGAACAAGAGGATGAGGATCAAACGCCGCCGTGACCGTGATGCCCGAGGACCCATTGCCGCAGTTCTCCTCAAAAAATGTTTCCGCCGCATTTCCGTAGGCCGGTCTGTACGGCGGCCGCTCACGTCCACAGGTTGATGCGGACGAAGGGGTATGCCGGTCTTAGTCCTCGATCATCTTCAAGCGAGCCCTGGCTTTTTGGCGCAGCCACTGCCGGGTCCAAATCGCCAGCATGAACGCCAGGATCAGGATAACCACGGCGGCCAGCCACGGAACCTCCATGAACCACAGCGTCAACCGCGTCCACCATGGCAGCAGGCCGACATGGTAGATGGCGGCGCCCACACGGAACGACTGGAACCGCGTACCGAGCAGCAACGAAACAGAGCCCTGAATGTCGCTGGCCTGCTGAACATACAGGAACGTGGCCATGAAAGGCTCGAAATTGGATGTGTCCTTCAAGTGAATGGCAACCACGCTCTTGCCGTCGTTCATATCGAATGGCGACTCGATGCCCTCGATCACTGCGTCCGGCGTGCCCGTCGTGGTGAGATCCCCGGATTCGGCATGCTCATCCGATTCCACCTTCCACCAAGCGCGATGAATGGGAGCAAAGAATCCCTGCGTGTCATGCACCTGGATCTTTCCGGAGTGCAATGTCACAGGCAGATTGTCGGCAATCTTGTCGAAGCCCGGTTGGTCATCTCCCGTTCCAATGACCAGGAAGTCAGTCTTCGCGCCCGATTGCATTGCCTCCGGGCCGGCCACGGTCACGCGCAATGCTGGAAAACCTGTCTGCCGGCCGAAGTGTCCCATCAGCGTGACAAACATCTCGATTTCCTGCTCAGTCGGCGTGGGAGGCAGGACCACTGTGGTTCCAGCCAGATCGGCGAACCGCGTAAACGGGAAGCCGGCGTTGGCGAAGATCTCCAGGTTGGGCATGGGCGCGTAGTGGGAATAGCCGCGCAGATCGAGATAAGTGTCGCGCAGAATGGACGCCTGCATGTTGATCGGCGTGGTGTCCTGGCAGTTGCTTTTCTTGAGCAACTGGAAGGTGAAATCGAACGAAAGCGAATTGGAGAATGGACGCAGGTTTACCACGGGCACCGGCAAATCCATCTGCATCCTGCGCGAGGCTTCCTGCCCGGGAACCAGAGGAACGGAACCCAGAAACGCGTTGTTGACCCTCAACTGCATGCTGGAGATGGGGCCGATGGGAATGGAATTGTAGCGATACGACAGCCTGAGAACGGCATTCTGGCGATCGGAATAGAAGAGGTCCGGCGCAATGCGGAAATAGACATTCAACGGAGCCGAACCATCCCCCTGAAGCTGGTCCGCCGTGGCATAGTCCGACAGTATGACCGTCCGGTCAGTCCGCGCCCAGCGCGGGGCTCCATCGGCCGGCTGCTTGTTGGGCAGCGTCAGGGCATCGATGGACGCCTGCGGTCCCTGGAGAAGGTCGGTGTGCATCGCCACGGCCTGGGCTGCGCGAACAAGCTGGTCCGCGTCGCCTCCGGCCACGATGAGCACTTTGCCAAATGGATCATTCGGATTGGTGCGCATGGCCACTGTCGGCGCGCTCACAGAGGTCATGTCCATGCCTGAAGGCAAGTTCGAGGCGCCCTCGGCAATCACGATGGCGTTGCCTGCGGGCAGCGTTCCGACGTGAACCGGAAAACGCACCGGGCGGCTCTCAGAGACCATGCCGAAGTAGCTGGTGACCACGCCGGCGGCTTGGATGGCTTTGGCGGAAGGCGTCGATGCGAAGACGACAGGAACGCTCAACGGTTGCACGACTGCCGGATCGAGGAAAGGCAGAGGCAGTTGCTTGAGGTCGTCGGCCAGCGGCAGCAGATCGCCCTGGATATCAAAGTAGGTATTGCGGTGGATGCGCGACCACAACGTGGTGTTGGCGGGGTCTTCGCACACCATGGTGTAGTGGCCGATGAACTGGATGCTGAGCGCATTGTTGTGCACCATCAGCTCCGGTGGAATCGAGAATTCCGCTTCGCCGGTCTGGCTCGCCGATCCGCCGGACTGGTTCGGCGTCGGCTGAACGGTGGCAAAGAGGGTTCCGTTCATCATGAGCTTGATGTGGCTGAGCTGGGGCAGGAGGCTGGGAGAGAAAGCGTAGTAGATATGAATCTTCGCCGTCCGCGCCACGTGGGTCTGCGGAAGGGTGAAGTAGATGGTGTGACTGCTGTCGATGCCGTGCAACTCAACCAGCGGCGCGCCCGCATCGGCCAGGCTGAACGTATCGCGAAACTGTCCCGGAGGCGGAGGAGGCAGCACAGGCTTGGCGATTGCTCCCGCCTGCTGCCCATCGGCGTTGATCGCGGCCTGTGCGCGCAGATGCGGAGCCGTTGCGCCCAAGAGCATCGCTATGGCGAGAATCGCAGCAGATCGAATGGCCGGAAGAGCCGGCGCCTTTTTCACTATTTTCTTTTGGAATGAAAAGAGGCTCGTGAACGTGGTGCTCAGGCCGTGCATCGAGATCTGGAAGATGCGGCCGAGGCTGCGCAACACGTTGTCGCTTTCGCGCGATTCACCCCAGCCCAACCATGAGTCGGCACGGGAATACAGCACCATTGTCAGCACTTCCTGCTCGGCAATCGTCAAGCCTTCAAACCGGACCCGCAGCACGGAGCCCTCCGACGAAACTACGGTTGCGCGCAGCTCATTTGCTACGGAAGGGAGCGGGAATGCCAGCCGGATTTCGGACTGCGGGGCGGTATCGAGCGATTCGCTGAACCGGATACTGCTGCCGCCGGAAGACATATCGATCGTCTCTCCCGCAACCGCGCGTCCATCGGGCAGTTTTGCCATCACCGGCGTCACCAGGCTGATGCGAACCGTGGTCCGCAACTGTTTCATCTCGCGAGCCACGGCGGTCGTCACGCCGAGGATCACAACGTTGAAGAGACACCAGATCACGTTCATGATCACGGTGCCGGGCCGGTCGCGATCCCAGATGAAGTAGCGCGGGATAGCAACCAGAAGACCCGCGAGGTTGAAAATCAGCAGGATCAGGAACGGCTGAGCAATCTTGGTATCGAAGAATGTCCTTTTTACCACACCACCCTTGGCTGTCACGTTGAACTTGCCGAGCTTGGGGTTGATAAGCGCCATCATGGTGGGCAGCAGGATGTACGGCGACAGCACGGTTTCGTAGATCTCGTTCCAGAACGAGTGGCGGTGCTCGCCCTGAATGCGCGAGTTGGTCACGTTGGAGAGAATCAGGTGAGGCAGGGCGTAGGCCAGAATCGCGGCCCAGTAGCCGGGCACGTTGGTGTGGTTCAGGAGCAGGTAAATGAGGGGTGCGGAGAGGAAGATCAAGCGCGGCACGGCGTAGAGAAAGTGCATCATCGCGTTGAAATAGCAAAGGCGCTGGGGAAACTTGAGACCCGGCGCGAAGAGAGGATTATCGGTGCGCAGGATCTGGATCATTCCGCGCGCCCAGCGAATGCGCTGGCCGACATGGGCCGAGAGCCGCTCGGTGGCCAGGCCCGCGGCCTGGGGAATGTTGATGTAGGCGGTGCCCCATCCGTTCATCTGCATGCGCAGCGACGTGTGCGCGTCTTCAGTGACGGTCTCGACGGCGATGCCGCCGATTTCGTCCAGCGCGGTGCGCCGCAATACCGCGCAGGAACCGCAGAAGAAGGTCGCATTCCAGAAATCGTTGCCGTCCTGCACGATGCCGTAGAACAGCTCGCCCTCGTTGGGAATGATGCGGAACTGCTGCAGGTTGCGCTCAAACGGATCGGGCGAATAGAAGTGGTGAGGCGTCTGCAGCATGGCCAGCTTGCGGTCGCGCAGAAACCAGCCCATGGTCATTTGAAGAAAGCTGCGCGTCGGAACGTGGTCGCAATCGAAGATGGCCACGTAGGGCGAGCTCATGCTCTTGAGCGCGGTGTTGATGTTGCCGGCCTTGGCATGCTTGTTGTCGTTGCGCGTCTTGTAACCGATACCCGCCTCAAATGCGAAGTCCGCAAATTCCTTGCGTTTTCCATCGTCGAGGATATAGATGTGCAGTTTCTCGGCCGGCCAGTCGATGTTGAGCGCGCCCAGCGCCGTAAAGCGCACCACGTCGAGCGGCTCATTGTAGGTGGGAATCAGGACGTCGACGTGGGGCCACTCCCCTGAATCGTCGGGCAGCGACACGGGCGCCCGGCGCAGGGGCCAGATGGTCTGAAAGTAACCCAGGAAGAGAATGAAGAAGGCGTAAACCTCAGCCATGATCAGGCTGATGATGAAGAATGCGTCGAGCGCGCCCCAGTGGTTGGCCGGATCCCGGAAGAACTGCACCGTTCCGGAGATGCGCCAGTATCCATACCGGAAGGTACAGAACATCGACATCAACATCAGGGTGAGCGTAATCAGGTAGGAGTCAGAGCTGCGCGCGATGGCCAGGCCGAGCAGAAGCGTGAGCAGTCCGCAGACCGCCTGTTGCGGCCAGGTGAGAGGAAGAACAGCGAGAAAGTAAAAAACCGCTGCTCCCAAAAGCAGGAAAACAAGGCGAAGGAGCTTGGTTCCGGCATTCTCCCCTGCCCCGATATCCTGCCACAGGCCCGATGGCGTCATCTTTCACTCCAGCGGACGCCGCGATAACCCGTCGTGGCGGGCGCAGCGAGGCTCTTGACCCAACTGGCCAGGCTGCCGAAATCCTCGGCAACGGTCGAGTTGGGAGCGTAGTCCACCACGGTCATTCCTTCCGCCAGGGCTTCGCTCACAGCGGGAGTGCGACGCAGCGCAAAGGGCAGCAAACGGTCGCCCAGTTGCTCGCGCAGCACTTCGCGCACATCCAGATGCAGAGGCACCGAGGGATCGAACTGGTTGAGCACGTAGAAAGGAAGCACCGGCTGGCCTGAGCCGCTGACATTGCGCTGGAAGAAGGCATCGATGGAACTGACGCTGACCACCGAACTCATGTCAGGAATCACGGGCACAAGGACCGTAGGCGCCATGCGCAGCACGCGCCGCGTGGTGGCGCCGGAAGCGGTGGCTAGATCGACAATGATGCGGCTCGCCCCGCGGGCATTGCGGGAAATCTCCTGGGTCAGCACTTCCTGGGGCGCAGTCTCCGGGCCGAGGGTTTCAGGGTCCACCGTCAGGGTCTGGATGGGCGCATCGCCGCTGGCTCCGGGAGGGTTGAAGGTCCTGAGGACACCGGGGCGCTGATCGCGGGCGCCAAAAAAGAACGGCAACAGGCCGAAAGCCGCTGTATCCACCAGCAGCACACGCTCGCCGCGAGCTGAAAGCGCCCGGCCCAGCGTAGCCACCAGGCTGGTTTTGCCAACGCCGCCGGCCAGCGAAAAAACCGCAAGCACCGGAGCGCGCGAAGCAGCAGGCGCGGGGGCAGACTCCACAGCAGCAACACCGCCGGCAAAGACACCCTTCAATGCGAACCAGCGGGAGGTCAGCTGGTCGCGCGATCCCTGCAGCGTGTCTTCTGGAGCTTGTGGAACAGGCTGGCTGGCCATTTCTCCGCGGCCGGCCGCGAGCCATGCGGGACGAGCGACGCTCTCGCGCGGATCGGTCGGAGTCCACGGGGTGCGGGTCTGGAGAAAATTCTCTTCGCGCATGGGCGCAAACGAGACCTGGCTCATGGCAGGCATATACGCCTGGGGCTGGCTGTAGGCCGGGTACTGGGGGGCCGGGGCCGAATAGTACGCAGGGGCGGGTGCGGAAGCAACGTAGGCGGGTGCGGCAACGGGAGATGACTCGGAACGCGACTGCTGCCATGCGCGCTGTTGCGCCGCTTGCTGGGCAGCCTGCTGCTCGGCTTTCAGGGCGTTTTCTTTGGCGACGATCTCGGCCTGGCGGTCTGCCTCGGCGGCCCGAGCCGCTTCAGTGGCCCGAAGTACCTCGGCAACCTTCAGGGCTTCGGCATCTTCGCGCGCGCGCCTGCGCTCCGCTTCAATCGCATCCTGCACGCGCTGGCGTGCGTTCTCGCGGGTCTGCGCCCTTGAGGCTGAAAAGTCCCGATATTTTGCGCCATGCAGATTGGCCCAGGAATAGAGCGTTGCAACGTCTTCGGGCGTCTCATTTGGGTCGACAAGCGCTTTGCGGTCTGTCATTGGCCACCTTCGCCTTTCCGGATCGGCGATTCCCGCAGTGCTTGTCCCCGCCTTAAAAGCTCGTAACGCGGAATCAGGCAAATGCACACTCGCCGGAAAGGATCTCTTGCACCCCAAATGTTAGTTGCATGCTGTTGTCAAAACAATAACACTTGCACGGTTACCTACCTAACACTTTCTCGCCACTACCAGGAGCGCCAGGCGGTCGATTTCAGGCGTTTGGCGGCCTTCAGCGGGAAGGTGCAAGGAAGCGGTTTTCGCAACAGAAATGGGGTAATACAGAACAGGGTAAAGCAAGGCATGGCGGCACGGCCGTCGATGCTTGAAAAGGGGGAGCTTAGTCGTCACTCCCCCGATACGGCGCGCACAGAATTCGCCGCCCCGGCCGGCACAACGTTGCGCACAAAATGCTCCCCCGGAAGCGGCCGGCAAAACCGCGACGCCGGTTGGCGCTTTTCGCCCCATCCACAAGTTCTCCGAAGACGGTCCTATGGTAGCTTTGAAGAAGCGGCCTTGAACGAGCTCGTAGCTCAGTTGGTAGAGCAACGCCCTTTTAAGGCGTGGGTCCTGGGTTCGAGTCCCAGCGAGCTCACCACCC
>OCZT010007114.1_pt1 | contig 11014 bp, 15 predicted proteins | sample 1539031 | NCBI WGS metagenome assembly OCZT01 (sample SAMEA3539308, study PRJEB22396) | soil metagenome | biome: tundra; feature: field; material: soil | place: USA | collected 2010-05 | depth 0.15 m
TAACCAGCGCGTAATCTGGACCCGACACAAACCCCAGGCCGCTGACCTGGCAATATGCACAGAGAAATTTAGGCCCAACGGAGAAACCGCACGTCAGCGCGTGATCAGTTGTGTCCGAGGGGGGACTTGAACACGGAAACCGGTGAGATTTCCCCGGATCGGGGAAATTCATGCGGCCAGCATAGCGGTCAGGCTGCTTCGATGCCGGGTTCGGTGAAGGCGAGTCTCTCGTCGCCGAAGTCGGCGATGATCTCCAGCCGGCCGCCTAGGGCTTCGACGTAGGAAGCCAGGGTCCGCAGTTCGGCCGCGCCGGGCTTGGCGTGCTCGATGGCCGAGACCCGGCCCTGGGTAACGCGGCCCGCGACTTGGGTCGGCTGAACGAGGCGGCCGCCCGGCAGCTGGCTGCGGCCGCGCAGGACCGGCTCGGCGGCGTCGACATCCTGGTCAACTGCGCCGCGCGGCCGGCCGGGCAGGCGCCGCCGCTGTCCCTGCCCGAGATCACCGGCGATGCGTTCTGGTCCGATGTGAACGTCAAGGTGATGGGCTACCTGCGGTGCGCCCAGGCGGTCGCGCCGGGCATGGTCGCGGCCGGCTGGGGCCGGATCATCAGCGTCAGCGGCCTGGCCGCCTCAGCACCGGGTCGGTCATCGGATCCATCCGCAACGTGGCCGTGTCGGCGATGACCAAGAACCTGGCCGACGAACTAGGCCCGTCCGGCGTCAACGTGAACGCCGTCCACCCGGGACTGACCCGCACCGAGGCGACGCCGGGCGTCCTCGCGGCACAGGCCGCGGCGGCCGGCGTCGAGCCCGCCGAGATCGAGCGGCGGATGGCCGGCCGCAACCTCACCCGCACGCTCATCGACGCCAGCCAGGTCGCGGCCGTGATCGCCTTCCTCGCCTCGCCGCTGTCGGTCTCGGTCAACGGCGAGTCGATCGCCTGCGGAGGCGGAACCCCAGGGGTTATCCGCTACTAACCTGGCCGGCGGCCGTGATACCCGGTTCGTTCGGCGAAAAGGCCTGCACTTGACCAGGACGCATCGGCAAGTCCGTTGGGTGCCGGTTCACGGCCGGTCCCTGCGGGCCCGAGATCTCCGGGAATCGAGTGCCCGGCGTTCCTGGGGTCCGCCAGGACGCTGATACGGGAGGGCCTGCCGCAGCCGGCGTCAGGTCTTGCCAATTTCGGACATACTGGTATTAGCTATAAATAACATTGATTATATGGGTAATTAGGTCACCGCTGGGCAGCCTGGAGGAGGACTGTCATGCCTGTGGAGTTCCTCGGCATCGCCGCGACCAACGACGGTAGCGAGATCGCCGCCAGAGCCGGCGTCAGCTTCGACAAGGACTACACGCTCCGGCTGGCCCGGGCGCACGAGGAAAACGGCTGGGATCGCGTGCTCTTCGCCTACGGCTCGGGGTCCCCCGACCCCAACGCGGCTGCGGCCTACATCGCCAGTCAGACCCGCACGCTGCAGCTGTTGCTCGCCCACCGCCCGAACGTGTCCTACCCGACGTTCGCGGCCAAGACGTTCGCCACCATCGACCAGATCAGCGACGGCCGGGTGACCGTGCACTTCATCACTGGCGGCACCGACCATGAACAGCAGCGCGAGGGTGACTACCTGACCCACGACGAGCGCTACGCGCGCACCGGGGAGTACATGGCCATCGTCAAGCAAGCCTGGACCTCCCGCGAGCCCTTCGATACCGGGTCGGCGGGGCCGAGGCCGACATCTACTGCCTATGGGGCGAGCCGCTGGCGAGCACCGCGGAGCAGATCGAGTCGGTGAAGGCCGCCGCCCGGGCGGCCGGGCGCGGCGACGTCCCGAAGATCCAGGGGTCCCTGTAGTCCTGGGGAAACTTTGGTCGGATATCCCTGCCCTGCACTGATGCCAGGGATCGGTGTCGGCGGAGAGATCAGCCGCAGGCCCGCAGCCGCCGCAGGTCTGGCGATCCGTACGGGAACGACCCGGCTGGACGGGGATCCTCGGCCAGCCGGTCCACGGCATCGAGCACCTCACCTAGGCCCTCGGGATTCGTCGAGGAATCCGGCCCCGCCTGGCTGATCGCCTTCTCCTCGTAGACGACCCGAGTGGAGGGCCGAAATGACGCTCCAGCCCCGCCCGGCGAGCGAGGCGGCCAGCTGCGATCCGTATGCGGTCGCGGCGCGGGACCCGGCCGCCCGATCGTGCCCGTGGGATGGCCGGTCTACAGGGTGTGGCCGAGGCACAGTACCCACACGCGCGCGTAGCCGCCGATCGGTGCGGGCTAGCGAACCGTGACGATCGGGCTGATCACCGCACAGACGAGGTCGTTCTGGTGGCGCCGGCACGGGAGCGATTCGTCGTCTGATTGACGGTCAGGTGGCTGTGGAGTGCCGGTCCTGATTTGACTAGGCCGGACGTCAGGGGGCTGGGATGTGCTGAGATTAAGCGCTGCCGCTGGTAGTTCCGCTGACTAGCATGTGAGAACGGAACCGTCTCGTATCGTCTGGGTTCGGAGGGCTGGTGGAACCGAGGGACGCGGTGAACGGTAGTGACGGTGACGTCCGCGGCGGGCAGCGCAAGGTGGGCGCGGGTCCGCGGCGCCTGGATCCGTCGCGAGACGCCGCAATCCTCCGGGCAGCTCTCGAGGGGCTGGCCGAGCTCGGCTACGACCGCCTGAGCATGGACGACATTGCTGCCAGGGCGCATGTCGGCAAGGCGGCGATTTACCGGCGGTGGCCGTCCAAGACGGCTGTGGTTGTCGGGTCCATCGTCTGGTGGCGGGAGCAGATGGGCACCGTGGATCTGCCGGACACCGGGTCGTTGCGCGGTGACGTTGAGGCCCTGGTCGCGGCGGTCCCCGCCTTCGATGACGGTCATCGGAGCATGATCGGTGTCGTCCTCGGTGTGGCGACCGCGGCGATGCACGATCGTGCTCTGGCTGACGCGCTTGATGAGCACGTGCTGGCGCGGCCGCGCCAGGTCCTGGCCGCGGTGCTCGACAGGGCCGTCGCCCGGGGCGAGATTCCGGCGGGCCGCGACCTGACGCTCGTGCCCGACATCCTGCTCGGAATGAACGCGCTGCGCCTGGTTACCGGCCAGGCGATCGACCGGGCCTTTGTCAGGCGGGTGTTCGATGACGTCCTTCTTCCGCTCGTCACGGCCCCGGTGCCTGGCGGCCCGGCTTCCCGGCCCGGTCGGCTGCCCGGACGCTGAGGCCAGCCTCCGGTAGCTCACGTGAGCGTGCGCCGTGCTCATCTGCCATACTTGACGGAACGGAACCGATCCGTTCCGTTCCATAGGAGGCCGGGTGCCAGTCGCTCCGATGATCGAGGTGGAAGCGCTCACGAAGCGGTTCGGCGTCACCCTGGCCCTCGACGACGTCAGCGTGTCGGCCGAGGCGGGCCGGGTGCTGGCGCTGCTCGGGCCGAACGGGGCGGGGAAGACCACGCTGGTGCGGGTGCTCACCACGCTCCTGGTGCCAGACGCCGGGCGGGCCAGGGTGGCCGGGCTCGACGTGACGCAGGACGCGAAGGCGATCCGGTCGATCATCGGGCTGGCAGGCCAGTACGCCACCGTTGATGAGATGCTCACCGGCCGGGAGAACCTTGAGCTCGTCGGCCTGCTCTACCACCTGGACAAGGCCGTGTACCGGCGCCGGGCCGCCGACGCGCTGGAACGGATGTCGCTCGCTGCTGCCGGCGACAGGCCCGTCAGGACCTACTCGGGCGGCATGCGGCGCCGTCTGGACCTGGCCGCCAGCCTCATCGGCCGCCCGCCGGTCCTGTTCCTGGACGAGCCGACCACCGGGCTCGACCCCAGGACGCGCAACGATCTGTGGCAGCTCATCGAGGAGCTCGTTGCCGACGGCACGACCGTGCTGCTGACGACCCAGTACATGGAGGAAGCCGAGCACCTGGAGAAGGCCGCCTCGCTCGTCGCCGGCCTCGGCAGCGCCGCGCCCCGGCTCGACCCGGAGCTGAACAAGATCAGCGTGCCGGTTAAGGGCGGGCCCCGCGAGCTGATCGCGGCCGGGCGGGTGCTCGATGACAGTGGCATGCCGCTTGAGGACCTGGGGATCCGGCGGCCCTCGCTCGATGACGTCTTCCTCGCGCTCACCGGCCACGCGACCGGCCCGGGCGGCGGCGAAACCACGACAAGAGCAGGGGCAGAGGATGACTGAGCTGACGATCCAGCAGCCCGCACCCCGGCCGGTGCCGCTCAGCCTGAGGCTGGCGCTCCGCGACGTCAGGGGAATCACCAAGCGCAACCTGCTGCGGATCATCCGCACGCCGCAGCTGATGTTCATCTCGCTCCTGCAGCCCACGATCATCCTGCTGCTGTTCCGCTACGTGCTCGGCGGGGCGATCCGCGTTCCCGGCATCGACTATGTCGACTTCGTCATGCCGGGCATCTTCCTCGAGGCGGTGCTGATCGGCGGCATGACCACGGCTCTCGCGCTCGCCCAGGATCTGCAGGCCGGGATGATCGACCGGTTCCGCAGCCTGCCGATGGCCCGGCCCGCGTTCCTCGTCGGCCGCACCCTGGCCGACCTGAGCCGCAGCGTGCTGGCACTGGCGTTCATCATCGGCCTCGGGGTGCTCGTCGGCTTCCGGTTCCACAACAACGCCGCCGCGTGCCTGGCCGGCGTCGCGCTGATCATCGCCTTCGGCTTCGCCCTGACCTGGGTCTACGCCGCCATAGGCCTGGCGGTCAAGGATCCCCAGACCGCCCAGATGGCGGCCATCTTGCCGATGTTCGTCCTGTTCTTCGCCAGCTCCGCGCTAGTCCCGGTATCCACGATGCCCGGCTGGCTGCAGCCATTCGCCCAGAACCAGCCCGCCACCGTCACCATCAACGCGGTCCGCGCGCTCTTCCAGGGCAGCCCGGTATACCACGACCTGTGGCAATCCCTCCTGTGGAGCACCGGGATCCTCATTGTCTCCCTCATCGTGTCCCTGAACCTCTACCGGAAAGCCACCGCGTAAACCCGCCCCGCGACAAACCACGGCGATCAGCCTGACACGAAGTCACATCACCTAGCGTCAAGCCCTTCTGGCACCATGGAATCCGCAGGCAACCACGGTTGCCCGTTCAGCTGAACGTGGCGGACTTTGCGGTCACAGACCATCAGGGACCTCTCCCTCCCCGGCCCGCAGATACCCCAGGCACAAGCCCAGCTCCGGCCGCTCGGTCAGCTTTCCCGACGCGGTGTCGGCGAAGATCTTCTGGCAGCCCGCCGCGGTCAGCGCGTCGGGCTGCCCGTCCAGGTTCTGGGATGCGCTGGAGATCCGGGCGTAGCCGACACGCTGGCCGGCGAGAGGGTGCACAGGCAGGCTCATGGATCCCGATCATGCACCGAAACCCGGCCCTGTGACGAAGGTTTCAGGGCATTGATTCCGGACTGAGTTCCGGACGCCCGCCAGGGGCCAGAGCGCGCGTATACCGGTCCAAGTTGATCTTGTCCGTTACTGATGCTTATGAGACGGACGGGTCAAGGCGGTGCGCACTCACCCCGGCGTCGCGCTCGGCGAGGGTGCTGGCGAGGTGTGGGAACGGCCTCTCGCTACTTCGAGATCATCCCCGTTGCGGCTTTTGGTCTCACCTTGGCTGGGCCCCAACCAGCCCCGCCCATCGTGCCAGCCGTGTTCAGGAAACTGGACGCTTTAGCGGTGCTGACGGGTCCGCTGTTACCGGCACCCCATCCAGGTCGCGTTCCGCCCGATCATCGCCCCGACGGAAGAGAAGGCCTGGGAGAAGGCCCACGACATCGTCCGCAGGGTCGAAGACCGGGTCGCGGCGAACAGCGGCGCGCTATCCCGGCGCCGCCCGCTGAAGAACCCGGAAAACACCGGGTCGCAGCGGCTGCTGGCCATCGCGGCCGAGGGCGAGCGGTTCGACCGCGCGCTGTGGACCAGGACCGCCGCGGTCACCGGCGGCGCCGGCAACTCCAACGCCCTGGTCGGCACGCCCGAGGTCGTGGCGCAGGCCATCCTGGACTACGTCGACCTCGGCGTCGACATCATCTCCATGCGCGGCTACGACCTGCTCGCCGACGCCGTCGACATCGGCCGCCACGTCATCCCCATCGTCAGGGACGAGGTCGCCAAGCGCGACCGGGCGATGGCGTCGTGAAGTTCATCGGCCTGGACCTGGTCGCCAACAGCCCGGACACCTCGGGCCAGCCCGGCGATCCCACTCGGCGGCTGTCGGAGGTGGTGGAGAACGCCGTCCTGTTCGAGGAGCTGGGCTCCGACGGCTTCGCGGTCGGGGAACGCCACCACGTCCCGTTCCTGTCCAGCTCCCCGCCGGTCGTGCTCAGCCACATCGCGGCGGTGACCTCGAAGATCCGGCTGTTCACCGGGGTCACGCTGCTGTCGGTGCTGGACCGGTGCGCGTGGCCGAGGACTACGCCACGCTCGACCACCTGTCCGGTGGCCGGGTCGAGCTGATCATCGGCAAGGGGAACGGGCCCGAGCAGGCCGAACTGTTCGGCATCGGCCGGCTCGACGCCTGGGACACGATCGCGGAGAACTACCGGCTGGGGCGTGCCCTCGATCAGGAAGACCCCGCTGACTGACGCCGAGGTCGCCCCCCAGCCGCTGCAGGCCAAGATCAGGATCTGGCACGGCTCGGCCACGGCGGAACGCTCGGTGGAGCTCGCCGCCGAGTTCGGCGACCCGGTGTTCTCGGCTAACGGGATGAACCCGGTCACCCGCTACGCCGAGCTTATCCGCCACTACCGTTCCCGCTGGGCCGCGGCTGGCCGGGACCTGGCCGACGCGCTGGTGGGCGCGGGCCATGGGCAGACCTACGTGACCCGCGACTCCCAGGACGCCGTGGCCGCCTACCGGCCGGTGTACGAGCGGTTCGCGGCCATGGTGGCCAATTCCGGCCAGCTGCCGGGCACGTTCACCGTCTACGACGGCTATGAGGACTTCCTGGAGCGGGGCTCGGCGCTGGTGGGCAGCCCGGAGCAGGTGATCGACAAGGTGGGGCGTTACCACGAGGCATTCGGCAACAGGCTGATCGCGATCGGCGGCCACCCGGGCCACCTGACCCGCCACCAGTTCCTCGCCAGCCTGGAGCTGTTCCAGGCCGAGGTCGCCCCGGCCCTGCGCCGTAGCATCTCCGACCCGGAGTGGCCCGGTGCCGTGGCCAAGGTCCGGCGCCGGCCCGCCGGGTTCCCGGGATAGATCCGGGGCCAGCCTCGGCTGGATCCCATGTGCTCCCAGATCAGGCCGCAGGCCCATTTCACCGCGTTCCTGGCCGGCGTCGGCTACCACGAGTCGGCCTGGCGGCTCGCCGACCCCGCCGACCTGGAGGACCCCTTCGGCGTGCTGGAACGGGCCACCCGGACCGGCGAACGCGGCCTGCTCGACGCCGTGTTCTTCGCGGACTCCCCCGGCCTGGAGATCTTCCGGGCCCGCTACTTCCCTCAGGTCGGCTTCGACCCGCTCGAGGTCCTCGCCGCGCTGGCCCGCTCCTCGGTGCGCATCGGGCTGATCGCGACCGCCTCTACGACCTACAGCGCGCCGTACGACCTGGCGCGCCGGTTCTCCACCATCGACCACCTGAGCGGCGGGCGGGCCGGCTGGAACATCGTGACCACGCGCTACGCCGGGGCGGCGGGTAACTTCGGGCTCGCGGGCCACCCGGCGCACGAGGACCGCTACGCTCGGGCCGAGGAGTTCGTCGAGGTCGTCTCGCGGCTCTGGGAAAGCTGGGATGCGGACGCGGTCGTCAACGACCAGGATCACGGCGTCTGGGCGGATACGGAGCTGATCCGGCCGGTCGATTTCCACGGCCGCTTCTTCGACGTCAGCGGCGCGCTGACGCTGCCGCGGTCACCGCAGGGCCGTCCCGCGTTCGCCCAGGCGGGTTCGTCGGGCCCAGGCGTGGAACTGGCCGGCAAGACGGCTGACTTGGTCTTCACCGCGCAGCCCGACGTCCCGTCCGGGCAGCGTTTCCGCGATAAGGTCCGGGCGGCCGCCTCCCGCCATGGACGCGACCCGGACCATGTCCTCGTGCTGCCTGGCGTGGCCTTCGTGCTCGGCAGCACCGAAGCCGAGGCCCGGGCGGCCCGGGCCGCGCTGGAGGACAAGGTGGATCCCGAGTTCCGGTGGCGCAACCTTGCGCACAACGCCGGGCTCGACGCCGCGCTGATCGACCCCGACCGCCCGCTCGGCGCGGAGGCGATCGCGTCCGCGCACCGCACCAGCCGCACGGACGACATCGTGCGCCGCTCCGAGCAAACCGGGAAGACCTTCCGCCAGCTCGCCGAGGATCTCACCGGCCTGCCGGGCGGCCTGGAGTTCACCGGCACGCCCGAGCAGTTCGCCGACCTCATCGAGTACTGGGGGGCCGAGGGCGACGGCGACGGCCACCCTCCAGCCGGCCACGCTGCCCGGCGCGCTGGACCTGTTCACGGACCATGTGGTGCCGCTCCTGCAGAAGCGCGGCCTGCACCGCACCGAGTACACCGCCACCACCCTGCGCGGTCATTTGCGCGGAGGCTAAAGGGCAAGCTAAGCGCCAGAGCTAGCCGCCGGCGGCTAGCTCTGGGGCTCCTTCGACCGCCGTCAAGATCGCGGCCAGGTCCTCGGGCTCGCCGAGCGCCGCCCGCACCGTGCTGGGCAAACGCCAGGGGACCGCCAAACGGCCAGGTGTCCAGTGGACGCATGGAATGCCGGAAAGGCCGCCGTCTTAGCCGTCGTCAGGGAAGAAGAACCTCTTTGTCTTCCAGATCCTGCGGATGTGGCAGGCGAACTCGCGTCGGCAGTGGTACTGGCGGGTCTCCTCGTGATGCGCGACGAGGGGAAACAGTTCGCTTAGCGGGCGCCGCTTCCCGCACCAGGCGCAGAATTCTTCTCGTTCCGTCATGGGTCCAGGCTGCACCCAATGCCCTTCGCGCGGCCGCCGGTGCGCACTCCATTGGGCACCTCATGGCACCCCAGAAGCCCGAGGTGGGTGAAGCGACCCCTAGGTCGGCGATCCGCTGCAGGGACTCGGTCAGCGGGCGGAGCTGGCCGGCAGGGAGGCCCGCCGCCACGAACGGCTCCCATATGTTGCGCTAGAAGACCCTGGGCGAGCTTGACCGGACCGGGGTCTCCGGTGCCCAGGTGCCGGTCACCTGGGCCTCCAGCCCGAGGACATCGTCCAGGCCGCGGCCGCTCTCCCACTCTTCCTTACGCCTGACGGGCTCGAGCCGCGGGAGTACAAGATCATCCTCCGCTGTTACAAGCACACGACGCGGCTCGTCGACGCCCACACGTTCTTCACGGTCCTGGAGGGGCTCGGAACCACGCCGCCGCCGCCGGACCGGCTGGTCCCGCCCAACCTGGAAATCCGGGGTGGCGCGGCCTGCGTGCTGATTGCCACGGGTCTCGGCGGCATGGCCCGCTGGGTGGCGACCCACCACCCCGACGCAATACGCGCCCCAAGAAGGCGCCCTGACGAGGAGCCATCCGCGTCTACCCCACTCCCCCGACGTCCTGGCCAGCCAGTGCGAACTGCGCGTGCTCAGTACCGACCCGCACGCCGACGCCATCCCCTGCCTGGACAGGACCCAGCCGCGGGAACCCCATTCAGGTGTCGGCCTTGACGTACTGCACGACGATGACGACCTGCCCGCCCGGACGCTCCGTCACCGTATACCAGATGGTCAGACCGTCCGACGGAAGATGAAGACGGTACGCACCTGGCAGCGGGGCTACGGCGGGAAACGGGTCGGCAAGTGCCGGGACTGGTTCTTCGAGCAGGTGAAAAATCGCCCTTTGAGCGGCGTTTCGAAGCGGCTGCGGCAGTCCTTCGAGCTCGTCCCAAGTCCTGTCCGGGAAGCGAAGAACCCGGTCACTCACTAATTCCCCACGCCTCCGCCAGTTCCTCGCGGGTGAAGGTACGGCCTTCCCCGGAATCCGACCGGATGCGCCTCAGCGCCTCAGCATCCCCGGCTTCACGCCGCAGACGCCGGTTCTCAGCCCGGAGTGCGTCCAGCTCTGCTCGCGGGATCGAAACCATATCTTCGGTGCGTGCGGTCATCTGAACTCCTCACCGTCACGGGGGGTTGTTCGTCTCTGAGTTTACTCGCCATGGGCCGCCTGACCCGTGAGCGGATCATCGCCATCGTGACCACACTGTGCAATATCGGTATCGTGCTGGAAAACGCTGACCCCGCATACAAGACGAGACCCTACGGCCAGCCAGGCCAGGGATTGGCGCTGTGACTGGCAGGCTTGGTGCGGCGATGTGCTGTGGCGGTCGGACTGCCTGCCTCAGGAAGGCCGCGCGGGCGGGTGGGGCTGGCCGCCCGGCTGGGTCCGGGTCGGGAGTTCCGGTTCAGTCTTGTGTCGCGGCCGGAGCTGGGCAGGCGGGGCCGCGGCCGCGTTTGCGGGGGGCGGCGGAGCGGGGTGGCTGTGCGCGCATGTGGTCACGGACGCGGGTCATGATGTCGCGGAGGTGATGCAGGTCCTCGCCGGACAGGGGGTCGAGCAGCAGGCGGCGGGTGACCTGGATGTGGCCGGGCATGACTTGGCCGAGGAGGGCCAGTCCGCTGTCGGTGATGGTGACCAGGGTGGCGCGGTCGTCGTCGGGGCTGGGGCCGCGGGTGATGAGGCCGGCTTTCTCCAGCAGGCCGGCCTGGTAGGTCAGGCCGCTGCGGCTGTAGACGACGCCGTCGGCCAGCTCGGTCATGCTCAGCTGCCCGCGTGCGGCGGCGAGCCGGGCCAGGAGCTGGAACTGCACGTAGCTGAGGTCACCCTCGGCATGCAGCTGCTGTTCGACGCGGTGCTGGAGCAGGCTGACGGCCTCCATGAGCGCGAAGTAGGCGTCCAGCTGGGCGGCATCGAGCGCCGGGACGTCGCCTGCGCCGCTGCCGGGATCGGTCATCAGAATCGCGGCGTGGAGACCCCGGTCTTCAGGCCGGGGAGGAAACGCCGCGTCACCTCCCCGGAAATGTCAGTGATACTCGATAGAGTGTTCGTATGCTCAGGTACCGGCTGCTCCCTCTGGCGCGGGCCTGCCGCAGCC
>OCZT010007115.1_pt1 | contig 11014 bp, 4 predicted proteins | sample 1539031 | NCBI WGS metagenome assembly OCZT01 (sample SAMEA3539308, study PRJEB22396) | soil metagenome | biome: tundra; feature: field; material: soil | place: USA | collected 2010-05 | depth 0.15 m
TTTCTGGTCGGATTAAGCATAGACGGCCCCCGTGAGATTCATGATAAATACCGTGTCACCAAAGGCGGCAAACCGACATTTGACAAAGTCTTCAACGCCGCGAAATTGCTCCAGCGTCACGAAGTGCCCTTTAACACGCTGACCTGCGTCAATCGCTTCAACGGACGGCGGCCGTTGGATGTCTATCGCTTTCTGCGGCAGGAACTCAATTCCACTTATATTCAGTTCATTCCGATTGTTGAATACAAAAGCTTTGAACGGACTGCTCCGCAAACCTGGAATAGCGCCGACTTGCCCAAAGACGGCGATCCCGAAGCCCGGCCCGGACATCCGAACTCCATTGTCACCGACTGGTCGGTTGACCCCGATGACTGGGGCTATTTCCTTTGCCGGGTTTTTGACCGCTGGCTCAACCAGGATGTCGGCAGGGTCACGGTCAATCACTTTGAGACGCTCATCGCGCAACACTTGGGATTGCCGTCGCAGATGTGTGTCTATACCGAGAACTGCGGCAAATGCGTGGCGGTGGAAAATGACGGCAGCCTCTACGCCTGCGATCACTATGTCTATCCAGAATATCGGCTGGGAAACATCAAGGACAACCAACTCGGCGACATGGTTTTCTCCCGCGTTCAGGAAGAATTTGGTTGCGCCAAAAGCAAGACCTTGCCGCAGGATTGCCGCCGGTGCCCCTATCTCACCGATTGCTGGGGCGAATGTCCGAAGAATCGAATCATCCGCACTGCGGACGGCGAGCCGGGACTGAACTACCTCTGCCGCGGCTTGAAAAAATTCTACGAACACGCCATCCCCGAAGTCGAGCGGATCGCCGCCCGCATCCGCAAAGAGCCGGGTCGGCCGCGACCGCGAATGTAAGACGCGCGGGAAAATCGGTTCCTCGTTTCAGTTTAAGTAGCGCGTCAGATCTGAATGCCGAAAGCAGCAGGATCAAGAACAAGCGTGTCGCTGACAGCATTCTGCCACTTCTTTAGTTCGCGGAACAACTCCGCAATAGTTGCAGAATGGACTGAATCGCCGGCGAGATTGTTCATTTCCCACGGATCTTTCTCAATATCAAAAAGTTGAACTTTCTTAACTTCAGGATAGAGAATCAACTTATACTTCTCGGTTCGCGCCATGCGTTGGAAACCGCGGTAGGCGCAATAAATGGAGTCAAACATCCGATCGTGCTTTCCGCGCAAAAGGGGAAGCAGGCTGGGGAACTGGACGGTGGACGGTGTCGGTATGCCCGCCAAATCACACAGTGTGGGGAAAAGACAATGTTGATACATCAGCGAGTCAATGCGTCGTCCCGCCGAAACGCCGGGACCAATGATGATGAATGGCATGCGCACGGAGCAGTCGTAGAGATTCTGCTTGCCCATGAGGCCGTGCTCGCCGACCGCCAGTCCATGGTCGCCAGTAATGATGATATAAGTGTTGTCCGACAGCTTCGCCTTTTCCAACGCGTCAAGGATGCGGCCAAGTTGCTTGTCCACGTAGGTGATCAGCGCATAGTATTCCCGACGGTGAATCTGCACGGCATTGGGTGTGCGCGGGAACGGCGCCAGTTGTTCGTCGCGACAATGAAAGTCGCCCAGGTCAAACGGGTGTTGCGACAGAAAATTCGGCGGCACTTCAATTTTGTCAGCCGGATACATGTCCACAAATTCCTTCGGTGCCTGCCGGGGATCGTGCGGCGAATTCCAGGCAACATAGAGAAAAAAAGGATCGTCAGGCTGCGTCGCCGCTTTATGGAGAAGCTCAACCGCGCTGTTGGCATAGAGTTCGCAGGAATGTTGGCGCGCTTCGTAGCGTGGACCGGTTTTTGCCGGACTCGGTCCATTTCGAAACAAATTCTTGGGTGTCTGATGCTCAATATCCCAAAGTTCCTTCGGCGTCCAATGTCCAAGATACTTCGGATCCCACGGCGTCCACGGGTCGCCGGCCCGCGGACGGTCGTAGGCCAGCCCTTTGACCGGAGTAGAAGGATAAAAGCCCGGGCCAATGGTCTTGCCCGTTGTAAAGCTGCGGAGCGCGGTCTCGTCGCCATTGTGCCATTTGCCGACGACACTGGTGTTGTAACCGCTCCTCTGAAAGGCTTCGCCCAACAGAGGGTAGTCGCCGCAATTGTTGCCGCCGCAGGCCCAGACGTAACGGCCCGTGTGCATCATCGCGCGGCTGGCAACACAGACTGCGCCCGTCCATGAACCCTGATGGAAGCAGTGCGTGAAGGTTGTTCCGCGAGCGACGAGGCGATCAAACGTCGGGGTATGAATTTCCGGGTTGTTAAGAGCATGGATGGTCCGGAAACATTGATCATCGGCGACCACCACGAGAAAATTAGGTTTTTTGCGTGAAGCGGCGGGTTCCGCGCTGTGCAATTCCACCGTTGGGAGCAGCATGGAAGCTGATAATCCTCCCACAGTTTTCAAAAAAGATCGTCGGTCAATAGTTGAACTGGACATCATTTTGCATTCGAGCGAACCATCATCATCGAAACCTTAGTTCGTCTTCAATCATTTGCTTTCATAGTTTTGCCTCTTTTTTTATCACTATCAAGCGTCTTTTGAAATAGACAAAGCGCGGATTTGCATGGACAATTTGATGATTATTCATGTCAGAAGTGGGATTATGTGGTTCACAAACAATTGAGGTAGGGCGCGTCACTCCGTGCGCGCCGTCGGGCGGTGGCAGGGCTAAACGCACGCTTTACCACGTTCGCGGCGGGCAGCGGACTGCCCCGCCCTACCAGTTTGGCCCAGTTGTTTGTCAACCAGACAATCCCGGTCAGAAGTCGAAAGTGGGTCGCTTCAAAAATCATGATTGGAAGCAGGATGGCAGCGACGGCGGCGTGGCGTTTCACCCTTTGTGGAACAGAATGGCATTATATAAAAGACGCCGCGCAATAGGATCACTTTCGCCTGACTCAAAGCATAACTCACTGGCTAACAAACGCCCCTTACCCCATTGTATTTCTAATAACGGAGTTCCACTAATTTTTGCCACATCGGAAGTTTTGTTCAAATACCCGTGAACGTCGCATTGGCAAGCCAGAATTGTTATGCCTTTGTGCAAGGCGGCTGTTTGATACACACCGGTGCAGGCGATCGGCAATTGCCGGTCTCCACGTTCAAACCAGGCAATGTCCAGCGGGTCAATTCCCGAAAAGACAGCTGATTCAGGCATGTGCATTGTGACAATCTCACCTTCTTTTGCAGTGAACGCCTTTACTTGGTCGGGGAAAATTTTGACCAGCCAGTCTCCAGGATGGAGCATAAGCACATGGCCGCCGTGAGAGAGATATTCTCGCAATTGATTCATTTCCGAATCTGTCAAGGAAACACCTTCCAAGTTGCCGATAATTAAAACATTTTTGGGATTTGCCTTTTCAATCGAATTCACGATGGTTACAGGCATGCCGGACAGAATTTCAGATGAATGTTGAGATGGATCCCAAAGACAAATGTTTGACTTTTCATTCAATTCACCCTTCGCCCAATCGGACGTGGCCAGTGTAACATCGTAACTATTTTCCGATAATGTTTTTTCAGCAGTCTCCAGTCTTAAAACAAGTTGTCCATCCACTCGCGGCATGGGCAGATTTTGAGGCGTTGTAAAATCCAAATCCAACCAGAGGTTCTCGTAATAATTGACTGTAGGAATTCCGATCCGGCCTTGAGCCAGAACCTGGCCGTCGTATTTGAATTCCCAAATGAGATGACTATTTGAAATCGCCCGGCAATTTTCCGAGTCATTAATGATGCAAACTCTCCGGTGAATAGTGCTTCCGGCATAAAAATGTCTTCCATATAATTCAGCGCTTATAAGAACCGGCTGCAAAGCCATTTTGATTGCGTGATAAGCAGGCAAAGGTTTGAGTCCATCAGCTGACCAGGGAGTTTTAAGCCATGTGCAATACGCAAAGTGAAGAACGCCTGCCGCCGTGTTGCGATTGGTTCGGCGAAGAGTTTCCGCCAACTCTTTAGTCATAAATGCCTGCCGCTTGAGAAAAATAGCCGGATCAGCACTTTCGTAGGCGTCGTCTCCTACAAGTGCCTGGGGAGTATGATGTTTGAAAAGATAAAACCGGACAGGATGCCCGTCGTCATTATTAGGATAGCCTGTTGACATTTCCTGACTAATAAGCGGACGCCCCGGAGTACTGAACTCTTTGCCGTATTCACCATCATACAAATGAAAAAATGACTTACTATACCATCCGTAATAACAATGCGCGTCATCCGCATCGCCGTCATCAATGCCATTCGGCTTGACTACCGTTTTGTAATTTTTATTTGCCTTTTTTCGTACATAGGCGGAATCCGCGATAACCGGCCGGGTCGGATCTATCCGGCGTATCGCCTTGACCATGTCATCAAGGATAAGCCATTTCTTCTTGAGCAAGGTTGGATTGTCCGCGTCGGAAAAATAAAATTTCATTTCATTGTTCACCGTCCAGAGGATGATGCTCGGATGGTTTCGATACTTGCGGATCAGCGAAATAAATTCATCTTTCCATACTTTTAGAAGGCTCTCATCGGGTGGTTCGCCTCGCAACATCAGCCACGGCCAAATACCCTCGAAGGACACAGCCATGCCAATTTCATCAGCCGCATCCAACCAAGTGGAGGTAAAAGGCACGATATGCGAGCGCGTTACCCGGACATTCCCATCGCGGGCAACCTCAATAAAGCGACGTGCCAACTCCGCATCGTTAGGCCGCAAGGGATGTGGAAAAGGATTTGCACCACGCAACCAATATGGCTTGCCATTAAGCAAAAATCTGGAACCTTCCGTGACAAAGGTTCTAAATCCAAATCGTGTCGTGTAGCGGTCAATAACTCTTTCACCGTCTTTAAGTCGGATTTCAAGGGTATAAAGATTGGGTTCTTGCGGTGTCCAAAGTTTCGGAGTCAAATACGGAGTTGTCAGCTTGAGATGCCTGATTTCTCCTGCGACGACTTCAATAGGTTGTGTAGTCTCGCTATTGTAAAGAATCTCACCATCTCGCATCGCAGAAATCGCATAGTCAAGACTCACCTTTGCTGTTTGCTTGCCGCTATTTAGAATATCCAGGTTAATGTCTGCTCCATTAAGTTCAGATTCTATAAAACAATCCTTAACCATTATCGGCGCCATCACGGTCAATTTTACCGGCTGCCATATTCCGCCGACATCCTTTTGAAACATGCCGTGAGGCAGAGAATGGAGCATCTCAGCCGTTACCTCCACGGTGACGGCAATTTCCTCGATAGCATTGCCCGGCTTCTTTTCTAAATTCACCTCGCTGATCGCATGAACCGCAATCACATTGCGCCCCGGCCTTATCACTTCAGTCGCATCACATTTTACTTCGCCAAACATGCCGGTATGTGCTCCAACTTTAGTTCCATTCACCCACACCTCTGAAACCTTGGCGATGGCATCAAAGGTTAACTCAAAACGTTGTTCATGCAAATCCGACGGGAGATCAAAGGAGTGCCGATACCATGCCGATTTGGTTTTATCCCAGTCAAAAGTATAAGACTCCACCCGCCGGGTTTCCTGCACATATAAACTATCGGCTACTCCTTTAGTGACGGAAACTCCTTGCAAATCGGTAAAACCTCTTTCACCGTATAACCACGATAATCCCGGCGTCCAGAATTCAGGAACTTTCATTACATGCCATAAACGATCATCATACTCTGTCAAAACAGGAGTTTGGCCGGCAGTCAATTGATAGTCAGGCATAAACAACCAATTGCCATCAAGCGAAATTTCCGTTCGTTCAGCATTAAATGCGGCAATTTTTGCAGGCACATATTCAGACCGTTGAAATTGCCGGATAGCTTCCTTATCAACGACCGGCGCGGTCCAACATTTATCTCCAGTTGCTAGAAATGCCGCCTTTTGTTTGGAAGCGAATGGTTTGACTTGAAGATCGGCATATTCAACTGGAAGCCAGCCTCCGCCTAAAAATATACTTCCTTTGCTCCAAAGCGCATCGGAATCCACAACGTTGATCCGTGGAAATTTTTCATCATCCAAATAAATTTGAAACCGGTTTCGTAGAATTGCGATTCGCAAAGAATACCAGTTACCCGGCGTTGGTTTGAAATCAAGCGGAGCAAAACCCAGGAACTTTGCCTCTCCATTTGGAGCGTAGCGCGCGAGATAAACATCATTGCTATTGCCGCCGCGAAGAGCGAAAACATACCGACTGTCCCGATCTCGACAACGCAGGCCGACCCATAGCTGCACTTGCTCCGCGCCAATGGGCGCTCTCGTTCGGAACGTGATGACGGCATCTCCCCATTCCTGCTTGCTGACGGCAAAACCTTTTTCAATCAATACCGGAGATTTAGCGATAAGCAACTCCGGCGGAAGGAGCAGCATTGAGGCCGACAGTCCTCCTACTGTTTTCAGAAATGCTCGCCGGTCAATGGTTGAGATGAACATTATTTTGCAGGTGAATGAAGCTTTATTTCAGTTATTTTGTGGCTTAAAGTTGGTTAGTTGTGCTTCAAATGCACCTTGCCCAAGGTGATATACTTTGGCGTGCCGTTCAATTCGCTGGTGAAATTATTTTCTTCGATTTCTACTGTTCCACTTTCGTTATTGCCATTTATCCATGAAAGTTTTTTCATGGAAGCGGATTCCAAACCAAGTGTCACGCGATGCGGTTTGCTTAATGTCCATGCGGCCATTTTGACTGCGCCTTCCGCGTTCGTTAGAACTAATGCAAAGTCCGCCTGATTTCCGGTATCGTATCTTCCGCTGATAGAATAGCCGGACAATTCGCGGGTAAGCGTTTGAATCGCAACATAGGCTGGTTTCGGTTTCAAGTCATAAGTGACTGTGCCAAAATTATGCTCCTTATCGTCCGGGTTTTTGCCGTCATTTCCCCAGTCATACCAGATTGAGACAGGCACGCCGGAGAATAAATTGAAAAGTTGTTGGCGCGCGATGAAATCAGACTGGGTTTGAAGCGAGACTCCTTTTGTGTTCGACGGGTAACCCCATTCGCCGCTGATGATCGGGATTTTTCTCCCGGCCGGCTCGCAACGCGCGATAAGTTCATGCAAACGTTGGTAATCTGTGGCGACAGTTTCAGGATACTTTTCCGGAGAGCGATATGGATGCACACTGACGCCGTCCAAATAGGCGAGCACGCCTGAATTCAAAAAAGTTTCAAGAAAGGGCCAGTCAAACCCATAACTTGCGGGCGCGACGATAGTTGCCTGCGAATCAGCTTTGCGGATCGCCTTGCACGCCGCCAATGCCAGCGCGGTATATTGCGCCGCGTCTGGCTTCGGTTTCCAGAAAGTAGAACCATTAGGTTCATTCCAGATTTCCCAGACGACACGCTGGCTTTGAAAATGTCTGGCGGCGGCGGCGGCCCAACGCGCAAACGCCGCGATGCCGGCTGGATGCGTTGGCGATTCGTTTTCGTAAAGCGGATTGGAGTAGTCCAAGATATAGTAGGCGCGAATGCCGCGCCGGCTTAAGTTCGTGGTCAGTTCATCATAAGCCGACCAGTCGTATCCGCCTTTTGTCGGTTCGGTTGTAGTCCAATCGAAATCCATCCGAACAAACTTGAATCCCGCCGCCGCAATCATATCCAGTTCGTGTTCATGGCCGCGGATGAAGTGGATATTCACACCGACGCTGGCGGGCAGCGCCGGTTCCGGCAAGGCAGAGGCAAAGGTTAAAATCGGCAACAAGACAATTGCCATGAACAGTCGAATTTTCATGCGAATACTCCAATGAGTTTGAAGGTCGTTTTTCTAGAACATCGTTTTTTCAATGGCTTGTCAATCAGGAAACTCGCCGGGTAAATGCCGAAGATTGGCAAGCTTTAGAAATTTTTCGACAAACCAAGCCAATCTTCGTTCACGCATATATCTGGATTTATGGATAGCTTGCCCGGTAAAGCATCTGTGCATTGGAAGGCGCATTGGTGTATGGCGAGGTCGCGCCAGCCACTGGATTGTATGGCCCGGCAACATTGGTGGATGACAGCAAGGTTCCAGTATAAGTAATCACGATATTGCCGCCTGAACTCCCAATGCTGATAAAGGGAACGCTGGGAATGCCGCCGCCTGCGACATATTGTGCGGCTATCTCATTTGCACTCAAAGCATAGTTATAAATAGCCACATCATTAACATATCCGACGAACTGGAAGTCGTAGTTGGTGACAACCGACGAGCTCCGTCTTGAACCGATGCTCATCAGATTGGTGGAGGCCAAGATTCCGCCTTTGGATGGAATCGCGGCAGTCCCGACGGATTGGCCATCAATGTAAAGTGTCATCACGCTGTTAGGCTCATCACAGACGCCAACCAAATGATGCCAGGTATTGCCTGGTTGAACTGAACTGTTCACGACGTGAGCCGTGGCCGAAGCGTCTCGAAGAAGAAACCGGAAATTATGCGGTGTAAGTTGAGTGGCATTTGCAGGGCCGCCGGTATCGAGATCGAACTGCTCTCCGCCATTGCCATAACCTTTGGCGACAATGCCCGCGTCCTGGGACTGCTGATAGCCGTCCACCCAGGCTTCAATCGAAAAGGCAACGCTGGTATTGGTCGGCGAAGTAAAGTCAACACCCGCGATGTTGTAAGCGTCATTATCCGAAAAAGAAACAAGCCCAAAACCCGCCGAGGTATCAGTCGGATCGGCAACCGGATTGTAACCCGGATTGCCAAGGGTAGTGTGGTTATAGATGCCTTCATTGCCACCCCAGCAATCATTTGCAATGACTCCATCGTTGCCAGAGCCATTATCCGGCCCTTCATTCAAGCGCCAATAGCCAATTGGATTGGCCGCCAAAACTGCTTGCGGATAGGGGGCGGTGGGCGCTGGAACAATCGTCAGCGACACGGCATTCGTCGCGGAACCAAGGGGATTGGTCACAATGCAGGCATAGTTGGTCGCGTTGGATTGCAAATTCAGCTGGGTATAGCTTGCATTGGTTGCTCTCGCAATGGCTACGCCGTTTGATGACCATTGATAACTCAACGGCGCAACGCCCGCGGCTGTGACCGAGAAAGTCGGATGCGCTCCGGCATAAAGCTTCAAATTGGTATAAGCTTGCACAATGGCCGGTGTGCTATAAACCGTCAGAGTAAAAACGTCGCTCACCGCAGAACCATAGATATTGGTAACCACCAAATAATAGTCACCGGCATTGGTGGTTTGTATGGAATTAAAAATCAAATCGGCCTTAGTCTGTCCGAGAACGGGATTTCCATTTTGATACCATTGACAGGTAAATGGCGGCGTGCCCCACACTGTCACTGAATTGGTATAAGCGCTATTTTGAATGGCGCCTGCCGATTGCGGCTGTTGGGTGATTTGCGGCGCAATCCGGGGGTTTGCGACCAGACTAAAAGCATTGATGAATACGCCCGCAAGACCGGTGTTGGCAGGGTTCACAACACCTTGAATCTCCAATTGCCCTGTGGCTGATGAAATCAGCACATTTGTCATGGTATCTTGATTGTCGGCAGTGGGCAGAACGGACCCATTAAAATGATAGCCCCTTTGAATGATGACCGGCGCACCGGAAGCTACTTCGCTCCAATCTTCAAGTTCTTGATTTCCTTGGTCAAAAGACCACAATATCAGTTCATAAGGCGTGTTCGGTGACAGTCTATTGATTAGAATATCAATCCCCGTTCCGGGCGTGTTGGCGGTGCTGAAAATGAACTGATCATAGATATACGCTTGCGTAAGACTCGGCGGATTGTTAACCGGCGTGAGCCGGGCTCGAGAGCCGAGACTGGTGCTGCCGATGGTGGAAAGGGTCACTTCGGGACCGTTGAAAGTTGCCGGATTGCCGTTCAGCGTCATTGACGAAAAGCCGGACTGAACAGGACCGGAAGTAGAATTATTAAATTCCAACTGTAAGGCTGTCCCGTTTGTGACGACTGTGTAGGGAGTCACTGTCAATTGCACGACGCTGCTTGTGACGGACCCACCGGCATTCGTGACAACCACCGAGTAAAAGCCGGAATCTGCCGGCTGGACATTCGCCATGATCAAAATATTGGTAAGTGCCGTTGGATTGCCTGAAATCGGCGCGCCGCCTTTCAGCCATTGATAACTCAATGGAGGAGTCCCGCTGGCCAGCACGGTAAAACTTACTGTATCGCCTTGATAAACATTATTGGTGATGTCCGCCGGTTGCGTGGTGAGCGAGGCGATAGCTGGCTTCGGGACTGCCGAAGGCGCGGGAATTCCGCTGGCGATAATTGATTGAATTTCCGTGTAACTCAATCGGCGACTCCAGACGCCAAGACTGTCTATGTCACCCGCAAAGTAGTCTCTCAAGGGATTCGCCAACAGCGCCCCTACGGTTGTATTATCCATGAGCACCGTTCCGCGCGTGTAGTTGAAAACCGTTGGGTCAAGCACGCCGTCAATATATAATGACCCCGTGCCATTCTGATCTACCCAGACGATATGGTGCCAAGCGCCGTCAAAGGCCGTGCCCGCGGACAAAGTATCCGCAGTGCCCGGATTGATTCTCACATCCACCTTGCCGCCGGCTCCCGTGTTATCGGTGCCAATAAAGAAATAATTTCCGTTGGTGCTGTTGCCATTTGCGAAAATTTGCTTGTTAGTCTGTCCCGCCGCTCCTTTCACCCAAAACGCCACGGTGTAAGTGGTGCTGAGGTCGTAAATGGGCGTGCCTCCAATCACCTTTCCGTATTGCACGGCACCGTCGAAAGAGAGGGCGCTGCCAAATTTTCCCGGCACCAGATTGCCACTATCCATGAAGTTAAGCATCATGTTGTCCTGACTGTAAAGATCGGGAGAATTGGTCGTGGGCGAGGTGGAGACGGTGTCGAACGGCCAGTAGGAGATCAAACCATCGGACACACTGGGCGCCGCGTCCGGCAGCACGATGAGCATCGCGGGGTTGCTGGTGACGGAACCGGCGATGTTCGTTCCGAGCAAGGCGTAAAAATTAGTGCCCGGCGAAGTCAAAGTCGTCAAAGTTAATGTGTTATTAGTCTGGCCA
>OCZT010007116.1_pt1 | contig 11013 bp, 10 predicted proteins | sample 1539031 | NCBI WGS metagenome assembly OCZT01 (sample SAMEA3539308, study PRJEB22396) | soil metagenome | biome: tundra; feature: field; material: soil | place: USA | collected 2010-05 | depth 0.15 m
ACGATTGTATTGGTCGGGGCGGGGCGATTTGAACGCCCGACCCCCTGCGCCCAAGGCAGTTTCCAGTATTCGGCAGAAATGGCCTGTTTTCAAGCGTTTTTGTTTCAAGCGGATGGCGCGACCCTGTTGCAACTTGTGGAGCCTTGTGGAACCCGGAGGCTCTCGCCAGCTACATTTTTATCTACAGCGGTATAATAAAGATGCCATGAAGCTGGAGATCGAAGTCAACGTCGCCGACGACGCCGCCGACAAGGTCGAGCTCCAGGAACACCTGCGCAAGGAAGCTATCTTAGCCCTCTTCGCGGATCGCAAGATCACCGCCGGCAAGGCCGCCCACGAACTCGGCTTGGAGCGGCTGGCGTTCATGGAATTGCTGAGGCACCGCGGCATCCCCTACGTCATCTATACTGCGGAAGACTGGGAAGCGGACGCCAAGGCCATCGATGAATTCGAAAGACGACGCAAGATCGGGTAGCCCTTGGTCGTCTCCAACACCAGTCCTCTCGTGTATCTGGCCGCGCTCGGCGATTTTGAGCTGCTTCGTCACCTTTTTGGCAAGATTGCCATACCGCAAGCTGTGTTTGAAGAGGTTGCGGTTGGTGGAGCACGTCTCCCGGTAGCGCACTCGGTGCAGGGAGCGATGGCTTCTTGGCTATCCGTGCAGGCCATCGCAAACACCTCGGAGGCAGATCGGCTTCGCCTGGCTGGCCTCCATCCGGGCGAAAGTGAGGCCATCGTGCTCGCTACGGAACTTGGTTCCGAGGCGTTGTTGATGGACGACGGCGACGGAATCAGGTTCGCGGTTGCCGCGGACGCCAACGTGATTCGAACACCCGGTATCTACCGCTTGGCCAAAGAACGACGGTTTATTGCAGCGGTTCGTCCCAAGCTCGACGACCTTCGAAGGGCCGGATTTTGGCTGCGCGACGAACACTACGGCATGATCCTTAAGGCCGCTGGCGAGTAGCTCAATCCCAATTTGTCTCTGGCCACCCGCACCAGCCGATCGGCGACGGGCCAATCGACTTGCGGCAAGTGCGACCAGCGAAGGTCCCGGTCAGACTCCGACTGGAGCGCAGCGGGCGGTCCGGTGGTGAAGAGCTCGGCTTCGCGCAGGAGTGCCGGCTAATCTTGCTTTCACAGTAAAGGCCCAGTCCAAACGCACCCACTGGCGTTCCTCGTACATTCGCGCGAGCCCCGGATTCCCCCCCAGACCTGCGAGGGATGGGGTATGAAAAAAAGAATCTGCCCCCACTGTAGGCAAGAGTTTACCCCGGACCGCTTTCATCCAGAACAGGTCGTTTGCAGTTTTCCACCGTGTCAGCAACGAAGGCGTAATGAATATCACCGGAGAAAGATCGCCTCTGATCCTGCGTATCGCGACTTATGCGAAGACAGCCGGACCTACTGGAAGGAGAAGAACCCCGACTACCTAAAGCAGTATCGCGCTAAGTCCAAGGGTGGGAAAACCGTCGCCACCAAGAACGAGTCGGCCCTCGAAGAGGTTCTTCGCCTATTGCGTCATGTAAAGAACACCTCGGCAAAGAACAACTCGGCACTGACGGTAACCCGCTGCTTTGTCGAGGTCTTGTGGGTTGCTGCTGCTGATGCCTCGGGTGCAAAGAACAATATTGCCAAGGCTAAAGTGATTGTTTTTCAAGGCGATCTGAATAGTGCGGGCTGAAAAGAACAACGCTTTGCAAGTCGCTACCGATCGGCTGTATAACGAGGTTTAGCCCGACTTTTGCGGCTTGGGCGCCGATAGGGGCCTTGCCACTTGAAGGCCTCCGGTCAAGGAGCGCTTTGAGTCAGGTTGCTGCCAGCGCGGCCGGCGAATTCATCTCTTCGCGAGAGACCATGCTTCCTGATGAAGTGACAACATATGGATAAAACGGGGTCGCCGCCATCGCCTTCGCCGCCGCCCACCGCGGATCTAACCCGCGCGGCGGAATATGTCCGCATGTCCACGGAGCACCAGCAATACTCGACGGAGAACCAAAGCGAGGTCATACGCCAGTATTCCGAGGATCGCGGCATGGCTATCGTCCGAACCTATACAGACGCCGGGAAAAGCGGTCTCCGAATTGACGGGCGAGATGCCCTGAAGCAATTGATCCATGACGTCGAAAATGGCAAGGCCGATTTCAGTGACATTCTCGTTTACGATGTCAGCCGATGGGGACGCTTCCAGGATGCTGACGAAAGCGCCTACTACGAATACCTCTGCCGACGCGCCAAGATCGACGTCCACTACTGCGCCGAGCAGTTCGAGAATGACGGCAGCCCGGTCTCTACGATCGTCAAAGGCGTAAAGCGCGCCATGGCCGGCGAATACAGCCGCGAATTATCGGCCAAGGTCTTTATCGGACAGTGCCGCCTTATCGAACTGGGGTTCCGGCAAGGGGGTCCCCCTGGCTTTGGCCTGCGGCGAATGCTGCGTGACCAGAGTGGACAACAGAAGGGGTCCCTCGCCCGCGGTGAGCAAAAGAGCATTCAGACGGACCGTGTCATCTTGATACCTGGTCCGCCCGAGGAGGTGGAAGCAGTCCGCTGGATGTATCGTCTTTTTGTAGAAGAGGGGAAAGTCGAATCCGAGATCGCGGCGCTCTTGAATGAGAAGGGACTCCGGACGGATCTTGACCGCCCTTGGAGCCGTGGTACTGTCCATCAGGTACTGACTAACGAGAAATACATCGGCAACAACGTCTACAACCGTGTGTCTTTCAAGCTCAAGAAAAAGCGCGTCATCAACCCCCCGGAAATGTGGATCCGAGCTGCTGGCGCTTTCGAACCCCTAATTCCCTCCGATCAATTCTACACGGCGCAGGGCATGATACGGGAGAGGAGCCGCCGGTACACGAACGACGAACTGCTGGATCACCTGCGGAAGTTGCTGGGTCGTGAGGGCCAATTATCCGGCTTGCTTATCGACGAGGCTGATGGGATGGCTTCCAGTGCTGTTTATCGAAGCCGCTTTAGCAGTCTGATTCGGGCTTATCAATTAATCGGATACACGCCAGACCGCGACTACCAGTTCATAGAGACCAACCGTCAGCTTCGCCTCATGCACCCCAAGGTAGTTGAGGACACGATCACACGCATGCGACAACTGGGCGGCGTCGTGATCATTGATCCGGCAACCGACCTTCTGAATGTCAACGGCGAGTTCACCGCATCGCTGGTAATTGCCCGCTGCCGTCAAACCGAGGCAGGATCATTTCGTTGGCTGATCCGACTCGATGCGGGCCTGAGACCGGACATCACGGTCGCGGTCCGTATGGACGCAATTAACAAAGAGTCGCTCGACTACTATCTCCTACCAAGCATCGGCACCCCTCTCGGCAAGCTCAGGCTTGCCGAGGACAACGGCGTCGGCCTGGATACCTATCGATTCAACACCCTTGATTTCTTCTTTGGCATGGCCGCCCGTGCCAGAATTCCAGAGGCAGCATGAATGAAAAAGCGCCAGATGTACAGATGATTCCAATCGAACAAATCAACGTCCTCAACCCGCGCAGCCGCAACAAGCTGGTGTTTCAGGGTATCGTTTCAAACATTTCCAACATCGGCCTCAAAAAGCCAATCACCGTTGCGTTGCGATCACAACCAATCGACAGCAAGGCTTATGACCTGGTTTGCGGCGAGGGCCGTCTGAAGGCGTACATCGCCCTCGGTCAAACGGAGATCCCAGCTATCGTCAACAACGCGACAAGGGAAGAATGCTTCCTGATGAGTCTTGTCGAAAACGTCGCACGCCGGATGCACTCCCCGGTCGAACTTCTGCGAGAGATCAGCACTCTGAAAGCGCGTGGATACAACACCACCGAGATCGCAAAGAAAATTGATCTCGCCAAAAGCTACGTGGCTGGCATCTGCCACTTACTGGACAACGGCGAGGAGCGACTGCTAGCCGCCGTGGAGAAGGGGCGCGTTCCGGTCTCTGTCGCAATGCAGATCTCGGATGCAGATGAAGCAGGCATCCAAAAGGCGTTGTGTGATGCTTATGAGGACAAGACATTGCGAGGCCGCAAGCTCCTGGCAGTACGACGCCTGATTGAGCAGCGCAAAACGAGTGGCAAACGGCGCAACACAGGTGCCCACAAACAGACGGATCGTCTCCCGTCAGCCGAATCCTTAGTGAGTGCTTACAGGCAGGAGGCCGATCGACAGAAGTGTTTCGTCAAGAAAGCGCGTTTGACGGAAAACCGTTTACTATTCGTTGTGTCCGCGCTGAAGAAGCTGTTCCAGGACGAGAACTTTCTAACCCTGCTCCGTGCTGAAGGGCTCGAAACGCTGCCGGAATACCTGGCTCAAAGAATACAGATCAGCGAAAAGGGTTGACCATGGCCAAACAGGTTCGCGTCGGCTTCAACCCACGGGGCGTGGCTATTCCCATCGGCAACATCCTGCCCGTGAAGCAGCTAAAGCCGATCGTGAAGGCGTCTCAAAAATACCATCAAATCTTTTCGTCTGTGCGGGAGGTTGGAATTATCGAACCGCTTATCGTGTTTCCGCGGAACGGCAACGGCGGCACGTACCTGCTCCTCGATGGCCACGTTAGGCTCCAAGTCTTGAAGGATTTAGGACAGACTCATGCTCCTTGCCTGATCGCAACGGACGACGAGGCATACACATACAACAAGCGCGTCAACCGTATCGCTACGATTCAGGAGCACGTCATGATCCTGAAAGCGATCAAGAGCGGCGTCTCCGAGGAACGAATTGCCAAGGTGCTCAATGTCGACGTGGCGAGCATTCGACAGAAGCGCGACCTCCTGGAGGGGATATGCAAGGAGGCCGCGGAGATTCTCAAGACGAGGCAAATGTCGCACCTTGTCTTCGGATTACTGAAAAAGATGAAGCCCATGAGGCAGATCGAAGTCGCTGAATTGCTGGCGACCGCCAGCAACTTCTCGGTTCCGTACACCAAAGCGCTGCTGGCTGCAACGAAACCGGACTTGCTCGTTGACCCTGAGAAGCACAAGGCAGTTCAAGGATTGACGCCGGAACAAGTCGCCAAAATGCAGAGGGAAATGGAGGTGCTTCAGCAGGAGTTGAAACTGATCGAAGAGTCCCACGGCAACGAGGTGCTCAACCTGGTACTCGCGCGCGGGTACTTGGGCAAGCTGTTCGGCAACGGCCGAATCACCCGATATCTTACCCAGAACCACGCCGACATTCTTCGCGAGCTGCAGTCCATTTTGGAGGGATCGTCCCTGGAGGCTTGAGGGTCATGAACCCCCTCCGCCTGCGTAGTCATCTGGGTTGTGACGCCGGCGGAATGTCACCACCGGAGAACAAACCCACTCATAATTTCCCCGGAACCATGCTTTGCCCGCACCCACCAGTCGTGAATCCACTGCGTGGGAGCCGCGTGCGGACAAGGAGACCACATGAGATCACGCAATAACGACCACCCGCTTCAATCCGGCTCGGCTCGCGAGCCGAAAGGTAAATCGCGGCCGACGCTTCCGCGCAAGGTCGCCATCGGCTACGCCCGCGTCGCGGCACCGTCACAAACAGCGCCGAGGGCTGGACTCGACGCTCAAGCGGCAAAAATCCGAGCGAGAGCAAGGGCTGAAGGGATAGCCTGCGTTGTAGTCGTTGAAGACAACTGTGAATCCGCCCACAACCTTAAGCGCCCTGGACTCATGCGGCTCTTCAGAGCCCTCGACGCCAGCCCGATCAGTGTGGTGATCACCGCGGACCTCAGTCGGTTGGCGCGCAACATGCCGGATCTTCGCCGTCTTTTGAGCCGATTTGCTCGCCGCGGCGTTGCGCTAATCGCGGTGGAAGAGTCGCTTGACACCAACACCACCGAGGGTAGGCGAACACTGTAGCTGGAAATGTACGGGGTGACCGCCAGCGTGGTCTGCTGGATATCGTACTGAGACGTTGTCGAAGGTCATTGTGCTGCTTGCGTTTAGCGTGCCGCATGATTTGCGCTGACTCTTCGTGACTCCATTTGCCTGTGGTTACCCCAACTCCAGGATCACCGGCCGCTCGCCTATTTGTGGGCCTCGGACAAGCGGGGTCTGAAGCGACTGAGGTCGGCAGGGCAACCAGAGCGGACGCTGTTCACACCGGGATTCTACCCGACAACCACCTGCCGCAATTACAGGGGGTCGCCCATGCTGAAACTGGCCGTTGACAGGCCTTCCAGCGATCCCGACCAGGCGACTGTAGTCAAAACTGTAGCTGTAGTAAGCTTCGAAAAGACAGAGGGTCTCCCCTCGTGAAACGCTAAGTTATTGAAAACAAAGACAAAACTACATAGGGTAAAACCCGGAGATCCACTGCGCCCAAGGCGGATGAAAGGAAGCTGCAAAAGCAGCTTGTTTTCAAGTACTTGCGATACAAGGAGTTGGCGCTGGCCTGTTGAAGCTTGTGGGGCCTTGTTGAAACGGGAGGCGCTCAACAGCTACAAAATCATCTACAATTCATCCTAAACCTTTAGGAGAAGCTGCTCAATGTGCACAGGGTGATGATGTCTAGGTGACCTGAGAGCACACCGCATTCGAGTGTGCCGCGGGCGTTGGCTCCACGACACCGCGCGCCTGTGTGCTTATTCGCGCCCGAGAGAATTCGCTGGATTCCGCGAATTTGCCGTCAGACTTTCAATCACCGACTTTGGTAGCGTGGACTGCATGACCATTACATCCCTCCTCTTCGAGGCGTACCTCAAGTGCCCGACCAAATGCTTTCTTCGGTCGATCGGCGAGCCTGGAGCAGGGAACGCCTACGCAGACTGGGTCCATGCCCAAGGCGCTTCCTACCAGCGCGAGGGGGTCACACGTATGAAGGAAGGAGTCGCAAACGATCAATGCTTTACTGGCCCGCTCAATTCGAAAGAACTGAAGTCCGCAAAGTGGTGCCTAGCCATTGCGAGCACGGTGTGCGCACAAGATCTCGAGTGTACCCTGCATGCCTTGGAACGGGTGCCAAGTGACACGCCCGGCAAACCTGCCCAGTTCACTCCAACTCGATTCACCTTCACAAACAGACTCGGCTTGCATGACAAGTTGTTGTTGGCATTCGACGCACTCGTGCTGTCTCAAACGCTGGGCAGAGAGGTGGAATTCGGCAAGATCACCCACGGCGATGACCGCGCCACGCTCAAAGTGAGAATCGGCCCGCTGGACACCGAAGTACGGGAGGTCACCGCCAAGATTGTCACGTTGGTCGCCGGCCAAGCCCCGCCCGACCTCGTTCTGAATAGGCATTGTCCCGAATGCGAATTCCAGAAGCGGTGCAGGCAGAAGGCCATTGAGGAAGATGATCTCAGCCTGCTAGCTGGTATTAGCGAGGACGAGCGCATCAGATACCGTAGTAAGGGCATTTTCACTGTCAAGCAGCTGTCCTACACATTCCGACCACGCCGGACGCCGAAGCGAGCGAAGAAACCGGGGAGGCCTCGCTACCCAGCGCTTCAGGCACTTGCCATTCGGGAGAACACGATTTACATTCACGGCAGTCCCAAGTTGCCCAACTCAAAGGCCCAGGTGTACTTGGACATCGAGGGCATCCCCGACAGCAACTCCTACTACCTGATCGGTGCCTTGATTGTGTCCGAAGGGCAAGAACTATTTCAATCGTTCTGGGCGGATCATGATTCAGAGGAGCCCGAACGTTTCTCCCAATTCGCAGAAGCTGTGTGCAAGTTGGACGACTTCCGAGTCCTGCATTTCGGAGACTACGAACTCGTCGCTCTGAGACGGATGAAGGCCAGATTACCCGAAACTCTCCAGCCGAAAATCGATGCGATTCTGGAACGAGCGACGAATGTGCTATCGGTGATCCATCCCCACATCTATTTTCCCACCTACTCGAATGCTTTGAAAGATATTGGCCGCTTTCTGGGCTTCCAGCGGTCAGACGACCACGCCACGGGACTGCAGAGTATACTCTGGCGGAAGACTTGGAAAGATAATCGGGCTCCGGACATCAAAGCCCGCCTGCTTCAGTACAACCAGGACGACTGCCGCGAGTTGAAGCATATTGTTGACTTCGTTCGGCAGGTCATCTCGCCGGATTCCGCAAGTCCGGCACTTCTTCGCACTCACTTCAAGATCACCCCGACTGAGGACCTGACTCCGGCGAGGCCCCGCTGCGAGTTGTTCAGACCCAGAGAATACGCTTTGGAAGATTTTGAGAAAGTTGCGAAATGTGCCTACTTCGATTATCAACGGGAGAAGGTGTTCTTCCGGACTCATCCCCACCTCAAAGTCGTAGCCAAGAAACGGCGGAAATCCTCGACTAGGATAAACGCTGTGTCCACGTTGGAGAGCGATCGATGCCCACTGTGCCAGAGCAAGAAGCTTGACCAAGGCAAGCAGATGAGTCACGTTGAAATTGATCTGAAGTTCTTCAAAGGCGGGGTAAAGAAGTGGATTACACGCACTGTGTCCTGGAGATACCGCTGTTCCAGGTGCAAGCATGAGTTCAGCTCTGAAGAACGGGCACCGAATCCTCAACGTTACGGCCACGGCCTTGTCAGTTGGTGTGTCTATTATAATGTCGCTTGCGGCGTAAACATGCTACAAACGACCGAGACCCTGGCGGATGTCTTTGGCCTGACACCGCCAGACTGCCAGGCATACAGGTGGAAGCGATACATGGCCGCCTTTTACAAAGACCTTTCGTCCGAAATACTTCAGAGTATTCTGCGCAGTCCGGTCATTCACATTGACGAGACAACGGTCAGGTTGAGGAAGCAGAGCGGTTATGTTTGGGTGATGACTAGTATCGATAAAGTCTACTACTTCTACAAACCATCTCGGGAAGGGTCTTTCCTCCCAGAGCTTCTTGGCACATTCTCAGGAGTTCTTGTTTCCGATTTCTATACGGCCTATGATTCCCTCAAATGTGAGCAGCAGAAATGTCTCGTTCATTTGGTCCGCGATATCGATGACGATGTGATGAAGAATCCGCTGGACACAGAACTCAAAGGTATGGCCCAGCAGTTCGGAATCCTGCTGCGCACAATTATCGAGCTAGTGGATAAACGCGGTCTCAAGAGGCGATATCTCCGGAAGCACAAGCGGTCTGCGCTTCGCTTCCTGAAGTTAGTGGCGTCTACCGAATTCACGTCCCCCCTAGCCAACAAGTACAAGGGGCGGTTTCAGAAAAGCGGCAAGAAGATGTTCACGTTCCTGGAGCACGATGGCGTACCTTGGAATAACAACAACGCCGAGCACGCCATTAAGCGGTTTGCCAAGTATCGCCGGGACGCCGATGGTCGTTTTACGGAGCGCACGCTGGAGGAGTACCTCGTTCTGTCAACCGTTTTCGAAACGTGTGAGTTCAACAATGTCAATGTTCTGGAATTCCTGCTCTCGAAAGAGGGGACGTTGGCAGGGCTACTCAAGATGGCCGGGCGGTAATCTCTGATGGGACCTCCGGTGCCAGATTTCGGACGACGATTCGGCTGCGCTGGGTGAAAGTTGGGCGCCCCTGCTCGGGTCCTGCGAGAACGCGGGATTCACGATTATGCGGAACTGCGGCGTCTGGGGGATGACGCGAGCTCGCATGACGCAGATCATGAGCCTGCTCGACCTTCCCCGACAAAAAGCAGGCACGGAATGAACGTGCCTGCTGGTCGCTATCACTATCAATACTCCGATGGCAGGAGCAGTGTCGTGACGCTACGGTCGGCTTCTGTGATGATCCAGAGTTTGACGCCGGTTGAAAGGATGTATGCCGAAAGCAGTCGGCAGCCACCGGTAAGCGAGCGCTCGTTTTCTAGACGATCGTGCTCGTCCAGTTCTCCCCAGTCGCCCATGACATGCCGTTGCAGGAGCGCGGCAGAGTTTTCGCCGGCTTCTTCCAAAGCCTGGAGTGCTCCGGGTGTAGCAACGATTTGGCCGCGTGGAAACCGGGCTATTCCCATGGACCCTCCGGAAATCCAACCGGCGCTGTTGTCGACCGGAACTGATTCCGACGGCTCGCAGTCCCTGCCTGTGGGGAACTCGGGAAGGTACGGCCGCGCCAGTTGCAGCGCGAGTAGGCGAAGGTAGACGTAGTTGTCCTCAAAGAAAATCCTCCTCTTTTGGTTTTTGGTTGTGTTTGGGAAACAGGGCCGTGACGCCTTGCCTGTGCCGGTAGTATACCGGCTTGGCGATTCCTGACAAGCCTTCGACTGAGTTGCCGGATACGACGCCCGCTAGCGTCACGTCCCGCGCGGGCTTTTTCGCTTCCGGAACAGGAGGAATACCGCAGGGCACCTGTCGCCAGCGCAGGTGACCGGGTGGCGCGGTGTTTTCTCTCAAGTCATCGCGAATCAGATATTTGGGAGGATTACTGCCTGGAGCCGGCGGAAAATGTAGTCAAAACTGTAGCTAGAGAACCCTCGCGATTCAACACGCGTCAACAAGCGATTTTTGCAAACTGTTGAAACAAAAGGGGAATCTTATGGGGTATTAACCGGAGACCCACTGCGCCCAAGGCGGTTTCCGGCCTACTCCGAAGATGCCTTGGTTTCAATTACTTACGTTTCAATGAGATACGGCCAACCTGTTGAAACCTGTGGAGCTTTGTTGAACTTGGTGGCTCTCACCAGCTACAAAACTATCTACAGTCAGTCCTAATTCTTTAGGACTTCTCGGCGGAATCCTCGCCAGAGTTTCGGATCGACCTCAACCAGCGAGTTCGGGCTTTGCTGGTGGTAAGTCATATGCGTTGTATCGGGAGTGCTCCGGCCAGGTAGCGTTGTAGGGGGGAGAAAAAGCCCGATCGCTGGCGCATTCCCGATACAACCCCTTGGACGAAGCCGCCCTACTTTGGCAGGACGATTGCTTTATGGGGATTGTATAGCGCTTTCATTCCGAGCTGTTCGCGTTGGCCCGGCTCAGCGACTGGCGGCATCACATCGCCATCGTACCGCCGAGCCCGACGCGGCGCAATCGTCCTGACAAAGTACACTGGGGCACTCAGTCCTGCCGCGAAGCGGCTTAGTCCATGGGGATTTCGCGACAGCTATCCAGTCTATGGGGAGCGCCCAGCCGCATAGTCCTC
>OCZT010007117.1_pt1 | contig 11013 bp, 8 predicted proteins | sample 1539031 | NCBI WGS metagenome assembly OCZT01 (sample SAMEA3539308, study PRJEB22396) | soil metagenome | biome: tundra; feature: field; material: soil | place: USA | collected 2010-05 | depth 0.15 m
CGTTTCGGTCCAAGGGCGCGAGCAATTTGGGCGGAGGCGAACGAGACCTGCGGCGCTTGACTATCGTGGAAGACGGGTTGCGCGCGCAGGACGGGGCCAATGACCAAAGCAGGCAGGAGAAGAACCGCGGAGATTCGTAAGGTCATGCTGGAATCAACTATAAAACTTTTGAGTTTCGAATATCGGATGCCGATCCCCGATGTACGATAGTTGTGTTCGTTTGAGGAGGGTTGATCCGATGCGCGCGCTCTTCCTTCTGATTCCTTCGGTTTCGGGAATCATGCCGTTGACGTCCGCCACCGCTGCGAAGCCGCCGATCGGCAATATCGCGAATTTCATTGTGAAGACGGATGACCTCGACGAGGCTCGCAAGTTTTACGCGGGCGTTCTCGGGTACGACGAGGTATTCCGCCACAAACGAGCGGTCTGCGGCCCGGCTGAGCTGTCTGTTTTCAAGGTGAATGAGCGTCAATACATCGAAGTCTGTCCCACACTGCAAAATCCATCGGACGACAAGCTCATCCAGATCGGGTATGCGACGGCGGACGCCCGCAAACTGCACGATTATCTCCTGGCTCATGGCGTGGCGGTGCCGTCACGAGTTGCGAAGGATTCGGACGGCAATTACAGCTTTATCCTCAAAGACCCTGAAGGACACACCATCGAGTTTGTTCAGTATCTCGAGGGTTCGCTTCAGTCGAGATACGTCGGCAAAGGAATCTCGGATCGGCGCATTTCCGATCACATCCTGCATGTCGGCGTACATGTGAAGAGCCCGGCGGATCAGGATAAGTTCTACAAAGACATTCTGGGCTTTCGCTTTCTTTGGCAGGGGGGGCCTCGAGACGATCGCCTCGACTGGATTTCGTATCTGACGCCCGATGGCGATAACTGGGTCGAGTACATGGTACAGCACGAAGGCCCACCCACTCCGCAGCAACTCGGCGTGTGGCATCACGTCTGCCTCGGCACTCTCGATATCCAGGCCGTCTATCAAACGGTAATGGATCGCGGGTACACGCCTCCGAAGGCACCCGCCATCAACGCTCGCGACGGGCGATGGCTGTTGCAGCTTTACGACAAGAACGGCACGCGGACCGAAATCATGGTGCGCAAACCCGTCCAGAAACCCTGTTGCTCAGAGAACGTGGATCCTTACATCAAATGACACCCGGAAGCCGTAAGCTCCGTGGCGCCGGGTCTATCGTGTTCGCTCCCCCGGCCGCCGAAAATCACCCGCTGAAGATCGCGCAATTCCGGGCGTGGCGCGTTAAGGAACCGGTTTCGAACCGCCGCTACACCGTCGTGCGGCTACAGTCGCAGGGAGGCACTGTGGGCCACGGAGAAGGCGGGCCTGCGCCGGCCGCGGAAGTTGTTGCGGCGCGGGCTGCCGTCATGGACCAAAAATGATTCGCAAAATCGCCTCGGGTTGAGAAGCGTGGCGCACCATGAGAACATCGTTCCTTATGCAGCCTGCTGTCCTCTCCGTCCTCGCCCCCGTAGCGTTCTGCTCCGCGGCAGCAATCTTATTGTGCGCGGAACAATCCTCCCCGGCCGGCGCCCCGGTTCGCCCAGCCACGACGTACTGCAATCCGCTGGCAATTCCCAACTATCCCATCGGCAAACGCGTTCGCGACATCGTACCCGGCACGCCCGTAGGCCCGACCGACCTCTGGTTGCAGGACCATATGGAGCAGTTCCGCGAACTCGCCGATGTCACGGTCCTCTGGCACGAGGGCAAATGGTACATGTATCCATCGGTGGACATGGCTTGGGTCAGCAGCGACGGCGGTATCTCATGGCAGCACCATCCGCTCAACATACGCGATATCGGATACGCCCCGACCATCGTGCGTCACAAGGGCCGGTTCCTTCTGATGGCGTCGGAATCGGAGGTCTACACCTCCGATTCGCCGCTCGGACCGTTCAAACCCATCGGCAAAATTCCGTTGCCGCCCGGCCTCCCCTCCCAGATCGACCCCATGCTCTTCTCCGACGACGACGGTCGCCTGTATTATTACTGGGGCTGCACCCCCAGCGACGGTATTTATGTTGTGGAACTCGATCCCGATAATCCCACACGACCGCTCGGCAAGCCCGTGAAGCTTATGGGATTCGAACCAGAGCGCTTTCCCTGGCAACGCACCGGCGACTGGAATGAAGACGCGAACCAGGGGTGGGTTGAGGGCTCGTGGATGCTCAAGCGAAACGGTACGTATTACCTTACCTACAGCGCGGGCGGCACTGAGAACCGCACGTACGCGGTGGGCGCCCTCACTTCGAAATCGCCGATGGGACCGTTCACGCCGCAGAAGAACAACCCCATCCTGCGGTCTACGGAAGGACTGATCACCGGTACGGCCCACGGCAGTTTTGCCGAAGGACCCAACCACTCCCTCTGGGCTTTCTACACGGTGCGCGCCGGCGTGGTGCATGGTTTCGAGCGTCGCCTGGGCATGGACCCGGCATATATCGGCGAAGATGGGGAACTGCGCGTCAAGCCGGCCTCATCGACGCCGCAACGATTCACGGGCACGAGCGAGGGTGCCGTCGCGGCCGGATGGGTCCCGCTGAACGCGAACCGTTGGACAAGCGCCACAACGGCGGCCGGCAATCTCTCCAGCCGTCTGGCTGTCGATAACGATCTTCGGACCTGGTGGCAACCGCAGGCTGGGGATGCGGTTCCGGCGCTCACTAGTGCGCTGGTGAGTAACGCGACGGTGCGCGCGATCCGCGTCGTCTGGCGCGATATCGGCCTCAATACATCGAAGGGAATTGCGCCTGGCCCCTTCCGCTATAAGGTGGAGGTGCAGAACGCGTCCGGTTCGTGGGTCACGGCGCTCGATCGAGGCAACAGCGCCGAGGACTTCCTGGTCGATTATCGCGAGTGCCCCCCGATACCGGGCAAAGCCGCGCGGTTGGTTATCCTGAGCGCTCCGAAAGGGATCACACCGGGCGTGGCTGAGTTCACGGTCTTTGGTGAAGCCGCGAAGCGCTAGCCAATCTCCGCTGAGTGATCGGGAATCCGTCCATCGTGTGACGCAACGATTCGAATCAGGCCGACGGCCACTCGCTCCAGCGCGAACCCTTGAGGTAACCGCAGAGCGGAGCCGCCACAGTGCTCACGGCGGGCCGGGACTTCCGCCCTACCCGCCGCCTTTCATGCGGTACCCTACCGGAGGGGCAAGTAGGGATCTGGGCCTGAACCTGGCGGCGTGGAGATGATCCTTTCGATTTTGCGCGTTCGTAACGGGATCACAAAGATTTTGTCCTGCGACTGCACCGCTGAGAACGCGTACAGGTTGTCTTTCGAAAAGGTGAGCGAGACGGGTTGCCCGGTCAGCTTCACCTGCGTCTCTTCCTTACGGGTCTCGGCATTGGCGAACCCCACGGCCTCACCGGTTTGCAGTGCATAGACCAGCGTCTTGCCGTCGGGCGTGACCCTGATCCGCACCGGTCCCTTGCCGGTTGGAATCTCGCCGATGCGCGTTTTCGACTGCGTGTCGATGACGCTGATCGAGTCGCTGTTCATATTCGTCACGTAGAGGCGGCGGTTGTCCGGAGAGAAGGCCATGCCCTGCGGACGCTCGCCGACCGGGATAACCTGAACTACCCCGGTTTCGAGATTCACGGCGGACACCGTGCCCGTATCGGTATTGCTGGTGTAAGCCCACACACGGTCGTTCGCGAGTTTGACGAGATGCGGGGCCTTGCCCTTGATGTCGTACTCCTTCACGATTTTGCGGGCGCGCGGGTCAATCATCAGCAGCATGCTGGGCAGTTCGGTGGTAACCAGCAGTTTTCCAGTCTTGGGGTCCACATCAATGCCATGCGGCCGGCGGTACTTACCGAGATCGATGGTTCCCACCAGGGATCCGGTGCGGGTATCGATGATCGAAACCGTGTTGCCACCCTGCCCCGTCTCGGTCATCCACAACACTCCGTTGTCCGTGGTATAGAGGTAGCGGCCGTCGGGCGAAAAGGTCATCTCGTGGGGATGACCACCGATCTCGACTTCCTTGAGAAACTTGCCGCCGCTATCGAAGAAGCCAACGTGGCCGGAGGCCTTCTCTACGGCCACATAGCCCGGCTTGACATCCGCCGCGCCACTGGCGATCGTCGCCAGCAGCAAGAAGCATGCATGTCGCATGTCAGTTCGCTCCCTTTCGTGCGGTGATTTTGGCCGCCCAATCCGTATCGGCAACATCCAACCCACCTGGAAACGGCGGGAGTTGCAACTCCCCGTTGGCATCCGCGCCTAGAGTGGCGCCGGTTTGCCATTCGCCCGACTGCGTGTTGAACCATGCGAAGGTATAGGGCGAGTTCGGATTCCAGCCAGCGGAACGTGCCCGGTGCGCCTGATTTTCGAAGTACAGCAGGGCGAAATCCTTAGACGCAGTGCGCATCATGAAACTCCAACCGTCGAGGCCCGCATCCCGGCGGTCGTCCGCCTTTCTTGGGGTCAGGGCGTCGGAGGCCAACTCCAGTTCGCGATATCTGGGACCCTCGGACATCACGAACCTCGCGAGCGATTTCATATAGGCCGCGGATCGGTAGCGGAGGGCCTGATGGCCGCGCGCCGGCCGGCTCGGTATCAACAGAGACGTCGTACGCCGCGGTTCCATGCACGTGGCCCGCCAACCCGCCGGATAAGACGCAACCGTACATTTGAGCGCGCGAGAAATAGTTGTCACGATCGGAGTCAGGATTGGGCCGCTCGCCTGCCACCACGTTGTTCTGATGCATCCAGCCCGTATAGTAGGGCTCCAGATCGATGGCCGGATATGGCGGTGAGAGCCGGAACAGCGCTTCGATGGCCGCGTAAATCCCGTGATCGCGGGGTTTGTTGCCGGTAGCGTGCATGGTGATCCACGGCGCCTGGTCGCCATGACCGAAAGTGACCGCCGTCGAGTGGTCGATCAGTGCCGTCACGGGCTGGCCGAAAGGCATTGGCCCGTATTTTTTGTAGTGGTAGTTCAGTGCTTCGTTAAACTCAGCGCCGGTGATCGAGTAGTTCTTCAGGTAGATATCGAAATGAACCTTGCTGAAGATGAAATTGTAGGTGCCATAGCGCGCCGCGATGTATTGGACAAAGCGCGAGAAAGACTCATTGAATTTGAAGTACGCCTTCCAGGCCGGGGCTACATCGCGACGGATGGTCTCGATCATGGGAATGAAGCCCTGGTCGCTCAAGTACTGCATCTTGCGGTCGAGGCTCTGAAAGTAGTGGGGCACGACACGGTCGAAGTCGGCCAAGCCGTCGCGATTGGGAAGGATCTCGAAGGAGCGATAGCCCTGCTCGTCGTGCATGGCTTTGGCAGTGGGCGTTTTGCCATCTACTAAAACGCCGAAGGCTTCCCAGGCATTGCGCAGGTAGATGCCATTGCGATCGGCGTACGTATTGGCGTACTGATCGGAGGCCCAGGTGGGAAAGGCCGCGATCATGCTCACGGAGTTGAAGCCCTGGCGCTTACGGTACTGGACCGCGGCCTCGAACGTTACTCCGGGGGTAGGTTCCCAATTGGGGTCCACGGGGGCGCCGGTCAAGGGAAGGCGCCAGGTGGCCGCTCCAATCCACGTATCGCCGACCAGAAAGAACGGGGTGCCGTCGGCATACTGGAGTGCGTGGCCGTTGGGCGTGGAGCGCAGGAACCCGCGCCGGTTGGGGTTCGCCTGCTTGTCCGCCTCCGTCCAATTTCGCGCCGCGAAGCTGCCGGTTTTGCGGTTTAGACCGGTGTCGGCAGGCTGGTTAGATCCGCTCGTCCATGTCCAGGTGCCCGGAGCGGGGGCCACTACACGCACGCGAAACATCTGTCCGCCGTCCCAGAAACCATAAATACGTTTGCTGAAGCCGGGACCTTTCAAATCCAACCAGCACTCGACGTCGGTATAAGGATTGGCGTACTTGCCGGAGGCAGTGAGTTCGATTTCCTTGAGTTCCCAGGTATGGATGGCCGTCTGGGCCGGCAACGCGGCGTAGCAAAGGCAAAGGACCAGGGCAAGCCGAAACATAGTCATAGAGTAACGCCAGTTTATCTGAATCATGGAGATGCTACGGCCGCATGGTTCGATATTCAGGCCGTCTATCAAACGGTGACGGATCGCGGTTACACGCCTCAGAAGGCACCGCCATCAACGCTTGCGACGGGCAATGGCTGTTGCAAAACGGCACGCGGACTGAAATCATGGTGCGCAATTTCCGGGCGTGGCGCGTGAAGTGCGGCGGTCTTACAAAGGCCGCGAAGCCGCTAGAGTCATCGTCTTTCCCGAGGCCCGGTCTTCCACAATCAGCATGCCGTTTTCCAGGCGGACGTCGTCCACCCGCGTCATACCCTCCGGGCTCTTTGCATAAAACAGGAGAAAGCGCGTGGCGATTTTGGACTTCGCGGGCAGCCAGCGATAGACTGGGGAATCGAACATGCGGTTCAGCTCCACCATGTCACGGTGCGGCAAATCGAACGGTTGCGTGGCGAATTCCACCCCGCGCCCGATCCAGCCGCCCGTGTATTGCATATAATTCTGCACCCACGGATACTCTTCGCGGCGAAAGACGTATCCGAGCAGGTAATGGCGCGCCGTGTTCAAGACCGTCACCCACGCCAGGGGGCGGGCCGGATCCATCAGGGTAGTCGTGTGCCCTATTCCGTTCAAGCCTGCCGGCGTTTCCCGCATGTCGAAGACAGCTCCTCCGGCGGCCGGCGCGTTAGGCCAGGTGAAATCCTGCGATTGTTGCAAGAGCGTGCCCGGACGCGTATTCGCGGGATAGGTACGCGTCTTGGAACGCGCCGGAGACGTCTACCACGGTATTCCCGCGTTCCACGAAGGGCGGAAACAGAAAGGGGTGCTCGCCCCAGTTGGCGGTGCGATCGAACGCGGTGTCGCTGGTGAGTTCACTGTCGATGTAGATGACGTTTTCGCCATCCACGATCTGCAGGGAGCGCGCGAAGGTCTCCTGAGATTTCGGTAGGTCCACGGTGAACTTCACGGTTGCGACACCGGCCTGCTTTTCAGCGCTCACGAGCTTCCATGGCTGCAGGTACGCTTCGCCGTGCATCGCGAGGCCGGCCGCGGCCTCCTCCTTACTCGGCGACCCGAAACCGTCCACGCAGACGAAGTGCCCCACCATCGGACCGTTGAGCTTGCGGTTGTCGGGAACGCCTGGCACGAGTTCCGGATTACCGAACGGGCTGATGCCCTGCGGATCGCCTTGAATCAGGATGCGGAGCATCGAGCCGCCCTGCTTCACGATCGCGACTTCCAGTTTGTCGTTACCCACCTGCAGCACAGCCCGGTTGTACACGGTGGCGTCCTTAACGACGGAAGAGGTTTGTGAGGGGGACGAGATGGCAGCCAGGAGTAGCGAAGCAAGGACCGGGATCGCGATATGCGCCCGCTTCCGCGAGCAATGGTGAATGAGAAGTTCGCAAATATTCTGCATGTCTGTTTAGTCTCGTGATGATTAATTGCTGGGCCGGGCTAGTCGATCACACACTCCACGCGCGAACCGTCTTTCGAAAGCGCGGCGTGAGCGGTCTTACTCTTGCCTCCGGATTTGACTTCGATGTCGTACTCCCCTAAAAAGCCGCGCGTGCTGTAAGCGCCCGTGCGATTGGTTTTGCCGCTCGCGTTGGTCCACCACTTGTTGAAGACGAGGTCGCGGTAGATGTCGTAGTTGGGTTTGGCGGACCAGTCGCGCCGGAGCATGGCGCCGGTTGGCCGCCAGTGCGCGCCCTCCCAGAAGCCCCACATCAGGAACGCCTTCACGGTGGGCTGGCTGAAGGCGACGGTCAGGAAGTCGCGCGTGTAATCGGCCTGAGTGGCTTCGTCTTGCGTGTTGATGTCAAACTCGGTGATTTCGAGCTCTTTGCCGAATGCCGAGAAGCGGTCGAATCGCTTCAGCAGGTCATCGATGCCGGTGACGCGAGCGGGGAAGTGGCTCTGTAGGCCGATACCATCGACGGGGGCGCCTTGATCGATCAGGTATTGAATGGTCTGCGCGTAGTCATCCTGATGCAGCTTGTCGTCGGTTTCAAGGATGTTGAAGTCGTTGATGTAGAGCTTGGCCTGTGGGTCGCCGGCGCGGGCGGCCTGGAACCAATCGACCATGGCGTGGCGGCCGAGAGTGTCCATGAAGTCATGATTGGTGAAGGTTTCGTTGATGACGTCCCAATCGACGAGGCGGCCGCGGAGGGCGGCGGTGGTTTCGGCTATGTGATCGGTGATGACTTTGGCAAGCGCGGCGGGATTGTCGCGGGCGTCAGTGGCGGCCTTGACGTTGGTGTTGCGCCAGGAGGGCCAGACTAGGTTATGGCCGCGCACCTGGAGGCCGTTTTCGCGTAGCCAGTCGATGGTGGCGAGCGTTCCGGGGCGAGAGGCTTCGTTGGCCCATTGCGGCCACTTGTTCTCGTTTTCCATCACGGCGAAGTTGAAGTTCTTCTTGATCTCTTCTTTGTATCGGGCCAGGTTTTCCTGCGGCATGCGGCCCCCGGTGAAGGCCACGCCGCTGACGGCGGTGCCCCACAGGAAGGCGTGTTTGCGCATATGGATGGCGACTTCGGCGTTTGCGACGGGCCTGCCCGAGGCGTTTTTGACAACGACAGTAAGGTCGCCTTTGCGCAGCTTTTCGATGCGGGCTTCGGCGGCTTTGCGCCAGGCGGCGGTGGCTTCGCTGCCCTGGTAGCCGAGTTTGGTGAAGGGGAGGTCGGCGACCTTACTGGTTGTGCCGTAGTCCACCAGTTCGATGCCGCCCAGCTCGACGGTTTGTGGCTGGAGGCCGAGAGTGAAGAAGAGCTCGCCCTCACCTTTGTTGTAGGCTCGGGTAAGGGCGAAGGGGAAGGTGACCTTTTTCCACGTGGGACCGGCCTGGGCGGCGGCGCCGAGAGGCGGCTGGCCGGGGAACAGGCCGCGGCCGCCACGGCCGGGGGATCCAGGCGGGACTTGGCCGCGCGAGGCCGGCGCCGGTCCGGCAGGAGGCGGACCGGTGGGGCCTTGGGGCGAGGCGCCGAGGGTGCGGAACCCAGCGTCGAGGGTGGCCTCGCCGCTACCGGCGGAGCGCATGTAGAAAGAGACCATCAGGACGTCGCCGGCGGACATCGCGGCTTCAATTGGGGTCGAAATCTGGACGTCAGTGGGGCGTTCGGGCTTCTTCGTGACTTCGATACGGAGTACGGTCTTGAACGGTTGGCCGGTGACGGAAGCGCTGGTGATCCGCGCGGACTCGCCCGCTACGCCGGTCAGCTTGAGCGCCGGGGTGGAATCCGCCGGCAGAAGCACGGTTGGCCCGTCGGCGGCGAACGCGGATGCAGCCAGGGCTGCCATCGAGGCGCCGAGAAGAAGAGCGCGTACTCGGTTCATAAAGGTCTCCTTGTTTACCTGGACAAGCTTATGCTCGCCTCGGATGTTGATGTTTGGGGACAAGAAATCGAGGCTGGCGGGCCGGGGCGCGAGAGCGGCGCCACAGCAAGGGCCGGACGCGGAGGCCCGACCGGCCTGTCGGATGCCGGAAACGCAGGTGGAGTGGACGTTTGCCACGTTCCCGCATTGTAATCGCTTGCAGTCGGGTGCGCAATGGAACAGCAGGTGATGTGCGCTGATTATGCGGGAGGCGCCGGCAAGGGCGGCGCGGGCCCCAGTTCCATTTACTGACCATTTCGAGCGCATTCAAGAGAAAAACCTCTAGAAGGCGGTTGCACACGCTGCTCCTCGGCGATACACTCACTCTTGATAATTCTGCAAGGGCGTACAGTACGGGCCGCTTTTGGTTTGGACCCAGGTGTCGTCCGATCTCGATTCATTCCAGAATTTCATGGAGGGTGCAGCTTATGACACGGACTTGGATCATTGCATTATTCGCCGTCATTGGTGTCGTCGGCAGTTTCGCCCAAACTAAGAAGGAGTCGAAGGCCGGCGCGAGACAGCCGCTCGCCGATCCTCCGGTGGCTCCCGCCAGCGCCCCTGCCATGTCGGCGCATCCTTCCCCCTATAACTTCGCCGGCATTCAGTATCCGCGGATTGAAGCCGACAACCGGGTTACCTTCCACCTCACCGCTCCCAACGCGCAGAAGGTGCAGGTCTCCATTGTCAATGCTCCGTTCGATATGGTGAAAGGCCCCGACGGCGTGTGGACCTACACCAGCGCGCCGCAACCCCCGGGGTATCACAACTACTGGATGATCGTGGATGGAGCGATTGTTCTGGACCCCGGCACGCAGGCATTCATTGGCTATGGCCATATGTGCAACGGCGTCGAAGTCCCCGAGCCGGGCGTAGATTGGTACGACCTCAAGGATGTACCGCACGGCCATGTGACGGCCGAAAACTACTTCGCCAAGTCGACCAATACATGGCGTCACATTTACGTATATACGCCTCCTGGCTATGACGCCAACCTGAAAACGCGTTATCCCGTCTTTTATTTGCAGCATGGCGGCGGCGAGGATGAGCGGGTCTGGATTGAGATGGGCCGGACAAACGTGATTCTCGACAACCTGCTCGCGCAGGGCAAAGTGAAGCCGATGATTGTCATTATGGAGACGAGTGCGACGGGCGCCCCGGACGCTCCGGGCGGCAGGCCGGGAATTAACGGTGCTCCTCCAGTCGGCGGCGTGGGTCGTGGCCCTGGCGGTGCTCCGGGAACGGGCGCTCCGGCCGGGCCTCCAGCGGCTGGCGGCGCGGCCACACCGGGCCGGGGTTTCCCCGGAATCGGAGGTCCGGGAGGCGGCGCCTACGGTCAGTTTATGACCAGTGATCTAATTCCGTGGATTGACAAGAACTTCCGAACGATCGCGGACAAGGACCATCGGGCCATGGCGGGGCTTTCGATGGGCGGCATGCAGACATCAGCCGTCACCATGGCCAACCTCGACAAGTTCTCCTACATCGGTTTCTTCAGCGGCGGCGCTGCGGCGGGTGGGCCCGGCCGTGGCCGTGGCGGCGCGGCTCCAGGCGCCACGCCAGCGGCCGCGCCCGCGCAACCAGCGGCGCCTGCCACACTCGACCTCAAGACTGTCTACA
>OCZT010007118.1_pt1 | contig 11012 bp, 8 predicted proteins | sample 1539031 | NCBI WGS metagenome assembly OCZT01 (sample SAMEA3539308, study PRJEB22396) | soil metagenome | biome: tundra; feature: field; material: soil | place: USA | collected 2010-05 | depth 0.15 m
GACGACGCGGCCGCCGCCTGGCAGCGGGTCGCGGGCAAGATCGCCCCGGTCCCGCCGCCGCCACCGGTCGCGGCCGACATGTCCGCCCGGCTGGCTGACCTCCAGACGCTGCTGGCCGGCGGCCGCTGGGTCCGGCTCGGCTCGGAGCTGGATCTCATCGAGCACGAGCTGACCGCCGCCACCGCGACATTCCGCGATGCCGAACGGACCCTGGTGGCTCTGCTGCACACACGTGATGAGCTACGCGGGCTTCTCGATGCCTATCGGGCGAAGGCGGCCCGGATGGGCGCGGCGGAAGACCCGGCCCTGGCCGAACGTTACGACCGTGCCCGTGAGCTGCTGTGGACGGCACCGTGCGACCTCGCGGCCGCCGCGGACGCGGTGACCGGCTACCAGCAGGCGGTCCTGGCCCTAGGGGGACAACGGCGATGACAGCGGTCACCCTCACCTGTGCCCAGCCGGGCTGCGGCGGAACGATCGAGGATGGTTACTGCAGCACCTGCGGCGTGGCCGCCTCCCCGCCCGCGGCGTCCGGGTCCGCCGTGTCCTCCGGGCTCTCAGGATCGGCGGCCGCCTCCCGCAGCTCCCGCACCCGGGGCCGCGGCAGCGGGAGATCAGCCCGGGGCCGACTCGGCGCGGGCCTGGTCGAGATACCGCCCGTTCCCTACCGCGACCCGTCGAGTGCGGTACTTACCGACCCCCGGGTGCCGGAGAACAAGCGCTTCTGCAGCGGCTGCGACCAGCCCGTCGGACGGGAAAGGGACGGACGGCCGGGCCTGGCCGAGGGGTTCTGCCGGAACTGCGGCAGCCAGTTCTCGTTTAGCCCCAAGCTGGAGGCCGGCGAGATGGTGGCCGGCCAGTACGAGGTGCTCGGCTGCCTCGCGCACGGCGGACTCGGCTGGATCTACCTGGCGCGGGACCGCAACGTCAGCGACCGGTGGGTGGTGCTCAAGGGCCTGCTGAACGCGGGAGACGCCGACGCGATGGCCGCCGCCGTGGCCGAGCGGCAGTTCCTGGCCCAGGTCGAGCACCCTAATATCGTCCGGATTTACAACTTCGTCCAGCACGCGGACCGGCGCACCGGGGAGTCGGCCGGCTACATCGTGATGGAGTACGTGGGCGGTAAGTCGCTGAAGCAGATCCTGCTCGACGCCCGCGCCTCCGGTGGCTCGGTGCCGGTCGCGCACGCGCTGGCCTACGCCATCGAGGTGCTGCCCGCGCTCGGTTACCTGCACGACCGGGACCTGGTGTACTGCGACTTCAAGCCGGACAACGTCATCCAGACCGAGGAGCAGCTGAAGCTCATCGACATGGGCGGCGTGCGCCGGATCGACAGCGACGAGGCGATCTACGGGACCCTGGGGTACCAGGCCCCGGAGATCGAGACCGACGGGCCTTCGCCGGCCTCTGACCTGTACACGGTGGGGCGCGCCCTGGCCGTGCTGACCTTCGAGTTCAAGGGCTACCAGAGCACCTTCAAGCACCGCCTGCCAGATGGGATGCCGCTGCTCGGCGAGCAGGAGTCGTTCGCCCGGCTGCTGCGCCGCGCCACGCACCGCGACCCGGACCAGCGGTTCGGTTCGGCCGGCGAGATGGCCGAACAGCTCACCGGAGTGCTCCGCGAGGTGCTCTCCGTCGCCGACGGCGTGCCCAGGCCCGCCTTCTCGAAGCTCTTTAGTGGCGTGCTAGGCAGTGTTGGCCCGGGGGGCGACCCCCCGGAACCCCCCGATCACGGGGGGGCTGCCCGCCCCCCCGTACCCCCCTTCGGGGGGACGAGTCCCGTCGGGCTCCCCTCGGCGGCCGACGTGGTGGCGGGGTTGCCGCTGCCGCTGGTGGACAAGGACGATCCCGCGGCGGGTTACCTGGCCACGTTCGCCGGGCTCAGCTCCGCCCAGCGGGTCGCGGCCCTGTCCCTGGCCGTGGCGGGCGACCCGACGGTTCCGCGGCCGGTCACCGAGTCGGCGGAGACGCGGCTGGCGCTGGTCCAGGCCAGGATCGATACCGGCGACTACGCCGCGGTGGCTCCGCTGCTGGCTGATCTGGCCGCCGATGATCCGGCCGACTGGCGGATCGCCTGGTACCACGGGCTACGCGGCGTGGCCGCGGGCGACGCCGCCCGGGGCGCGTTCAGCTCCGTGTTCGACGCGCTGCCCGGCGAGCTCGCGCCTAAGCTCGCGCTGGCCTTCGCCGCCGAGGCCGCGGCGGACACGGCGGCGGCCGGGCACTACTTCGGCCTGGTCTGGACGGTCGACCAGTCCTATATCAGCGCCGCGTTCGGTTTGGCCAGGACCTGCCTGGCCACCGGCGACCGGACCGGCGCCATCACCGCGCTTGAGGCCGTGCCCAGGACCTCCAGCCATCACGCGGCGGCGCAAATCGCCGTGCTGCGGGTCCTCGTCTCCGGCGGCAGCGGCGAGGACCTCAGGCAGGCCGATGGCCGGCTCGGCCGGCTGAGCGTGGACGACGTGCGGCGGCAGCAGCTCACCGTCGATATCCTCCAGGCCGCCCTCCACTGCTGTACCTCCGGGCAGCTTCCTGGGCCTATCCTCGGCTGCGAGCCCAACGCGCGCGCCTTGCGCTTCGGCCTGGAGCGCAGCTACCGCGCTCTGGCCCGGCTGGCCCCGGCTAAGGCCAGCCGGATCGAGCTTGTCGACCTAGCCAACGCCATCCGACCAAGGACGCTGACATGACGGCCGACCCGCTGCCTAGCCTTACCTGCTCCTCCTGCAGCGAGCAGGTGGCCACCACCGACAGCTACTGCGAATCATGCGGGATCGAGCTGGCCCCGCCCGTGGTCAGCACGAGCCCGCCCGGGTACTCGGCGCAGTGCCCGGTGTGCTCGGTCGACCCGTCTTCGCCGCCCGGGGCGATCAGCGCGGAAGGCTACTGCGAGTCGTGCGGCCGCATGGTGCCGTCCGGCCGCGATCACGTCGAGCTCGACCTCGGGATGGTGGCCGGGGTCACCGACCGGGGGCTGCGGCATCCGCGCAACGAGGACGCGATGGCGCTCGCGGCCGCCGAGACGCCGGACGGCCCGGTCGTGGTCGCCGTGGTCTGCGACGGCGTGTCCACCTCGCCGCGGGCCGATGAGGCGTCGCTAGCCGGCAGCCAGGCCGCGGTGCGGATGCTGCTGACGTCGGTCCGGCGCGGCGATGATCCGCGGGAAGCGTCCCTCGCCGCCATGCGACAGGCCCACCTGGCCCTGACCAGCCTGGGTTCGTCGGCGCAGGCGCCGTCCGTCACCTACATCTCGGCGACCATCAGCGGCGACGGCGTGACCTTGTGCTGGCTCGGTGACAGCCGCGCGTACTGGCTCGCGGCGGACTCCGACCCTGAGCGCCTGACCAACGACGACTCACTCGCCGAGGAGCTGGTCGCCCGCGGCGAGCTCAACGAGGCCGACGCCATGGCGTCCCCCCAGGCGCACGTGATCACCCGCTGGCTCGGCGCTGACGTCGCCAGTCCGGAGGCACATGTCGCGCGATTCGAGCCGCCGGGTCCTGGCGTCGTGCTGATCTGCTCGGACGGGCTGTGGAACTACCGGCCCGACGCGGCGGCCCTAGCCAAGCTCGCGCTCCCGGTTGCGCTCACCGATCCGCTCAGCGCGGCGCTGGACATGGTGGATTTCGCGATCGAGGCCGGCGGCACGGACAACATCACCGTGGTACTGGCACCTTTCCCGCTACAGCGGCCTGCGCCGTTACCGAGGAGATTCCTCTGATGACTGAGTCCGGCTTCACCGTCGACGTCGACCAGAACCAGTACCTGCCTGAGGGCGGCCGCGACGTGAGCGCCGTGGTGACCGTGACGTCCGCCGTCGATGCCACCGGGCTGCCGTCGGCCGGCCCCGCTGCGGGCGGGGCGGAAATCATCATCATCGACTGCTCCGGGTCGATGGAGTACCCGCACACCAAGATCGTCGCGGCGCGGGCCGCGACGGCCGCCGCCATCGACGTCGTCCGCGACGGCGTGGGGTTCGCGGTCATCGCGGGCACCAGCACGGCCTGGCCCGTCTTTCCTCCCGACGGGAGCATGGCGATCGCGAACCCGGCGTCACGGGCCGCGGCCAGGCAAGCGGTCGCGGGGCTGCGGGCGAACGGTGGCACGGCGATCGGCCAGTGGCTGGGGCTGGCCCGCCAGATCTTCGCGGCTCACCCGGCCACGCTCCGGCACGCGATCTTGCTGACCGACGGTAAGAACCAGCATGAGACCCCGGAGCAGCTCGCGGCGACGCTCGGTCAGTGTGAGGGCGTCTTCAGCTGCGACTGCCGCGGCGTGGGTACCGACTGGGAGGTCCGCGAGCTGCGCACGATATCGACTGCGCTGCTCGGCACCGTGGACATCGTGCCCGATCCGGCCGGGCTCGCCGCCGACTTCGCCGCCATGATGGAGAACGCGATGGGTAAGCAGGTCGCTGACGTGGCCCTGCGGGTGTGGACACCGCAGCACGCGGTCGTCCGCTTCGTCAAGCAGGTAGCGCCGGCGGTCGGCGACCTGACCGGCAGGCGCACGCCGTCAGGCCCGCAAGCCGGTGATTACCCGACCGGGGCGTGGGGGCCGGGGGAGAGCCGCGATTACCATATCGGCATCGAGGTTAACCCGGCCGGCGTCGGGCAGGAAATGCTCGCGGCTCGGGTCAGCCTGGTGATGAGCTCCCCGTCCGGCGCTGCCGGGGGTCCTCGGGACGAGGTCCTCGGGCAGGGGCTCGTCCGGGCGATCTGGACCGATGACGAGGCGCTGTCCACCCGGATCAACCCGCGGGTCGCCCACTACACCGGCCAGGCCGAACTCGCCGAGGCGATACTCGAGGGCCTGGAGGCTCGCAAGCAGGGTGACGAGGAGACCGCGACCGCCAAGCTCGGCCGGGCCGTGGCGCTGGCGCATCAGTCAGGAAATGAGGACACGGCCAAGCTGCTGGCTAAGGTGGTAGACGTCGTCGATGTGGAAACCGGGACGGTCAGGCTGAAGCAGAAGGTTTCCGACGTTGACGAGATGGCCCTGGACACCAGGTCGACCAAGACGGTCCGGGTCAGGAAAGAACCCGCGTAAGGGGAGGATTATGAGGGGGAGGTGGCGATGACGGTATGTCCCAACGGCCACGATTCGGTCAGCGATGACTTCTGCGACGTGTGCGGCACGCGCCTGGCCGGGGGTCCGGTGACCCCCGCGACCTCGGCCGGCGGCCTGCCCGCCACGGCAGGCACGCACCGGTCTGACCAGGCGGTCAGCGGCGGCGAACCCTGCCCCAGGTGCGGCACCCTCAGGTCCGGCCAGTTCTGCGAGGCGTGCGGCTTCAACTTCGGTAACCCTCGTTTCACCCCGGCCAGCCCTAGCTTCACCCCGGCCAGCCCTAGCTTCACCCCGGCCAGCCCCAGCTTCACCCCGGCCAGCCCCAGCTTCACCCCGGCCAGCCCCAGCTTCACCCCCAGCCCCGGCTTCACCCCGGCCGGCCCTAGTTACACCCCGGACGGCCTCAGCTACACCCCCGCCAGCCCCGATGTCACTCCCGGCCCTCCCGCTCCTTCCGCCCCCCAGGCGGCCCCGCCCGCGCCGTCGTCTTCGTTCCCTTACCCCCAGATCACCTGGACCGCGGTGGTGGGCGCCGACCGCGACTACTACGAGCAAGTGCAAGCGGTCAGCGGTCCTGAGGGCGCGGCCGTGGCGTTTCCCTCCTACTGCGCCGAACGGCGGTTTGCCCTGCTGGGCAACCAGATGCGGATCGGCCGGCGGAGCATGTCACGTGGCCTCGCGCCCGAGATCGACCTGACCGGACCGCCATCTGACCCGGGGATCAGCCGGCTGCACGCGGTCCTGGTCGCGGCGTCGGACGGCAGCTGGGCGGTGCTCGATCCGGGATCGGCCAACGGGACGCTGGTGAACGGCACCGAGATCCCGGTCGGGAACCAGGTGGCCCTGCATGACGGTGATCGCATCAACCTCGGCGCCTGGACCGCCATCACCGTGCACCGAGATGGCCCGTGACCGCGCCGGCGCGCTCGTTAAGAAAATTCCGGCCCACGATGGCAGGTATCGGGCGTCGGCTTATATCAGCGGACGATCCTAGGCACTAACGTATGCACATGATCAGCACCCCGTCGTCGCGCGACCATTCAGAGGTCGATCTTGGTCCCGCGGCCGGCGTCAGCGACCGGGGCTTGCGGCATCACCGCAACGAGGACGCGATGGCCCTGGCCGCGGAGCAGTCGCCCAACGGCCCCATGGTGGTCGCCGTGGTCTGTGACGGCGTCTCCTCCTCGGCCCGGCCCGACGAGGCGTCGCTGGCCGCCGTGCAGGCCGCGCTGCCGGTGCTGGTGACCGCGGTGCGGGCCGGGGAAGATCTGGCCGAGGCCTCGCGGGCCGCGGTGACGGCCGCCCGCCAGGCGATCGCGGCCCTGGCCGAACCCGCGGGTGACACCTCGGCGACCACCTTCGCCTCGGTGGTGGCCAGCGGCTATGAGGTGACGTTGTGCTGGCTGGGCGACAGCCGCGCCTACTGGCTGGCGCAGGCCGGCTCGGAGTCCCGCCAGCTCACCCAGGACGACTCGGTGGCCGGGGGCATGGTCGCGGCGGGCCTGGCCGACCAGGCCGCGGCGCTGGCCTCGCCGCACGCGCACGTGCTGACCCGCTGGCTGGGCGGGGACGTGGCCGACAACCCCGACCGCGCTCCGCACGTCGAGCGGTACACGCCGCCCGGGCCGGGCGCTCTGCTCGTATGCTCCGACGGCCTGTGGAATTACCTGCCCGAGGCGGCGGATCTGGCCGCGCTCGCGCTGCCCAAGGCGCTAGACGACCCGCTCGGCGCCGCCGCGGACATGGTGAGGTTCGCGGTCGACGCGGGCGGGGCCGACAACATCACGGCCGTCCTGATTCCGTACCAGGCACCGGAAACGTCCTGATCAGTCGGTCGGTACCCCGGGTGGGACTCGAACCCACACTGCACGGTTTTTGAGGCCGCGTGCTCTACCAATTGGCATACCGGGGCGTACCTGCGTGCCGCTCCTGACGGGGGAGCCGCACGAAAGACAATCTACCTGGTGAAGGTAGGCTCGTCTGCGTGAGCCAGAACCCGTTGCGTGTAGTTATAGCCGAGGACGAAGCTTTGATTCGCCTCGACCTGAAGGAAATGCTAGAAGAAGAAGGTTACTCGGTCGTCGCCGAGGCGGGCGACGGGGAGTCGGCCGTCGAGCACGTGACGACGCTGCGCCCCGATCTGGCCATCCTGGATGTCAAGATGCCGGTCCTGGACGGGATCTCCGCCGCCGAGCGGATCGCCGCCGAGCGGATCGCCCCGATCGTCATCTTGACCGCCTTCTCCCAGCGCGAGCTGGTGGAGCGGGCCCGCGACGCGGGCGCGATGGCCTACCTGGTCAAGCCGTTCACCAAGGCCGACCTGGTGCCCGCCATCGAGATGGCGGTCAGCCGGTTCGCCGAGATCCGCGCGCTTGACACCGAGATCGGCACGCTGCGCGAGCGGCTCGAGGTCCGTAAGCTGCTCGACCGGGCCAAGGGCCTGCTCCAGTCCGAGCACGGGCTGAGCGAGCCCGAGGCGTTCCGCTGGATCCAGAAAACGTCTATGGACCGCCGGCTGACCATGCGGAAGGTCGCCGAAGCAGTGATCGAGGGCAGCATGCGCCTGGCCGCCGAGTCGCCGCAGCCCTAAGGCAGGAACCCCGGGCACCCCGTCCCTGATCAGGCAGGTCAGCCGCGAGGTGCACACCCGGCGGCCGTCCGGGTCGGTGATCACGATGTCGTAGGTGGCCAGCGTCCGGCCTCCGTGCGCCAGCGTGGCGACCGCGGTGACCTCCCCGTCCCTGGCTCCGCGGTGGTGCGTCGCGCTGATCTCGATGCCGACCACCGTGCGGTCCCGGCCTGCGTGCAGGGCCGCGGCCAGCGACCCGACGGTCTCGGCCAGCACGCACGAAGCGCCGCCGTGCAGCAGGCCGAACGGCTGGGTGTTGCCGGCCACCGGCATCGTCGCCACGACTTCGGTCCCGGACGCCGAAACGATCTTGATTCCCATGCTCCCGGCCAGGGTGCCGTCGGCGACCGTCAACGCCATCATCGACTCCAGGACTTCGGTGTCCATCCGTACCTCCGCATCACGTGGCCCACGACAAGGTTCCCACGCCGCGGCCTGGACCAGCACGAAGGCCCGGTCCCGCACACTATCCGCTCCGAACCGCCCCAGATTCCGCCACATTTTTGTGTGATAAGGCGTGACTTTGCTCTTGTTAGCGCTCACAATCGCCTTGGAACCTTAGTGAAAGGAGCGCAGCATGCGCGGAATCGGAAGACAGCGGCGTCTTCGCGGGCCAGCCATCCTGGGGCTGGCTGCGATGGTGGCGATAGCCGTCGGCGGATCCCTGGCGGCCACTCAGGCCTCGGCGGCGACCAGCACACCCGCGGCCCGGGCCGGGGGCGGCGGTGGCTTGTCCGTCAGCAAGCAGTACTTCGGCTCCACCATCGAGCCGTACACCGGCAAGGAAACGAGCGTTTACCGGTACACGCTCCGCAACGCCAAGGGCATGAGCGCCCAGGTCCTTACCTTCGGCGGCATCATCCAGGACATCAACGTCCCGGACCAGCACGGGCACGTGACAGACGTCACGCTCGGCTTCAAGACCCTGCAGGACTACGTGACCGAGGACAGCCCGCCGGTGACGGCTAACGGCGGCCCCTACTTCGGCGAGACCATCGGGCGGTACGGCAACCGGATCGCCAAGGGCACGTTTACCCTCGACCAGCCGGGCGGGCCGGTCAAGTACACCCTGCCCATCAACAACGGGGTGAACAGCCTGCACGGCGGCCTCGTCGGCTTCGGTGACCACGTCTGGGCCAGCCAGCCGGTCTTCGGCAGCGGCTCGGTGGGCGTGCAGCTCACGCTGATCAGCCCCAACGGTGACTCCAGCGGAGCCGTGGGATCGCCGGGCTGCCTGAACGGCTGCACCGGCTACCCGGGCACGATCAAGGTGGTCGTGACCTTCACCCTGAACAACGCCAACCAGCTCGGCATCCACTACAAGACCACCGATGAGTCCAAGAACCTCAACACGGTCATCAACCTGACCAACCACAGCTACTTCAACCTGGCTGGCGAGGCCTCGCCTGCGGGTTCGGCCTACGGCCAGCTCCTGCAGATCAACGCGAACAAGTACTCACCGACCGACACCACCCAGATCCCGCTCGGCTACCAGGCCTCGGTCTTCGGCACGCCGTTCGACTTCACCACCCCGCAGCCGATCGGCAGCCGGATCGACGACTACAGCGCCAACTTCAACTCGCCCGGGTACAACCAGCTGCTCATCGCCCAGGGCTACGACCACAACTGGGTGCTGAACCCGGGCAACGCCGGCCCCGGCGGGCTCAACCTCGCCGCCCACGCCTGGGACCCGGCCAGCGGCCGTGAGCTCACCGTGTGGACGGACCAGCCCGGTGTCCAGGTGTACACGAGCAACTTCCTCAACGGAACGCTGGTCGGCATCAGCGGCCACGCCTACCGTCAGGGCGCGGGCTACACGTTCGAGACCCAGCACTTCCCGAACTCGCCCAACCAGCCCAACTTCCCCTCCACCGAGCTGAAGGCGGGCCAGACCGTCAACTCCACGACCATCTTCGCGTTCAGCTCATAACCACCCTGCTCCCGTCCGCCACCCGCGACATGCGGGGGGCGGACGGGAGCACCGTGGTCCGTTCGGACCATAGGATCGATGGGTGGCGACACAAGGACCAGATTCCACGGACCGGCTCCTGCTGCTGGACGGGCATTCGCTGGCGTACCGGGCGTTCTTCGCCCTGCCGATCGAGAACTTCTCCACCACCACGGGGCAGCCCACCAACGCGGTCTACGGGTTCACCGCGATGCTGATCAACGTGCTGCGGGACGAGAAGCCGACGCACGTCGCGGTGGCCTTCGACCGCAGCGAGCCGACGTTCAGGCACGAGCAGTACGTCGAGTACAAGGCGAACCGGCGGGAGACCCCCGATGACTTCCGCAGCCAGCTCAGCCTGATCTTCGAGGTGCTCGACGCGCTCGGCATCAGGCGGCTGTCCGCGCCCGGCTACGAGGCCGACGACGTCATCGCCACCCTGGCCACGCAGGCCGAGGCGCAAGGCATGGACGTGCTCATCGTCAGCGGCGACCGCGACGTGCTCCAGCTGGTCTCGGACCGGGTGACGGTGCTGATGACCCGCCGCGGCATCACCGACATGACCCGGTTCACCCCGGCCGCGGTTACCGAGAAGTACGGGCTCTCGCCCGCGCAGTACCCGGATTTCGCCGCGGTCCGCGGTGACCCGAGCGACAACCTGCCCGGCATCCCCGGGGTGGGGGAGAAGACCGCGACCAAGTGGATCGTGGAGTTCGGCTCGCTGGCCGCCCTGGTCGACCGGGTGGACGAGGTCAAGGGCAAGGCCGGCGACGCGCTGCGCGAGCACCTCGGCAGCGTGCTGCGCAACCGCCAGCTCACCGCGCTGCTCACCGACATGCCCGCCGAGACGGTCGGGGCCGTGCCCGGTGACCTGCTGCCGGTGGCCTGGGACCGGGAGAAAATCCACCAGCTCTTCGACACGCTCCAGTTCCGGGTGCTCCGCGAGCGCCTCTACCAGACCCTGCCGCACGGCCTGATCGGCGCGACCGGCTCCGACCAGGACCTGGCCACCCTGGGCGCTCCCGGTTCCCCGCACCCGGAGAAAGCGGCCTTCGAGGTGGTGACCGACCTGCTCGGACCGGATCAGGTGAGCGCCTGGCTGGCCGCCCATTCTTCAGCCGAACGGTCCGGGGTGACACTGGCGGGCACCTGGGGGCGCGGCACGGGGAACGTGACCGGGCTGGCGATCGCGGCTCCCGGCGGGCACGGCGCCCACATCGACCCGGCCGCGCTCACCGAAGCGGACGAGCAGGCGCTGGCGGCCTGGCTGGCCGACGCGGGCCATCCGAAGGTGCTGCACGACGCCAAGGGAGATCGGAAGAGCGTCGTGTAGGGAAAGAGGGTAGATCGCGGTGGTCGCCGTAT
>OCZT010007119.1_pt1 | contig 11011 bp, 11 predicted proteins | sample 1539031 | NCBI WGS metagenome assembly OCZT01 (sample SAMEA3539308, study PRJEB22396) | soil metagenome | biome: tundra; feature: field; material: soil | place: USA | collected 2010-05 | depth 0.15 m
CCGACCCCTGTGGTTCGGACGCGTCGCCCGCCACGAGTCGCAGACGAACCGGCTTCTCCCCCATGGGGCTGCGCTCCCGAGGCAACGCTGCGGGATCTGTATCCGGGGCATCTTCCGGAACGGAAAGTGCAGCGGACTGGTCATTGTTAGGTATAGCTGACTGTTGTGGTAGGTCGGGCTCGCCCGACGGGTCGGATGTCGCAGTGGCCGAGTCTGCTGTCGCGGGGCTCGGAACGAGCCATCGCCGCTCGCTGCGGGCGAATCTCACGAAACGCAGCAGCCAGCGGTACCCGGGCTCACCACGGATCGAAATCACCGCCACGCCGAAGACCGGAGCCCCAAGGAGGATCGCGAGCCCCAGGCGCAGCGGCAGCCAGATCGGCAGCAGGTTCAGGACGAAGGCGACGGCCGCGGCAGCGCCGGCAAGGCCGAGCTGTGGCGCCGTCAGTCCGAACGCGATGGGATCGTCGCGGATCGCGTTCTCCGGCACCTCGACCTGGTCGTGCTCTTCGCTCATGGCGCCCTCAACGGGTCCGGCCCTTTGAGCACGATCGGTATGACGCCGAACGGCAACAGGAGCATGAGAAGCGCGCACGCGGCAGCGAGCCCGAGCATTGCGTTGGTGTCCCCGGCGCTCGGCGGGTTGCCGGCCACCACGTGCGGCATGGTCTGGAGGGAAAAGAGGATGAAGGTGATCGTCCAGGCGAAGCGCACCGCGAGGAGTGCGAGCATCAGCTTGAGCCAGGCGTTGGTGAACCGCTCTGTCGCTGGGATCGCGTAGGCGGCGAGAGCGATCGGACCGACGAGGACGAGGAGGCGCTCCACGGCGTCGAAGGCCACGGCGAGCATCTGGAGGAGCGTCATGACTACCGCCGAGAGCAGGCCCGCCGAAAGCCAGGCTCCGGTGTTCCAGTTACCCGGTCCCTGGTTCACGTTCGAGTCGAAGCCGGCGTTCTGGAGGACCTGGAAGACGCCGCCCGCTGCCGGCCAGGCGTCGGGTCCACCCACGGCGTTGCCCGGGATCGAGACCTGGACCATCGCGAGGTCTGTTGCCGCGACGAACTGCGCGAGGACCGAGACCAGGAAGATCCCAAGGATCGAGAGCGTCGCGCCTACGACGAAGCGCGGCGTCACCGCGCGGACGGTGTAGGTCGACTCGCCCGTGGTCCGGCTGACCATGATGAGATAACCCAGGATCATGCCGCCCAGGGTTATGAGCGGGATCGTGATCAGGAGGATCTGGCCATAGAGGTGGGTGACCGTCTGGTCTGACATCGGGTCGAGCGGCGTCAGGAAGCTGCCCTTGAGGTTGTCGATGTCCGCCTTGCACGCGTCGCTGATCATGTTCGAGTACCAGAGCGTGAGGTCGTGGATCGGGTCGCCGATGAACGGGATGCCGCCGCCCTGGCCGGCCGTGTTCGTCAGCGAAGGGGCCGGGAGCGCTGGCGCCTGGGCGGGCGTCGCGCCCGCTCCGAGATGGCCCGCGAGCCAGAGTGCGAGTCCGATCAGGCCAAGCGCGAGCGGGACGAGTACAGCACGCGGTACGGGGCGTGGCTTGAACTGGTCGAGCCTGAACCGCTGGGCGACGCGAGTCTGGAGGCTGAGGGACGCAGCCATAGCATCGTCAACCGCTACGGTGGGCTGATCAGGCCGTATGCGGCCGCGAGCGCGGTGATCGTCCCGACGATGACCGAGGCCGCGAACATCCAGACGAGGCCATGGATCCCGTTCTCGATCCGCTTGTGCGCCCGATGCTCGGCGTCCGCGTTCGAGCCCGCGAGCGTCTTCTCGATGCCGCCCCAGACGATGACCGCGCCCGAGACCGCCACCCCGAGGCCGATCGTGATCGCGACCAGGGCGCCGATCATGTTCTCGACGGGGGCGAGGGCCTTCTGCGCGGCCGGCGGGACGGAGCCCGCGGCCAGGGCAGGGTGAGCGGCAGCCAGATAGAGGGCGGTTGTTGCCGCGAAGATGGCGAGTCGTCGTCCGGGGACGCGAAGACGACCGATCATGGCTACATCACCCCGCGGCCTGCTGCTGGGCACCGCCGGTCTGCTCGCGGCGTGTCCGGACGAAGTCGATGACCTGCTGTTCGCTCGCGGCCGCAAGATCCAGGCCTGCGCCGCGGAACCAGCTGACTGCTCGCGCGAGGGCGCGGAGTCGGTCGTATTCAGAAGCCGGAATGATCGCGACGGCGAGATGGCCGCGGTAGACGATCGTTCGGACGCGTCCCTGCGCGACCTCCTCGATCAGGGTCGCGAAGGCGGCCCGGGCGTCGGATACGCCGACGGTCCGCAGAGGTGACAGGATCGCGCGCGGCGCAGCCGTGAGCCTTCGGATCGTCGCGTAGTCGGGCGGCTGCAGCGTGGCGAGATCCGCGAGCTCGGAGGGGTCGTTGAGTGCCTCCGGGTAGACGTTCAGTGCGTGGAGGGCGGCAAGAGAGTCTTCGATCTTCCGCCAGCGCTCCGCCTCTTCATGCTGGAGCATGACTGCAAGCGGCTGGCCATCCTTGAGGATGACGACCGGTGTGCCGGCCTCCACTCGCTCGACCATCGCCCGAAGGTTGGTGCGCAGTTCGCGCGTCCCCATAGCCGCAAGAACACCACTGACGGTCACGAAACGTCCTCCCTGAATTCGAAACCCTGTGGCGGCGCCTGTAGCACCGCGAACGCCCGCCCATGCCAGGTCACCAGCAGGGACCTCTTACGAGCCCTCCGCATCACGTCGCTCAGTCGGTCGCGCACAACGGTGCTGGGCACGCGTGCACCGACATCGTCGGCTCGAAGCGCCCGGAGCAGCCCAGCCGGCTGCCCGTAGACCAGGACGACGACCTCGTCGCCAGCCTTCGCCCGAGCCAGGTAATCGCTGAACCTCGGACGTAGCTCTTTGGAACCAACCACATGCGTCATGACCAGACGCTACCGCACGCCCGCCTCCTATGCAAGACCTAGTGCGTACCATATGGCGTACAAAATCAGAACATGGCGGGGCTTGAACGATGTCCAATCCGTACGATTGGACACATATAGGCCACACAACGAGTGGAACGAGTGATGCTATCCATCGTGGATTCCGAACAGGCTCAGGTCTCCACCGCTCTGGCTCGGGCGGCACATTGCGCCCAATGTCCCTGTTCGAGTTGCTGAAGCACCTTCTCGGTGATTGCAACCAAGATGCCGCCACCGATGCGCTGTCAGGGCGGAACTCGCCTTGCCGCTGATTACGCCAAAGAGTCCTCTACGCCTTCGGAGCCGGCGGCTCTTCTCTCGCGCCAGCGTCGGACCTCAGCGCCTTGATCACGAGGTCCACGCGCTCACCGAACAGCTGGGCATCCTTATCCCAGCCGGCGAAGCCGAGGGCATATCGCTCACGGAGCTTGGAACCCTTGCCGTCCTGCCACTTGAACAGGTAGCCGTCGAGGTCGAGCGGGATCACGAGTGTCACCTTCTTGCCACGTTCTTTCTGTAGCCGGCGCTCCTTCTCGAAGGCCGAGTCGATCTCTTGGTCGACCCACCAGCTAGTCAAGGCCGTCTCTGAGCAGCAGAGCAGCACCTTGTCCCACAACCGAATGCCACGATCGACGGCGTCGTAGATGTTGTCTCCGGCTAATAGCTCGTGCTCATCGAGCCAGCACCGGATGCCAAGGCCCTGGAGTCTGTCGTAAAGGAGCCGAGCGAACTCCTTGTCGGCGTGGCTGTAGCTGATGAAGCACGAGTAGAACTCGATGGGCTTGGCAATGCTCAGCCGCATGGCTTCGATGTACGGCTCGGCCACGCCCGCCTTCCGAAGGAAGGTGAAGACCTCATGTCGCTGCGTCTCCGGCTGGCTGGTCAAGCCAGCCGCCGTTAGCTCAAAGGTGTCCGCTCCGATCGAACTCGGCCCCCTGTGTCGTGCGTCACTGAGACCGAGCACCCCGGCGAGGCTTGCTGAAACGATCACGGTGTAGCTGAACGAAGCGTGCTGCACGCGGGCGCCTGTGAGGCGGGTGCCCGTCAGGAGGGCGCCCGTCAGGTCGGCGAAATCGAGGGAAGCGCCTGTGAGGACGGCGCCGGTTAGGTCGGCGGCATCGAGGGAAGCGCCTGTGAGGACGGCGCCGGTAAGGTCGGCGTCCGTGAGGTCCGCGCCACCAAGGATCGCGCCCCTGAGGTCGACGCCCGCGAGGTTGAGTTCGTTGAGATCAGCGCCTTGGAGCCCCTTTGGCAGCACGGGTCGCACACCCCTTCGCCGCGCATCCTCGACGAGTTCGATGATCTCCTCCCGCGTTGGCACCCGCGGACCCGGCGCTCGACTTGAGCTCACGCTACCCCCTTGCTCCGCTGACCATACCTATCGGTTGGCGCCCGCTGCTAGCCTTAGGAACCAGTGCCCCGGCAACTCGCCCGGCCAGCCAGGCATCATCTCGAGAGGCCTCTCGGACGTGTTAGGAGTCGCGCGACTGCGGCGGTCTGCGGTCGCCCACTCTACGGCTCCAATCGCATCGGCCAACTCTGAGTTCGTACAGCGAGAGCAGCTTACGCTTCCGTGCGTCAGCGAGTAGAGGACCGAGCGCGGGACGTCTGGTCATAAGCATTCGTCAGAAGGCCGCTCCCCGTGACCTCTGGCGCCTTGCGACCAGTTCGTGGCTCTCCTAACCTTGCGACCGTGTCCGCGGCGCGGCAGTTGGGGTGGTCCAGTTGATGCATTTGTTTCTCGACACGAATATCTACCTGGGGTTCTTCGAGCTGTCGGGCGACGACCTGGAGGAACTCCGCAAGCTTGCCGTAGCGGTCCGATCCGGCGGAACAGTGCTTTACCTCACCGATCACGTTTGCGACGAGTTCAGACGCAGACGGGCGGGAACGATTGCCGCTTCGTTGAAGCTCGTCGAGTCGGCTCAGTTGCCGAAGTCCTATCCGCGGCTCTTTACGAACCTCGTCGGGTATCCGGAACTGAGGACAACGCTCGAGACATTTGAGCGCCAGCGTGCTGCGCTATTGGAGGAGGCAAGAGCTGCCGCAGCGGGGGCGGACCTTCAAGCAGACCGACTAATCAGCGAGCTGTTTGAGATCGCTCACCGCATCCCGATCTCGACTGAGATTCGGTCAGCAGCTGAAACGAGACAATTCTTTGGCAACCCGCCCGGAAAGAAGGATTCCATCGGCGATGCGATCAACTGGGAGTCGCTTCTGAGCGCGGTCCCCTCTGAGGCGGACCTTGTGTTGGTGACCGCCGACCGGGACTTCGCATCCAAGCTCGATCCCCGGGTCGCCGACGAGTTCTTGTCTGAAGAGTGGTCCGTTGCCAAGCACTCAGGTCTGTCGCTACACGCCAGCCTGACCGCCGCATTCACCGTTCACTACCCGGCAATCCGGCTCGCCGCTGACCTCGAGAGAAACCTCGCAATTGATGCCCTGATTACGAGCTTCAATTTTCATGACACCCACCTTGCGATCCAGAAGCTGTCTGCGTTCGCCGAGTTCACACCCGAGGAAGCAGCCAGCATGGTCGAGGCGGCCCCGTCAAACTCGCAGATCCGTCAGATCATCACCGACCCCGATGTTCGCTCCTTCTACACGGGCCTTGCCACGCGATTCGGCGAGCAACTGGAAGCTGCCAGCTTGGCTTGGCTGCGCGAGGCCCTCGGAGCGGCGGACCCGAGCGCGTAGATCCTGGGCCCTATATGGGGCGTTTGATCGCGAGCACGCGCCCCAAGGGGTGAGGCAACCCTGTTAGCTTCTACATGCTTCGGCGTGTGATGGGCGACGCCAGCACATCGGGAAACGGGGGTTTGTCTTGGCGAAGCCGACGACAGTGCTGTGGGAAGCCAACGAGCACACGCTGGCCAAGCACGAGATTCTCCGCAGATATCTTCAGGCCTGGCTCCCGATCATGAGCAAGTGGGAGCCGAAGCTCTTGTTGATCGACGGCTTTGCGGGGCCCGGACGGTACCAAGGCGGCGAGGAAGGTTCTCCCCTGGTCATGCTCCGCACGTTGCTGGAGCACCGGGACCTTACGGCACACCCGGCGACCACGTTTGCCTTCCTATTCATCGAGAAGGATCACGACCGGATAGAGCGCCTTCGGACCGAAATCGAAGGACTCGGCCCGCTTCCCACAAACGTCCGGGTGCTTTCGCCAGTTGAAGCCAACTTCGCCGACGTAATGGCCACTCTGTTCGAACGGTTCCCGGGGTTTCGCCTGGTTCCTACCTTCGCCTTCCTGGACCCGTTCGGATATCGCGACACGGCTGCCGGGTTGACGGGGAAGATCCTGTCTTTCCCCAAATGCGAGGTCCTCATCTACGTCCCGCTCTACAACATCGCACGGTTTGTGAACGAGCCGGCCCAGGAGGCAGTGCTCACCAGCCTATACGGCGACGATCGCTGGAAGGCCGCGCGAGAGGTCGAGGGGTTTGAGGCCAAGCAGGATGTGCTGCACGACCTTTTCGCAGACGCAATCCGCGGTCCCGGACGGCTCGTCAGGTCGTTCGAAATGCTTGGGCGAACCACGAACAGCGGTTATCACCTGTTCTTCGGAACGAACAGCGAGACAGGTCTGCGGGCGATGAAAGATGCTATGTGGAAGGTCGACCCAGAACACGGTGCCCAGTTCCGGGACTCCACATGCCGCGGCCAAGCTGTCCTGTTCAAGTTCGGTCCGGACTTCGCGGAGTTGCTGGGAATGCTTCGCGATCGGTTCGAGACCGAGCCGTTCTCGATCGAGGACGCGGCGCGGTTTGTCCTGCTCGACACTCCCTTCCGAGACAACGGCCACTTGAAAGAGCCGACGCTCAGGCCGGCGGAAGGCGACGGGCTACTCGACGCCTGGAACATGGACGGCTCCAAGCGCCGGAAAGGCTACTACCCGCCCGGCACCATGCTCCGCTTCAAGGACACTGAGATCGTGCCGGACGAGCGCGCCTGAGGGCGTGGCATCTCGTTCCACTCGCGTTCCTCCAGCAGACGGCCGCCGCTCTTGGAAGTGTGCCCGCCCCACTGTTTGAAGAAGAACGCGACCCCGTCCCGTCGGCACTGATCACGCATGGCCTCAACCCATTCGCGCTTCATTGGGCGGTGGCGATACCCCGACTCACCGCCGACGATGAGCCAGTCGATGCCAGTCAGATCGAGCCCGACGAGTGGGCCCAGGAGTGGTTCGGCGCTGATGAACCGCACCGCGGCCGGGACCTGGCGCAGCGAGTCAACCCTGTGGACGTAGCGAGCGTTCTCGACAGAGACGCCGACCCAGACATTGCTGGGCCACGGGAGGTCGGGAGCAAGGGCAACCAGGCGCTCGTGCCTCTTGGTGAGCACCTGGAACTGGTGCCAGTGCGCCTTCACCATCACATCGAAGATCCTCCGGACATACTCGTCCGGAATCGACTCGTGAAAGACATCGCTCATCGAGTTGACGAAGATCCGCCTCGGCTCCTTCCATCTCAACGGCAGGTCGAGACGCTCCGGCCAGAGTCGCAGATCGAAACCCTGCTCGTATGGATGACCGGAGACTCCGCGAAAACGCTCAGCGAACGTCTCGGCGTAGCAATGGGCACAGCCGGGCGAGACCTTGGAGCAGCCAGTGACAGGGTTCCAGCTCGCGTCGGTCCATTCGATGTGGCTGCGGTCACTCATGTTTCCGACCTTCCACAGAACGTTCGTTCAAGCGAATCGCCTCGCGGCGGCGCGCACCTGCGCACGCCGAACCGACAAACTGCCAGGGCGAGGGTAGCTGCCTTTGGCCGGCCATACAAGGTGTTTGACAATCGGACAGACGAATGCCAGTGTCGAGCAGCAGCAGCAGCACGAGCGCCCAGTCGCGGTCGGGTTGCTCCGAGCCCGCGTCGATCACCGCGAGTGGCGCGCGGATGTCTGTTTCGCGAAGGCTGCGAACGAGCTGCTCCGGGAACGCGCGGCACCGGCACTCCGCGGAGTGGGTTGTTGGGTACTTTCCCTGGCCCTTAGGAACATTCGTGACAACCAGGGAGGGGCAGCCAGACCCTAGAAGCGCAGGGTATGGTGGGAGCAGCCCTGAAAATGCCTAGCTTGTCCCCTGCAGGCGAGGTTGCGCGACGGCATCGAGACGCGGATCGTTCCGAGGTCCAGAATGACCTTCTGAAGTGGTCGAGAGCCGCCGCTTGCGGGCAGACAACGTCGAGAGGAGGGGGGCATGGGCGGTGCGGCGCTGGAGGCGCGCGGACTAAGCAAGCAGTATCGGCGCGGGAGGCTGGCGCTCCGAGACATCGATCTTGAGCTCGATCCCGGCGGCATCGTCGGGTTGGTTGGGCCAAATGGCGCGGGCAAATCGACGTTGCTCAAGACATGGATCGGCTTCGAGCAGGCAACGAAGGGCTCTGTCCAGGTCTTAGGTGCGGATCCGTGGCGGCAGCGACGCGAGGTGCTTTTGCGGGTCGGTTACCTCCCTCAGACGCCGTCGCTCTACCGTGACCTTCGCGTTTCCGATCATCTCGATTTCGTCGTTCACTATCGCGGGGCGGGCTTCGACCGAACGTGGGCCGCGAAACGGCTGGACGACCTCCACGTTCCACTGACAGCTCTAGTGGGGACCCTCTCCGGCGGCCAGGTGGCGCAGGTTGGTCTCGCAATCGCACTCGGTCTCAGACCGGAAGTGATGCTCCTCGACGAGCCGCTTGCGAGCCTCGATCCGCTTGCCCGTCGCGAGTTCATCGACGTTCTCGTCGACGACGTGAGTCGATCGGGTGCAACTGCAGTCCTCTCCTCGCACATCGTGTCCGACATCGAGATCGCCTGCGACAGGCTCGTCGTCCTCGCTGTCGGGCACGTCCAGCTCCAGGGACGCGTCGACGCGATAGTCGCCGGCCACGCGATCGGCCCCAAAGCACCAACGGACCCAGCCAGTTTCGTGGCGAAGCTGCCCGGTGGCGCGGTCCTTGCCCGCACACAACCTGGGCTTCTGGTCGACGGCTGGAAGAAGCCCAGCCTGGAGGACATCGTGCTGGGCTACCTCGTCGCGGGACGGGGGCTGGAAGCGTGACGGTCCTACGCCTGTGGTGGTTTGCAAACCGCAGGCTCGTCCTCGTCGCCGCGATAGTGGCCGCGGCGGCGGGGGTCGTTGGCGTCGTAGGCGCTTGGTCGATGACCTGTGCGCCAAACCTGACGACCAGCGTGTGCCTGCACGTACTCAACACCGATGCGCGCTCGACTCTCACGACGGCGATCCTTGCAACGCTGCCGGTCTTGCTAGGACTCACCTTCGGAGCGGAGGCGGTCGGCGGAGAGCTCGGCGCTGGCACAGCGGGTTTCGCCTGGTCCGTCGCGCCCGATCGCCGTCGATGGCTCGCCGAGCACATCGTGCCTGGCCTTCTCGCAACGGCCGCCTTCGGACTTGCCTGCGGAGCGCTCAACGCTGTCATCGTGGCCAAGATCAATCCTGGGCAGAATCTCGTCGCCTCGTTCGCGGGCTACGGTCTTTGGGGGCCACTCCTGGTTGTCCGGGCGCTATGCGGATACGCCATCGGCCTCGGGCTCGGCACTTGGCTAGGACGCGTGGTTACTTCACTGACGCTCGGACTTCTCCTCCTCGCCGTCATTCTTCCTCTCGCGCTCGTTGCCGGCCGTAGCTTCGAGCCTGCCAACATGCTTGTTCCAGGCGACGAGAGCCATCCCGAGGCGATCGGGGTCGGGAGCTCGACTCGCTTGCCCGACGGCACCCTGGGCACTTTGGAGGATTGCGTTCGCGCTGGGCCGAGCTTCTCAGATGACCCCGAGTTCAAGAAGCAGGACGCCTGGATGATGGCGAACTGCCCGCCTGTGTCGCGTTTCATCGCCGGGTCACAGATGCCGTGGACCGAACTCCGCGAGTCGGCAGTGCTTGGCGTCTTGGCGCTCCTTGCCGGCACCTTGACATTCAGACGAGTGCGGAACCGCCGTCCATGAGGCAGCTCTTCGTGCCCGTCCGAGTCACCATCATCAGGCTCAGGACCGAGCTCGCCGTCTGCCTCTTGGCCAGCATCGTCGTCACGGGCCTGACCTGCGTTCTCGCGGAGTTGGTGCAGTCAGGTGCACCCGAGGCCAGAGCGGGCTGGATCGGGTTCATCGGCTTCGCAAACCTCGCGGACATCGGCGTCCCCGTGATCGCCGGGCTCGCGCTGGGCACCTCGCTCATCGCATCCGAGTTCGAGAGCGGGACGGCAGCCTTCGCCTGGTCGGTCGCGCTGGATAGGCGGCGCTGGTTCGCGGAGACCACGGCGGCTGGGGCAATCCTCGTGTTGTTGACCGGCGTCCCGATTGGGTTGGCCGCCGGACTGCTTGACGCCGCAGTGAGGTCCCAGACCTTCGCTTCGCCGGTTGTTGGGCTCATGGATCCCGCGCCGCTACTCATTGTTGTCCGCCCTCTGGTTGCATTTGCGGTCGCCGTCCTTGTGGGCATTGTGCTCGGTCGAGCGTTGCCGACTCTCCTCGTGGGCTTGGTGGTCGCAACGACCCTGCTTGGCATCGTGGAGGTCGGTTTCGCCGGAGTTCGGGACGCTACGGCTGTCGCGGTCGACCCCTCTTCAGATGCCGTCGTGGTCAAAGTGGTTGCTCGCGAGCCCGACGGTCAGATCGTGAGCGTAGATCAGGCGATGGCCGATGCGGCCGAGCGGGATCCCATGCTGGAGCCGCCTTACATCCCGGTCTGGTTCGGGCTCTCGCAAGACACTCACGCGGAGATTATCTTCATTCAGGCGGGGGTAACGCTCCCTGTGGCGGGTCTGGCCGTGATCGCTGGGGCTACCACCCTCGCAACCCGGAGGCCGGGCTGAGCTGACGCCGGCCTCACGCGCCCGAAACCTCATTGCGTGCCACGCCTCGGCTCTGGCTAAGCCGCCAGCAGAGCCGTAACCATCTCGTCCAAGCCCTCGATCACGATGGTTGGTGGAGTGCGTTCGGATCCCTCCGGGCGCGCCATGACAACCTGAGGCAGAGCGAGGGCCAGGCCGTTCGAATAGGCAGCCGATGTAGGCGTGCCGAGACGATCGACCGGCCCACGACGACGATGCGGTCGTAGATGGCGT
>OCZT010007120.1_pt1 | contig 11011 bp, 9 predicted proteins | sample 1539031 | NCBI WGS metagenome assembly OCZT01 (sample SAMEA3539308, study PRJEB22396) | soil metagenome | biome: tundra; feature: field; material: soil | place: USA | collected 2010-05 | depth 0.15 m
CCCCAGCCCACGCCGCGTCGCCGCCGCGAGGAGCCGCGCTGCGAGCGCGCTCCGCCCGGAGCTCGGCGGACCCTCGAGCGTTGCGATCGTCCCGCGCGGGAAGCCGCCCCCCAGTGCGGCGTCCAGCGCCTCGATCCCGGTCCGAACCAGCGCCTCGTCGCCGAGTGCGAACGCGGCGGCCGTCGTCTCCCGGTGACGGCGGTCGAGACGCTCCCGCAGGGCCGCGAAAGCCTGCCCTGAGGCTCTCGAAGGGGCCGGGTCGACGCTCATGGGAGACCTATCCTAATCGAACATATGTTCGATTGTCAACGCCCTTCGGCACCGCCGCCCTGAGCTTGTCGAAGGGGCCGGGATGACACGCTCCCAGGAAGGGACGGAGGGCCGGTGTGGGGATGAAGGGCAGAGCCCGTGACCGCATTACCGACGATCTCCGCCTCGGCAATCGGCGTGGCGCCGATCCGCTACGTCGACCGGACCCTCGACAACGGCCTGCGCGCCATCCTCGTCCCCGACCCGCGCGTTCCGTCGGTTGCGATCAACGTCGCGTATCGCGTCGGCGGAAAGGACGATCCGCTCGGCCGCTCCGGTTTCGCGCACCTGTTCGAGCACCTGATGTTCAAGGGGACCTCGCGGACCGTCGCCGAGACGATGGACCGGCTCACCGAAGACGTCGGCGGCTACAACAACGCCTTCACCTCGGAAGACATCACCAACTACTACGAGGTCGTCCCGTCGAACCACCTCGAGCGGCTGCTGTGGGCCGAAGCCGACCGGCTCGCCTCGCTGACGGTCAACGAGGCAAACTTCGCGACCGAACGCGACGTCGTGATCGGCGAGTATGACCAGCGTATTCTGGCCGAGCCGTACGGAATGCTGGACGAGCTCGTCAACCGCGAGGCGTACGCGGTTCACCCGTATCGCCGCGGCGTGATCGGCAGTCCCGCCGAGCTGAACGCCGCCTCGCTCGACGACGTGGTCGCGTTCCATGCCACGTACTACCGGCCCGACAACGCACTGCTCATCGTCGCCGGCGATCTCGACGTCGACCAGACGCTGCGCTGGATCGAGTGCTGGTTCGGGCCGATCCCGACGCCGTCCGCGCCGATCCCCCGCGTGCGCGTCGTCGAACCGGCGCAGACGCTCGAGCGCACGTACGAGTACCGCGCCGCGAACGTCCCGCTGCCGGCGGCGGAAGAGGCGTATCATATTCCGGCGGCCTCGCATCCGGATGCGGCGGCGCTCGACGTCCTGGAGTCGGTGCTCGGTGCGGGACGCAGCTCGCGGCTCTACACCGCGCTGGTCTATCAGAAGCAAGTCGCGACGAGCGCGTACGCGGCCGCCGATCTGCGCGAGCAGCCGGGACTCTTCGGCGCGCGCGTGACGTGCGCGCGCGGCGTCGAGCTCGCGACGGCGCGGGCCGCGCTCACCGAGGAGCTCGAGCGCGTCTGCAGCGACCCGCCCGGCGAAAACGAGCTGGCGCGCGTGCGCACGCAGATCGCGAGCAGCCTCGTACGCTCGCGCCAGACGAACACCGGCGTCGCGCTGGAGCTCGTCCGCGCGACGACCGAGCGCGGCGATCCCGAGGTCGCGAACGGCGATCTGGCACGGTATCTCGCCGTGACCGGCGACGACGTGCTGCGCGTCGCGCGCACCTACCTGCGCTCGGAGAACCGCACCAGCATCGAGTACCTCCCCGCTTCGACGAGCGCAGGACAGGCGCAATGAACGAGATGTCGGCGATCCCGGCCGCGGGCCCGCCGCGCGACGCGATCTTGCCCGCGCCGGTCGAGCGCGTGCTCGACAACGGGCTGCGCGTCATCGCCTTCTCGCAGCGCAACCTCCCGCTGATCGCGGCGCAGCTGATCGTCGGCTGCGGCGGCGCCGCCGAACACGAAGACGAGGCCGGGCTGTCCGGGCTGGTCGCGGCGCTCCTCACTCAAGGAACGGCGCAGCGCAGCGCGACCGAGCTTGCCGCCGCGAGCGACGCGCTCGGGGCGCGCCTGCTCGCCGCGTCCGGCTACGATGCCTCGATCGTCAGCGTCAGCGCGACGACGCCCGCCTTTCCGCACGCCTTCGCACTGCTCGACGAGGTCGTGCGCCGGCCGGCGTTCGCGCCGCACGAGGTCGATCGCGTGCGCACGAAGTCGATCTCCGACCTCGCGCTCACCTACGCCAACCCGAGCGCCGTCGCGCGCGCGGTCGCGCATCGCGTCGCGTACGCCGGTGCGCCCTACGGTCATCCGCTCTCGGGTACGGCCGCGACGCTGGAGACGCTCACGCGCGAGCGCGTGGCATGGTTCCACGAGCGATTCTATCGCCCGGACGACGCGGTGCTCGTGATCGGCGGCGACCTCAGCGTCGACGAAGCGTTCGCGCTGACGGACCGCGTGCTGGGTTCGTGGCGTGCGCCGGCGATGCCGATCGGTGACCGTCCGCACGGCGCGGTCCCGCCGCCGCGCACGCAAGCCGTCATCGTCGACAAGCCGGACGCGGGGCGCACTGCGCTGGTGGCCGGGCGGCTGGCGATCGAGCGGCGCTCGCCGGACTACTACGCCGCGACGGTCGCGACGGCGGTGCTCTCGGGATACAGCGGCCGCCTCAACCAGGAGATCCGCGTCAAGCGCGGGCTCTCGTACGGTGCGGGCGCGTCGCTGACGGCGCGGCGGCAGCGCGGAACGTTCTTCGCGACCACGCTGGTCGATCACGCGCGTGCCGCCGATGCGATCGGCGTGGTGCTCGCGACGATTCGTTCGCTCGCCGACGCTCCCGCGACCGACGACGACCTGGTGACGCGAAAGGCGACCGTCACCGGCGGTTTCCACCGCGCGATCGAAACAGTCGACGGCATCACCGGCGCGGTCGGCGAGCACGTGCTCTACGACGTGCCGATCGACGAGATGCAAGACTACGCGCATCGCATCCAGGCGGTCGACGCGGAGTCGGTGCGCGCGTTCGCGGCGCGCGGACTGATCCCGGACGCGTTCATCGTGCTGGTCGGCGACGCGTCCAAGTTCGCGAGCGAGATCGCCCGAACGCACGAGGACGTGCGCGTCATTCCGTTTGAGCGGCTCGACCTCGGCTCACCCTCGCTCACCCCTGCGGCCGATTTGGGTTGACCCAATGAGCCAATACCTGCTCTACTAGCCAATGGGAGCGCGTGCGACCTAGGCGACGTGTTCCTAGCTGTTTCTAATCATATCTAGCGAGTATTGCTAGAAATAGATAGAATGTGGAAGGGGATGATCTGGAGTCCCGAGCACGGATTGATCGCCTTCACCGTTCCGCTTTTTGATGAATTCATGCGCCGCAAAGAGCCGGTATTCGCCTAGAACGCTGAACTGGTTTGACGACAGGACGAAAAGTTCTGTGGTTGACTTCTACGGGACCAGGATCAGCTTGCCGGTCGTCTTGCGGGCTTCCAGGTCGCGGTGCGCCTGCGCGGCGTCGGCGAGCGGGTACGTCGCCCCGATGCGCGCGTGCAGCTTGCCCTCGCGAACGGCGGCGAACAGATCGCTCGCGCGGCGCAGCAGGTCCTCGCGGGTCTTGATGTAGTCGACGATCGTCGGCCGCGTGAAGAACAGCGAGCCTCCGGCGGCGAGCTTTTGCGGCTCGACCGGCGGCACCGGCCCGCTCGCGTTTCCGTACACGACCAGCATGCCGCGCGAGCGCAGCAGCGAGAGGCTGCGTTCCCACGTGTCCTTGCCGACCGAGTCGTATGCGACGTCGACGGCATGGTCGCCGAGCAGCGCGCGCGTCGCCTCGGCGAAGTCTTGCTCGGCGTAGACGATCACGTGGTCGGCGCCGTACCCACGCGCCAGCGCTGCCTTGTCCTCGGTGCCGACCGTCGCGACGACGGTCGCCCCGCGCGCCTTCGCGAGCTGCACCAGCAGCGAACCGACGCCGCCGGCGGCCGCGTGCACGAGCGCCACGTGCCCGGCGTGCAGCGGGAAGGTATCGTAGGCGAGGTAATGCGCGGTCATCCCCTGCAGCATCAGCGCGCACGCGACGCGGTCGTCGACGCCGTCGGGGACCAGCACCAACTCGCGCGCGGGAACGGCGTTCTTCTCCGCGTAGCCGCCGAGGTTCGGCGTCGCGGCGTAGGCGACGCGGTCGCCCGGCTTGACGTCGGTGACGCCCTCGCCGACCGCTTCGACGACCCCCGCTCCTTCGCGCCCGTCGATGAACGGCAGCGGTCGCTTGTAGAGGCCCGTGCGCACGTACACGTCAATGTAGTTGATCCCGATCGCGGTCTGGCGCACGAGCGCTTCTCCCGGGCCGGGGACGGGGTCCGGGACGTCGACGAACTCCAGGACTTCAGGGCCGCCGGTGCGGCCGACGCGGATCGCTTTCATGCTGGTCCCGACCGCGAAAGCGAGCTGCCGGTTTCCCTTCGCGCCGGCGATGGTACGCTGAGCCCATGGAACGCCGCGACCTGTACCAGGACGACCTCACCGAAGAGCGCGATCCGTCGCCCGCTCAGCGCGACGACGTGGCGGCGACCGAAGTCCTCGATCCGGACACGCTGCCGAACGACGGGGACGTGTCGTCCCCTCCCGCCGCCCTCGGCGACCCCGAGACCGATGACGACGACGAGGACGAGGACGACGAGGACGACGAGGACTAGCCGGGCACGCGTCCCCGGCGGATGATCAAAGAAACCTTCGCGCGGTGGAACGCGGACAAAGCCCCGCGCCTCGCCGCCGCCCTCGCGTTCACCACGATCTTCGCGCTCGCGCCGGTGCTCGTCATCGTCATCGCGATCGCCGGTTATGCGATCGGCGTCGCGAACGGCACCGGACACGCCGCAATCGAGGACAAGCTGCTCCTGACGATCCAGGCGTCGGCCGGACCCCAGGCCGCTGCCGTCGTGCGCCAGATGGTCGCGGCGAGCCTCGACAAGCCGGCGCAGTCGGTCGTCGCGCAGGTCGCCGGCTGGATCGCCCTCGTTCTGGGAGCGGCCGGGCTCTTCGCCGCGCTGCAAGACGCGCTCAACACGATCTGGCACGCCGACCCGCCGAAGAAGGGGCTCTGGCGTGCGATCCGCGACCGCGTCGCGTCGATCGGCATGCTGCTCGCGATCGGCTTTCTGCTGCTGGTGACGACCGCGATCAACGCTGCGATCGCGTACGTCTCCGCCTATGTCGTCCAGGCGCTGCCGTTTCCCGGCGCGGGGTTCGTCTTTGCCGTCGTGAATTGGATCCTCTCGGTCGCGCTCATCACGCTCCTGTTCGCGATGATGTTCAAGTATTTGCCGGACGTCGAGATCGAGTGGCGCGACGTGTGGACGGGGGCGCTCGTCACGGCGGTCGCTTTCGTGATCGGGCAGGTGCTGATCGCGTTCTATCTCGGCTGGGCCGGCGTGGCCTCCGCGTACGGCGCGGCGGGCTCGCTGCTGGCGATCCTGCTGTGGGTGTACTATTCGTCGATGATTCTGCTGTTCGGCGCCGAGTTCACGCGCGTCTACGCCGAGCGGCGCGGTTCGAAGGCTACGAGCGAACCGGCGCGCTCCCGCTGACGAGCCGCGTGCGCGACCATTTCTCGTACGGCTGCACGCGCCTGAACAGTGAGAACCATCCGACCAGCACGACCAGGCTCGCGACGAACGCGGCGTAGCGCGCGATCGCGCGGCCGAAACCGACGCGGGCGTCGCGGTTCGCGGCGACGACGCGCAGGTCGGAGACCATCATCCCGAGCGTCTGGCCGGTGAGAGCGACCAGCACGATCGCGTACGCGGCGAATGCGAAGAAGAGCAGCATGTTGTCGTTCCCGACCGTGATCTTCGTGTGCGCGTTTGAGAACAGCACGAGGCCGCCCGGCGCAACCTGCGCCTTGACGAAGGAGCCCGCCGCGGGCGCGAGCGTCTGCACGACCAGCAAATCGATCGCGTACGCCCATGCGCGCCGCCAGAAGCCTGCGTATCCCGTCTCCGCGGCGCCGGACACTTCGGGCGCGTTTGCGTTCGCTGTGAAGCGCGCCGCCCAGAGCGTGTAGAGCGGATCGCGCGCGAAGCGGTGCGTGCAGGTCGACCTTGCGCCCGAGTGACTGGAACGTGGAGACCGCGATCGCTCGCATCGCGGCGTCCAGCGAACCGCAGCACAGCAAGCCGATGCGGTCCGCGGTATAGTCGATCTTGCGCAGCCACACGCCGAGCGCGATCGACAGCACGCCGTTCTCGCGCCCGTTCGAGCTCATCAGCGAGGTGTAGCGCGTGTGTCCCGACGCGATGTGCCCGAGCTCCCGGCCGATCAGGAAGCGCAGCTCGTCGTCGCGGAAGTGCTCGACGTACTGCGCCGAGATGACGATCGCGTAGGGATCTCCGATCCCGATCGCAACGACCGGCACGAAGGGGTCGTCGCGGATGAAGACGTGCGGCGTCGGCATGCGCAGCATCCGCGCGCACTGGTCGACCACCGTGTATATCTGCGCGAACTGGCCGGCATGAACGCGTAGCCCGCCGCCGAGCAGCCGACCGCGGGCGAAGGCGACGTAGACCATCGCGACGACGACCAGGAGCGCGATCTCCTGCCAGGTGATCTGGTGCTGGAACACCAGGCCCAGCACGACGACCGTGAGCGGCAGCGAGCAGAGCGTCAGCACGAACGCCGCGCGCTCGCCTCGAACGCGGAGCGACTCCGTCCCCGAGAAGAGCGCCGCCACGTATCCTCCCTGCCGCCTGCAGTGGCTACTTCAGCATGAACCCGCTGGGATGGCCTTGGCGCTCGTACGTGAACTTCCCGTCCTTGACGCGGTAGAAGTAACAGTTCGGGTCGAGGACGTCGCCGCTCGGGCCGAACGTGTACGAGCCGGTCACCGTGTCGTAGACGCCGCCGCTCGCGAGCGCCCGGATCATCGCGAGCCGGTTCGCGGCGCCGGTCCGGCGTGCGGCATTGCGGATCAGCTGGACCGCCGCGTACCCGTAGGCCGCGACCGGCGTGAGCGGGCCGTACTGGGCTTCGTAGAACTGCACGTCGCGCAGCGCCGTCGGTGCGAGCGGATAGTACGGAACGCTCGTGGAGACGACGAGTCCTTCGGCGTCCTTCGCGAACTCCTTGACGGTTTGCGCGTCGAAGAACCCCTGCGAGGCGACGAACCGTCCGCTGAAGCCCTTCGTGCGCAGCGCGCGCAGGAGCGGCCCCATGTCGGCGACGTTGCCGGCCAGCACGACGCAATCGGGCGTATGCGAGAGCACCGCGTCGGCGGCTTTCGCGAAGTCCGGCTTGTCGACCGAGAACTGCGTCGCGCTCGCTTCGACGTGCAGCGCGCCGGCCCGGCGCACGAAGCCGCCGGCGACGTCGGCCCCGTAGTCGCCGTCCTGCAGCGCGAGGTGCGGCGCCTTCGAACCGGTCGAGATGACGTAGGCTGCGATCAAGCTGCCTTCGTCCGAATCTTTGGTCGGGAGGCGGAACACGTTGCGGTACCCGCGCGCGGTAATCCGGTCGTCGGTGACGGTCGGCACGATCAGCGGGACCTGCGCGTTCGCGTACGACGGCTCGGTGACGAGCGTCGCGCCGGCGCTGAGATGGCCGATCACCACCAGCGTGTCGGCGCTCCCGGTCGCGAAACTGGCTTGGACCGTCGCGTCGGCGGGCGTGTTGTGATCGTCGTAGGCGTCGAAGATCAGCACGCGCTCGAGCGACGTGCGCTCGCGGTTCAGCTCGTCGGCCGCCGCGCGCACGCCGTCGATCAGCTGCCGCCCGATCCGCGCGTCGGGACCACTCGTCGGACACACGACCGCGAAGCGCAGCGTCGGGGTGTACGGCGAGATCTGCGCGACCTGAGCGGCGCCGGCGGCTCCGAACGCGGTGAGGAACTCCGTGCGGATCATCGCGCGACGTACGACGCGAGCGTGGTTCCGAGGAAGCCGACCGAGAACGCCATGTTGGTCAACAAGACGCGATCGTTGAGAACGAAGACATCCTTGGCGAGCGCGATCAGCCGTTCTTCGTAGACCGTGACGGCGACCGCCAGCGCGACGCCGGCGTAGTACAGCCAGCCGGCGTGCGCGAGGATCCCCGCACCGAGCAGCGCGAGCGTCATCACGACATGCAGCACGATCGGCCAGACGCGCGCGCTGCGCTCGCCGAACGCCTGCGGAACCGAGCGCACGCCGTTCGCGACGTCGAAGCGCACGTCCATCAGCGCGTACAGGATGTCGAAGCCGGCGACCCAGACGGTGACCGCGAGGAAGAGCAGCAGCGCCGCCGGCGTGATCGTCCCGGCGACCGCGACGTACGCGCCGAGCGGCGCGCACGCGTCGACGGCGCCGAGGACGAAGTGCACCGTCCAGGTGAAGCGCTTGCAGAGCGGATACCCGACCGCGCCGATTGCGGCGAGCGGGAGCAGCTTCACGCACAGCGGGTTCAGCATCGCGGCGCTGAGCACCAGGACGGCCAACCCGGCCGCGATCGCCCACAGCATGACCGACGGCGGCAGCTTTCCGCTGGCGACCGCACGTTTCGCGGTGCGCGGGTTCGCCGCGTCGATCTCTTTGTCGAAGTACCGGTTCGCCGCCATCGCAGCGGTGCGCGCGCCCACCACCGCGAGCGTGATCCACAGCAGCTGCCACCACGAAGGGACACCGCGCGCCGCCATCACCGCGCCGACGTACGCGAACGGCAGCGCGAAGAGCGTGTGCTCGACCCGTATGTCGCGCAGAAAGAGTTTGAGGCCGTTCGCCAGGCTCAAGAAGACGGGGTTCACGCGCCTGCCGGCTTTCTTCCGCGTGGGTCTTTCTTGCTGTAGTAGTCGTCAACCCAATTGCGCAAACTGTAGAGGACACCATGCTGAACGCGGTGCTGTAGTTTGCCGCGCGTTGCGGCAGCTCGAAGGGCCGTCAAGGGTCTTCCCGTCGTCGTCAGAGAGGTGATGGGTACAAGCTTTGCCGGTCCAGCGATCGATGGATAGATGAACCGATCGAGGTTTGCCTTCGCGGCTCTCGCAAACAGCTCTGCTAGAGAGCGCGCGTTGCCCTCGTCTGCATTGGCCAGCGCTCGCAGATAGCGCGTGCGGTCGCCTTTCAGGATGATGACCGGAGGATAGCCTAGGCGGACAAGGAGCAGATTCGTCAACAGCCTTCCGACTCGACCGTTTCCGTCTTCGAACGGATGGATTCGCTCGAAGCGCGCGTGCTGTTCCGCGATCCAGACGAGAGGATGGGAATTGGCCGGCGGCCCGCCGCTGATGTCGTCGACAAGAGCTGCGATCTCCGCGGGGACAGCAAAACTGGCTGACGGTTGCATCCCGCTTGAGAAGCGCGCGACTTCAACTTCACGCCACGCTCCGGGCCTAGCTCGTTTCTCGGTAACGAGCCATTCATCAGCGACCGTCAGTGTGTGGACGTGACGAAGTTCGGTTGTCGTGACGAGCTTGGTCGCGTCTTCGCGCACGTCGATTGCGCGCTCGTACACCCATTGCGACGCCTTGGCGTAGCCCTGCACCTCGAGGTACTCTCGCAGTTCCTTATCGCCGATTGCGCGGCCCTGCGCGAGCAGCGCTTCGACCTGGCGCAGGATGAGGGTATTCCCCTCGAGTGCCGTCGAGTGGTGGGCCTCTTGGAGCCAGATCGCGTGCCAGATATCGCGCGCCGCTTCGGCGCGCGGCAAACCACCGAGCCGATCGCGGAGATCGCTCATCTCGAGGTCAAATTGGCGGAGCCGTTGCTCCAGAGAAACGTTCGGCATTTATTGTCTTTGCTTCAGCTGAAACATAGTATAAGGACAATACTATTGTCCAGCTACCCTCAATGCGGGCCGACGTAAAGACAATTCACTTCACCCGCTCCGAGCGCGGTGCGACGTCGTCGGGGGAGGCCGAGGCCGAGGCGAGCAGGCGCGCAAGCCGCGCCGGGCCTTGGCCCGACCACTCGTCGGCGACGCCGGCCTTGGCGAGGTCGCCGAGACCGAACTCGGCCCATCGGGCCGTGACGCGCTCGCGCGTCGCCGCATCCATCCGGATCTCGGGCGGCCAGTCGCGGCGGTAGCCCTCGTCCGCGCCCTTGCGGGTGGCGTCGATGCCGAGCTTGTGGCCCAGCGCGAGCTCGTAGGATCCGGAGTGGTCGAGATCGTCGACCGGCCCCGGCATGATCACCAGGTCGCGTGACGGATCGATGTTGTTCAGCGCGTACCACACGACGCCGCGCACGTCGTGAACGTCGATGTCGTGGTCGACCACGAGGATACAACGCGTGAGCATCATCATGTGTCCCAGGCCCCACAGCGCGTTCATGACTTTTTTCGCCTGGCCCGGATACGATTTCTTGACCGCGACGATCGCGAGGTTGTGAAATCCGCCTTCCACCGGGAGATTGTAGTCGACGATCTCGGGGACGACGCTTTGAAGCAGCGGCAAGAAGATGCGTTCGGTAGCTTTGCCGAGCCACGCGTCTTCCATCGGCGGCTTCCCGACGACGGTCGCGCCCCAGATCGCGTCGCGGCGATGCGTGATCGCGCTGACGTGCAGCGTCGGGTACAGATCGGCGGCGGAATAGACGCCCGTGTGGTCGCCGAACGGTCCCTCGACGCGCAGATCGTCGTTGTCGACCCAGCCCTCGATCACGAAGTCGGCATCGGCCGGCACGTCGAGGTCGACCGTCTTGGCCTTGACCGTCCGCACCGGCGCACCGCGCAGGAAGCCCGCGAAGGCGAGTTCGTCGACGATCGGCGGGAGCGGTGCGGTCGCGGCGTACGTCAGCGCGGGGTCGCCGCCGACCGCGACGGCGACCGGGATGCGCCGGCCCCATTTGTCCGCGTGCGCGCGCCCTTGCTTGTGGCGCTGCCAGTGCATCCCGGCGGTGCGCTCGTCGTAGATCTGGATGCGGTACATCCCCACGTTCGGGCGGCGCGTCTGGGGATCGCACGTGAAGACCAGCGGCAACGTGATGAACGGCCCGCCGTCGAGCGGCCAGGTGGTGAGGACCGGCAGCACTCGCAGGTCCGGCGGGTCGATCGTCACCGCTTGCGAGGGCGCGTCCGTCACCCGGCGCGGGATCGCGGAGGCGCCGGCGGCGGCCAGC
>OCZT010007121.1_pt1 | contig 11010 bp, 9 predicted proteins | sample 1539031 | NCBI WGS metagenome assembly OCZT01 (sample SAMEA3539308, study PRJEB22396) | soil metagenome | biome: tundra; feature: field; material: soil | place: USA | collected 2010-05 | depth 0.15 m
GTCGATTTCAGCGCCATCACCAATGCCACCTACGGCCAGCCCCCGGGAGCGGCGCCTGCCCCCGCGCCGTCACCCGGGACACCGCCGGCGCCCCCCGTTTCGGGCGCCTGAGGCCGGCCGGTGCAGCCGGCGCCGCGCCGCTGGCGGCTGAGCGACGCGGAGCCACTCCCGGGACTCCACCCGGTCGTCGGTAAGGTGCTCGCGGCGCGAGGCTACGACCTGGCTGCCGCATCGGCCTTCCTCGACGTCACCGGCGGGTACCACGATCCATTCGGGCTTCCCGCCATGGAGGCCGCCGTCGAAGCGATCACCTCGACGATCGCCGAAGGCGGCACGATCGCGGTCTACGGTGACTACGACGCCGATGGTGTGACCGCCTGCGCCATGCTCACGCGCTGCCTGCGCGCATCCGGGGCGACGGTCATCCCGTACATCCCCAACCGGATGACCGAGGGCTACGGGCTGCATGCGGCCGCGCTCGCCGAGCTGGCAGGTCGCGGCGCTCGCTGCGTCATCACGGTCGACTGCGGCACGAGCAGCGTCGACGTTGCGCTGGGCCGTCCCGCGACCATGCGCCTCGTCGTCACCGACCACCATCTCGCCCTTGCCCCCGGCGGATCGCCGCCGCAACTCGCACCCGCTGACGCGCTCGTCAATCCCAAGCTGCCGGGATCGACGTATGCGTTCGACGGGCTCGCGGGGGCCGGGGTCGCCTTCAAGCTCGTCCAGGCCCTGGAGACGCGAGGCGTGGTGCCCGCCGGAAGCGCCGACGCATCGCTCGGGCTCGCGGCGCTCGGGACGATCGCCGACATGATGCCGCTGCGCGGCGAGAACCGTGTGATCGTCCGCGACGGCCTGCCGCGAATCGTCGATCTGCCCGGGCTGCGTGCCCTCTGCGAGGTCGCCGGCATCTCACCGCCCCCGCGAGGGACGGACATCGCTTTCGCGGTCGGACCGCGCATCAACGCCGCGGGACGGATGGAGGATGCGCGTCTCGCCCTCGAACTCTGTCTGTGCGACGACCCTGATGAGTCGATGCGGCTCGCCACCGACCTCGACACCCAGAATCGCCTGCGACAGCAGGCGGTCGCGATCGCGCTCGCCCAGGCCGAGGAACAGGTCGCGGCCATCGACGACGATGCGGCGGCCATCGTGCTCGGCGACCCCGAGTGGCCGATGGGCATCGTCGGACTGGTCGCCGGCCGGATCGCCGAGCGGTATGCGAGACCGACCTTTGTCGCGTGCCTCGATCCTCTCGAGGCGAAGGGCTCGGCACGCTCGGCCGGTGGCGTCCACATCGTCAAGGCGCTCGACGGCGCCGCCACTTCCTTGCTCCGCTACGGCGGGCATGCGGCTGCGGCGGGATTCAGCCTCGACCCGGCACGCTTCGACGAGTTCCGCGAGCTGATCACCGCGTCGGTTGGCGAGCAGAACGCCGGCCTCGAGCGCATACGCGACTTCTCCATCGACTGCGAGATCTCGGGAGTCGACGTCACCCCCGAGCTCTGTCATGCGCTCGATCAGCTCGAACCGAGTGGCCAGGGCAACCCCGCACCGCTACTGGCGGTGTGTGGAGCTCGCGTTCTGGGGACCTCGACCTTCGGGTCGGACGGTCAGCACGTGCGGGTCGCGCTCGCGACCGGGAGCGGCATTGTCGAGGCGATCGCTTTCAACAAGCCGAATCTCGCCGGCCACCTTCCCCGGGGCAGGCTCGTCGACGCGTGCTTCGGGCTGGAGGTCGACAGCTTCCAGGGCCTACAACGCGTGCGCGCACGCCTTCGCGACCTGCGCCCGGCGCGGGCGGTGGCCCTGAGCGGACAGCCGGTTGTCGCTGCTGCGTCGGCTCGTGGCGCGGGGTCGCCGGCGGGTTAGATCCGCCCGGTCAAAGCCGCGAGGCCGTCGCCGGTGAGGTCGGCGAGGCCGGCCCTGCGTCCCGTGAGTGCCAGGATGATCGAGGCGAGCGGGCCTTTGACCTCGGGTCCGGTGCCGCGCGTCCAGTCGACGTCCGTGGCGGTCAATGTGAGTCCGGTGGCGCGGCGTTTGCCGCCGAGGAGCAGGTTGCCGCGGGTCACAAAATCGCCGACCAGCGTCACGGCCTCCGGCTGAAAGGTGTGTGCGATCCCGAGTGGACGGCGAATGTCCTGGCTGTGGATCACGATCTCGCCGACCATCGCATCGAGCGGGCCGGGTGGTGCGGTGGTGCGATCGAGCTGCGCCTTGAACCCGGCCAGCGCATCAGCCGGCGTCGCGCCCTGCTCCTCCTTGACGCCGTTGTCGTTCATCACGTTGAATCGGAAACCGCTGCCGGCGAGCTTGCCGAAGAACCTTCCCGGGGTCATCTTGGCGGTGGTCGTCATGTGGGCGAGGACATCGCGGACCGTCCAGGCAGAACACAGCGACTGTGTCGACCATTGCGCGTCGGTCACGTTCTCGAGGTCGGCGATGAGCGCCACCCGCTCAGCGCGAATGAGCGGCCATTGATTTCCAGCCACGTCAGTCCTCCACAGGTCCGGCTCTCGCCCACAGGCCCCTGGGTGAGCGGTCGTTGCGACTGTACCGTGCGCGCTCGCTGCGAAGCGGGACGTCAATGGCACCGGGAGGTCGGAGGCCGATCTTGCTACCGTTGGCGGACACAAGAGCGAGATGACTGACTGGTGATCCTCCCCAAGATCCGGGATCCGCGGTTCATCACCGTGCGTCGCGGCGGGATCCTCCAAGACGAGGATCATCGTCTTCTTGCGATGTGGGCGGCTGACTGCGCCGAGCACGTGCTGCACCACTTCGAGCAGTCACGCCCGAAGGACGACCGTCCACGTCGGGCGATCGACCTCGGGCGTGCCTGGGCGCGCGGTGAGATCACGTGGGCAGAGGCCCGAACGGCGGCCGGCCATGCGAACGCTGCGGCCAGAGACCTGAGTGGGGCAGCACGGCATGCCGCGTACGCTGCCGGCCAGGCCGCGGCGGTGGGCCATGTGGCGGCCCACGAGCTCGGTGCTGCGGCCTACGCGATCAAGGCCGAGCGTGCGGCAGCGGCTGAAGACGAGCGCGAGGCGGCTGGCCGCTTGGAGTGCCAGTGGCAGCGCGCCCAACTCCCCCACGAGATCCGAGAACTTGTGCTCGACGACCAGCGGCTGCGCAACGAGTTGTGCTGGTTTGCGTTCGACTGCTGACACGGCTCGCTCCGCAGGCAGCCACAGTCAAGTCGGCTCGACCTCGCAAGCCTGAGACGGTCTGCTGCTCATGAGATCGATGATCCAAGGCGCACACCGCACACCCGCACCCGGCTGTCGTTACAACTTCGAACTTGCCGCGGCCCCCACCCGGTGCTAGCGTCGGGTGGGCGAGTCCGGCGGTCGTCGCCGTGCCCGCCGGCGAGAGAGCAAGGACGGACCTGCCCCGCTGTCAGGTCCTCAGCGCGCATCCGGAGGCACCTCATGCTCGAGGAGGTCGGGATTCCTCGGCTCGTGGTTGGCGGCCTGGGTTCGGGTACCGGGAAGACCTCGATCACCCTCGGCCTCACCGCCGCACTCCGTGCTCGTGGTCGGACCGTCCAGACCTTCAAGGTGGGCGCCGACTTCATCGACTCCGCGTACCTCGCGCACGCGAGCCGGCGATCATGCCGCAACCTCGACTCGTGGCTACTCGGTCCCGATGGGGTGCGGCGCTCGCTTGCGCATGGCGCGATCGGTGCGGATTGCGTCATCGTCGAAGGGGCGATGGGCGTGCTCGACGGCCATGGCATGACGGCGGAGACGCCTGAGTCGAACCCTCGCGAGTTCCCCGGCAGCACGCTCGAGGTCGCGCGCCTCATCTCCGCGCCGGTGGTGCTCGTGGTCGACGCGTGGTCCATGGGCGAGACAGCCGCAGCGGCGGCGCTGGGCATCAAAGAGCTGGACAGCGCCGGCAGCGTGATCGGTGTGATCCTCAACAACGTCCCCAACGACTATCGACGTCGCGTGATCGAAGATGCGATCTGGTCGCTCGCCAGGATGCCGGTCCTCGGCGCGCTCCCACACATGCAGAACGTCCGCATCCCGGAACTGCGTACCGGGCTGCTGCCACTGCTGCAGAACCCGCACGTCGACGAGGCGATCACGGAGCTCGGTGCGGCGATGGCCAGGCACTGCGATCTCGACCTCCTCGAGCGCCTCATGGAGGGGGCGCGGCCGGTGCCGCTCGCGCCGCGCCACCGCGCAGCCGCAACACTGAGCAGCGACGCACCGGTGCGCATCGGTGTCGCGTTCGACGACGCCTTCTGCTTCTACTACTCGGAAAACCTCGAGCTGCTCGAGGACGCGGGCGCCGAGATCGTCACGTTCTCGCCCCTCGAGGACGCCGCGCTGCCGCGCGACCTCGGCCTCATCTACCTGGGCGGGGGCATCGCAGAGGCGTTCGTTCCGAGGCTCGCACGCAACCTGTCGTTCCTCGAGTCGTTCCGGCGCGCCCACGCCCACGGTGTCCCGGTCTACGCCGAGGGCTGCGGCCTGCAGTACTCGGCGCGGTCGCTCCGGACCAGCGACGGCACCACCCATCAGATGGCAGGCCTCATTCCCATCGACATCACGCTGGAGGCCGGCACCCTGCACACCGGATACCGCGACCTCAGCATCGCCACAGCGTCGATGCTCGGCCCTGTCGGGACGCGTCTTCGCGGGCACGAGTTTCATTTCAGCCGCGTCCTCTCCGGCGCCGACTGCCTGGACGCCGCCTACACGATGCACGACTGCGATGGCGAACCACTCGGGTGCGAGGGATGGACCGACCCGCTCATGCTCGCGTCGTTCATCCATCTCCACTTCGGTCAGGAGCAGGAGCTTGCCGGCCGTCTTGTCGCCGCCGCCCGCGACTCGATCGATCAGCGGACGCACGCCACGCTGGCGGGGCGCGGCAGTCGATTCGCCGCCCCGGTGTAGTCTTGGGATGCGATGTCCCAGGCCCCGTCCACCGTCGGTGAGTTGCGTCGTGCGGAATACCGCGTCCTGCCCGTCAGGACCGAGCTGCGCCGCAACCTGATTCGCAAGCTCACCAACCACGAGGAGCTGTTCGGCGGCATCCGCGGATACGACGATTCGGTCATCCCGCAGATCGAGAATGCCATCCTCGCGGGGCAGGACATGGTGCTGCTCGGTGAGCGCGGCCAGGCGAAGTCGCGCCTCATCCGGGCGCTGATCACGCTCCTCGACGATGCCGTCCCGGCAATCGCCGGGTGCGAGATCAATGACGATCCCTATGAGCCGATCTGCCGCCGCTGCCGCGACCTTGTCGCCGAGCATGGCGATGCGACCGAGCTCGCGTGGCTCACCCCCGACCAGCGCTACTCGGAGAAGCTGGCGACCCCGGACACGTCGATCGCCGACCTGATCGGCGAGGTCGACCCGATCCGCGTTGCCGAAGGGCGCTACCTCAGCGACGAGCTCACCATCCACTACGGCCTCATCCCGCGCACCAACCGGGGCATCTTCGCGATCAACGAGCTCCCCGACCTCGCCGAGCGCATCCAGGTCGGGCTGCTCAACGTCATCGAAGAGCGCGACGTGCAGATCCGCGGCTACCGCCTGCGCCTGCCGCTCGACGTGTTCGTGGTCGCGACCGCCAACCCCGAGGACTACACCAACCGCGGCCGGATCATCACCCCGCTCAAGGACCGCTTCGGCGCGCAGGTCCGCACCCACTACCCGCGCACGCTCGACGACGAGATCGCGATCGCCGAGCAGGAGCGGATGACGTTCGACGACATGCCGGTCCCGGTCACCGTGCCGGGGTTCATGCAGGAGATCGTCGCCGAGCTTTCGCACGTGGCTCGGCGCCATCCGCAGGTGAATCAGCGCAGTGGTGTCTCGGTCCGGCTCACCACCGCGAACTACGAGAACCTTGCGGCCGGAGCACTGCGCCGCGCGCTGCGCACCGGCGAGCGCGACGCGGTCGCACGGATCAGCGATCTGCCCGCGCTCATGTCGTCAACAGCAGGAAAGATCGAGCTCGAGACCTGGGAGGATGGCGACGACGGCGCGGTGCTCGAGAAGCTGATGCGCACCGCGTGCAACAACGTCTTCCGCCGCCACTTCACCGTCCAGGAGTTCAGCGACCTCGTGCAGCGGTTCGATCGCGGCGGATTCACGGTGGAGGTCGGCGACCAGCACACCGTCGCGCACTACGCGCAGGCGCTCACCGAGCTCGGCGGTGTGGAGCGCGCGCGCCAGCGGCTCGGTGAGCCGGACACCGACGCGATGCGGGTCGCGGTGCTCGAATTCGTCCTCGAAGGCCTGCATCTCGGCAAGCGCCTCAACAAGACCGCACTCGACGGAAGCGCGGTCTATGGAGGATGAGGCTCTCGCGGAATCGAGGCTGGATCCGGCGCCGGAACCGAAACGCAACCCGCGCCAGCATCGATTCAGCATCTGGGACGGCACCCAGGACCCGCTCGGCGATGACGCCGACGCGCTCTTCGACCGGCTGAGCGAGGACGTCTTTCATGGCTGGGACTTCGAGACGGCGCTGCGCCGTCTGCTGAGCCAGGGCTGGCGCGACCGCGACGGGCGCAAGTTCGCCGGCCTCGAGGAGTTGATGGAACGGCTGCGCAAGCAGCGCCAGAAGCAGCTCGAGCGCTACAGCCTCGACAACGTCTTCAAGGACATCGAGGAAAAGCTCGACAACGTGCTCCGTCTCGAACGCCAGGGCATCGACGAGCGGCTCAAGAATGCCACCGACGGCAGCGCCCAGCGGATCCTCGAGCGTGTCGCCAAGAAGCGCCGCGAGCACCTCGACAACCTGCCCCCGGAACCTGGCGGCGCGATCCGCGAACTCCAGGGCTACGAGTTCATGGACCAGCGCGCAGAGCAGGCATTTCAGAAGCTGCTCGAAGAGATCAAGCAGAACGTCGTCAACACGTACTTCAAGCAGATGGCCGAGCAGATGGGTCAGATGTCGCAGCAGGACCTCAGTGCGCTGCGCGAGATGGCCCGCGACCTGAACTCGCTCGTGCGGCAGAAGCTGGAAGGGGTGCCCGAGGCGCAGCTGCAGCACAACTACGAGGACTTCCTCAAGAAGTGGGGCTCGATGTTCCCGGACGCGCCGGCGACGTTCGACGAGTTCCTCGCCCAGCTCGCGGCGCAGATGGCGCGCATGGACTCGTTGATGCAGTCGCTGTCGCCGGAGCAGCGTCATCAGCTCGAGGAGATGATCTCCGCGACGTTCGGTGACCCGGACCTGCAGGCACAGCTCGCCGAGCTGATGAGCGGTCTCGAACTGCTCTCCGACCGCCGCCACCTCGGTCAGCGCTACTCGTTCTTCGGGAACGAACAGCTGCCTTTTGACGAGGCGATGGGGGTCATGGACCGCCTGCAGTCGATCGAGGAGCTGGAGCGCGGGCTGCGCGGGATGTATCGCGGTGAGCCGCTCGACAGCGCAACCGAGGAAGCGCTGCGCGACGTGCTCGGTGACAACGCGGCGCGCGACCTCTCGCGCCTGCAGCGCATGACCGATCAGCTCGAACAGCGCGGGCTCGTCGAGCGCGATGAGGAAGGGATGCGCTTGACTGCGCGCGGGCTGCGGCGCATCGGACAGAAGGCGCTCGGTGATCTGTTCGCGCGGCTGCGTCACGACCGCTTCGGAGACCATCCGGTGTCCCGTCACGGCCAGGGCGGGGAGCGCGAGGAGGACACGAAGGCCTACGAATTCGGAGACGTGTTCGATCTCGACGTCCGCGAGACGCTCATGAACGCGGTACGCCGCGATGCCGATGACGGTGGCGTGAGTGACTTGCGGCCGGCGGGGACCCCGGCTCCGGCTCCAACCCGGGCTATGTCGCCTCCGCCGGAATCCCCGCCGGCCTTGGCTCAGTCTCATCCACGACGCTCTGTGCCTCGACTTTCGCCGGAAGACTTTGTCGTGCATCGCTCGGATACGCTGACGCGGTCGGCCACTGTTTTGATGCTCGATATGAGTCGGTCGATGCCGTTGCGCGGGTACTTCTATGCGGCGAAGAAGGTTGCGCTGGCGCTTGATTCACTGATACGTAGTGCGTATCCGCGCGACACGTTGCACATCATTGGGTTCAGTGACCTGGCGCGGGAGATCAAGCCCGCAGCGTTGCCGCATCTCTCGGTGAATGAGTACGTGTACGGGACCAATATGCAGCATGGGTTGATGCTGGCTCGTCGGTTGCTCGCGCGGGATCCGGGAGAGAACAAGCAGATCATCATCGTCAGCGACGGCGAGCCGACGGCGCACATCGAGAATGGACGGCCTGTGTTCTTCTATCCGCCGTTGCCCGAGACCTTTCACAAGACGTTGCTCGAGGTGAAACGCTGCACGCGCGAGAACATCGTCATCAACACATTCATGCTCGAGTCGAATCACCACCTCGTGCAGTTCGTGAATCAGATGACGCGGCTCAACCGTGGACGTGCGTTCTTCATCAGTCCCGACCGGCTCGGTGATTACGTCCTCGTCGATTACGTGAGCTCGAAGCGAGGAGCCGCGTAGGCGCGTGGAGTCCAGGGGGGCCTTCGCGGATCGGATCCGCCTGCAGCTGATCTCGCGGTACCACGGCGCCAATGTCGAGGTGGACCAGGCGCGCTTCGCGTTGCACGTGACCGGCTCCGGGCTCGACCTCATCCTCCCACTCGCACCCCTCTTCCACGCGTGCGAACGCCAGCCCGACAGGGTGCCGGTGCTGATCGGCGAGTACGTCACCTCTGTCGAGCACCAGTTGACGCCGCGGCCGGCGGTGGCGCTGTCGACGTCGCGGTTGCTCTGGTGCGTGCGCAACGACCGCTTCCTGGGCAGCCACGGTCGCGTCGGCGACCTGTTGCGCGCGCCGGTCGGCGCGGACATGACGGCGTTTGTTGCCGAGGAACTCCCCGGCTCGATCATGCGCGGCGTCCCCCGTGAGGAATGGGCGTCGCAGGGGATGAGCGACGAGGACGTGCGGCGGACGGCGAGCGCCAACACCGCGGAACGCTTCGAGCCGCTGGTGGGACGGATCGCCCGGACAGACCGCATCCCTGCCGACGGGTGGCGCGTCGCGTCGGATTCGCTGTTCCAGGGCAGCCTGCTCATGGCGCCGCGTGTCCTCGCGGCTCTCGCCGAACGTGCCGGCGGCGAGGTCCTGCTCGGCGTGCCCGACCGGGGCGCCGTCCTCGCGCTCCCCGCAGGCCTGCCGTCTGCGGACCGATTTCAGCGCCGGGTGCTCAAGGAGTGGCGGGAAGCGATGAACCCCTGCTCACGCGAGCTGCTGATCACCGACGGAGGGGGGCTGCGCGCGCTGTCCCGCCGATCGCGGACGTCAGCGCCGGTGGTTCTTCCCTGGCTCGCCGAGTAGCAGCCGGGCGCCGCTCTCCAGGCGGCTCGCCTCCTGCCGAGCAGCGAACGCGCTGGCGGCGCCGATCGCCACCGCCGCCGCCACGCCGGCAAGCGTCCGCACCGCGACACGTGTCGCCCGGCCGCGGACCGAGATCCCCGAGAGGCCGGGGCCTTCGCCGAACCACATGGTGAGGGCGGTCTGCTCGGCGATCAGGCCGGCGTCGCCATGAACCCGGCTCCGCTCGATGCGGACGGCGGCCGGTCGCGGGCCGCGCCAGCGGCTCTGGTCGAGGAGCCCGGGGGCCGCGCGGAGAGCGCCACTGCTGGCGATCGCACGGACGACGGCCACAGCACGTTCCGACGTCGGCATCGTGGGAAAGGATAGCGTTCTGCTGGTGACGCTGATCGAGGACCTGCCCGGCCGGATCGACGCGAGCTTCATCGGCGCGCTTGCCGGTGAACATGCCGCCGGTACGGCGGCGGGAACTGCGGACCTCGTGGGGGTCGCCGAGTCGGCGGCAGCCTGCGGCGGGTTCGACGATGCCGACCTGCGCCAGCGCGGCCTCGAGCGTCCATCGCGCGCGGGCGCTGCCGGCCTGCTGCTCCGGGCGCTCCCCTTCGGTTTGCTGAGCCCGCTCAACCGCCCCAGGCTGCGCCGCGACGCCTACCGATGCGTCGCCATGGCCGGTGCGGATGAGGGCACCGCGGTGACCGCAGTCGCCGCTGCGCTGCTGATCGCCGATCTGCTCAGGTTCGACCTGGACACAGCGCTGATCCGCGTTCGCCAATCGCTCCTCGAGGACGCACCGATGGCGCTGCTCGATCGGCTCCGGGTGGTCGACGGTGGCCCGCCCATGGACGTGTCCGATCCGGACCCGGGCCTCACGCTCCAGCGCGCGATCTGCGCACTGGCGACTACGAACCCCTTCGAGGACGTGCTCGCCGCCGCGGCTTCCGGTACCGCTGTCGCGGCGAGCCTGGCCGGCGCCCTGGTGGGAGCGCGCGACGGCCTGGCTGCGGTGGCGGGGGTCGATCGCAACCACCTTCCTCATGCCGATCGCGCGCTGAGCGTGGCGCGTCGCCTCGCGGAGGCCGCGGTGACCACCCTCCCGGCGCCGGAGACCGCCGTCCAGAACGGCTGATCGACGGCGATCCGGGGATCGTCGCGGCGGGGTGACAGTCATGTGGCCCGGCGGAATTTGGGCATCCGGGCGATGAACACCTGCGCGGCCAGCCCATGGACCCGAACGACTTCGCCCGCCAACTGCGGCGCCTCGTTGTTGAGGTGTCGAAACGTGCCGGTGTCGGCCACATCGCCTCCTCGCTGTCGATCGTCGACATCGTGGCAGTGCTCTTCGCGCTGTATCTCGACAGCGACGAGTCCGACCAGCGGAAGACGCGATTCGTGCTCTCCAAAGGCCACGCCGCCCTTGCGTTGTACGGAGCCCTGCACCTTCGCGGCCTCCTGACCCGTGACGACCTCAATCGATACTGCGCCGACGACAGCGAGCTTGGCGTACACCCCGAGCACACCGTGCGCGGTATCGATGTCTCGACCGGCTCGCTCGGGCAGGGAATCTCGTTGTCGGCCGGCAGCGCGCTCGCGGCACAGATCGAAGGCGGATCGCGGCGGACCTACTGCCTGCTGAGCGATGCCGAGCTCAACGAGGGCTCGGTGTGGGAGGCAATCATGTTTGCGGGCCACCG